>OGZV01002074.1_pt1 | contig 16640 bp, 10 predicted proteins | sample 1576861 | NCBI WGS metagenome assembly OGZV01 (sample SAMEA3541501, study PRJEB24748) | human gut metagenome | biome: human gut; feature: human-associated habitat; material: faeces | place: China | collected 2012
GCAATTCCCCAACATCGTACATATGCTTATTTCGGATGTTAAATAATTCACGCTTTCCATACACAGAGGATACATCTTTGGCCAATCTACGCATTGAAATTTCTTTACGTTCATTAAAGGCTTGTGTTGCACGGCTAATCGGGTCATAGATGTATTTCACTGCACTAGGTCCTAGTCGGCGCAAGAATGTTTCAACTTTGAGCAATGATAAATTGCCCTTATTGATAAGTCCTGCAACAGCTTCTAAACCAGTTTGATTATTTTGTGCATTAAAAACATTCCCATTTGCTTTGCCAAATGTTTCTACTGCTTCCGTTAATATGCCATCTACTGCATCATCAAATGTAATAGATTCACCTTTATCATCAAGAATAGTAGAGCCTTCGTAGGCATTGCGCCCATTCTTATACATACCAGTCATTAATTCTTCGAGTGTATCCAATTGGCTCATTGTAAGATTCTTAAATGACATAGGTGTTTTACCGTAGAATAGTTGCACTATCCATGGGTCAAGGAATGTAATACTTTGGTCACCTAGAATATCCGCATCAGGATCTAATGCATTAATAACGGCATTCATATTAAAGCCGTCTACTGGTTCTAATCCGTCATATTTGGTAAGCCCCATTTGATAAGCCATATGAGCATAGAAGTATCTCATATTAGGTTCAACAGCAATAGGATTTTTAGGACGTGTCATTCTGTTGAGATTATCAAGCAGCTTAGTCCGTAACTTTTTAATACGGAGTGCATTATCAAACGCAACACGAGCTCTCGCTTGATTTAGAAGTTGTAATTGTTTAGCTTGTAATGCCTCTTCCAGCTTATTGACTGCCAATGCCCTATCAGCACGCTTACCTTCACGAATAGCTTGGTTTTGATATTTCTTATATTGAATGGCTTGGGATAAGGTCAAATCGCCTAATTCCTGTCTAGCACGATTCATATAATCACTTATCACACCTACGCCACTATCACGAATCGCACGCACATTATTAATGCGTTCTTGCAGTAAGTCTTTTAATTGTTCTATACGTTCTTGTGAGCTTAATGACTGATTGTCTAATCTCATTAACATACGCTCTTCTAATCGCTCTTTTTGTTCAATTATCCTATCAAGTCGATTAGTAACAATTGTCAGACGTTTACTTAACTCATTCTTCTCATCTTTAAGTTCAGCTTGATTTTTACTTGTTTGTTCTTGTAATTCTTTTTGTTGTTCTTTTAGTCGCTCGATTTCATCATTAGCTTTATCCAACTCTTTAGAAACAGAACCCAGCTCTTTATCAACCTTTGCTTTTTCTTTACGAAGTTTTTGCTCTTTTGTTAACTCTTTTTCGATTATTTCTAACTCAGATTCGATTGTTTCTGAATTAGTGTCAAGTCGATTTAACTTATCGAGTAGTTCCCAATTCTTCGCAAGGTCACGATTGGTTTGTGACTTGATGATTTTTGCTTCCTCTTCAGTCAATTTCATTTGACCGTCTGAAGATAATAGCCATTCTTCAGCAATTTCTATATTAGATTTACCAATATGGTTATCTTCAATGAACGTCCGTTCAGCAGATTCCATAGCCTGATTAACAGCTTCATTAAATGTAAACCCTGTTTGCTCACGTTCAGCAGCTTCTAATTCTTTTAACGTACCGTATCGCGTATTGGCTAATGCATTTTTACCAAATGCATTATAGCGTTGATGATCTTTAAAAATTGGATATTGTTCCATTAAACGCTTTTCAATATCAGCTTGAATAGAATCTTTTTCATCGCTCCATTCTTTGATTGGGCGACTTTCTAATTCTTTCATATACCGCTTCATGACACGTTCTTTCGCCATTTCCCCGACGTCGGCAATATGGCCTTGAATCTTAGCTTGTTCAGCTTCATCGAGCTGTTTAAATAACTTGCTAGATTCAAATTGTTCAAGTGCCTGTTCTTTTGTGAAGGCATCTATATCTTCTTGGGTAGCGATCATACGTGCCATAATGTCTTGAATTTCTTTTGGTGGCAATCCACCTAGTCGTGTCACCGCACGATAGATACGAGTTAACCATTTAGAAAACATTCGGAATACACGTTGCAATCCTTTAGTAGGTGCCTTACCTTCACGAAGGTATGCTTCCCATCCACGAGCAAACCTTTCATGTGCTTTAGTATTATCAGCGCCTTGTGTATCATCCCATTCAGACCACTCTTTCAACTTGTTCCAATCTAGAACAAGTTGCTCTGGAGCGTTCTCCATTTCAGCTAGGTTCTTAATGTCGTCAAAGAATACGTGTCCCATTTCATGTAAGAATGTTGACCGGTCAGCCGTTTTGAAGATTTGAATAAGGCGGTCGGTAGGGCTATTAATTGTCGTCATACCGTTGATGGATTGATTGTACTTTTCAATGACTTGTATTGCTTTGTCATTAAAAATAACATATGCCACACCTGTTTGTGGTGTATTAAATTCTATCCCTTCAATTCCCTCTTTGTTGGCACGTAATGCAAAGTCTTTAGGGTATCCTTTTTGTAAATCAACAATCATATCATAAACTCTAGGATTGTCTTCATAATAAACATCTTTAAATGTTTTACCGGGATGTTGTTCCTCAAATATAGCTTTCAAACCTTTTTGGACAAGCTCTGATTGTCTGTCAAATTGGTCAGTCTCACTAATCAAAGTATGTTCATCAGGTATTTCAACTTTAAATTTAGTAGGTTTTACGTCATTTACTTTTACTTGTACATCTTTTCTGTTGAGTAATTTTAATGCTCTATCTAAATCTGCATCGTAATCATCATCTAATTCTTTTTGTATTTGTTTTTTTACATCTTCTACATCACCTTCATAGGTTTCAAATACCTCACGTAAGAAATATGCATCGTTATCAAAATCATGTATTTCATCACGTGTTTTCGTATTAATTAACACATCTTTTTTTATCCTATATATATCATCGCCAATTTTTATATCTGAAATCCTATTACCTTTTAGATTTTTATAGATATCTGCGACTTGTTCATTTTCAGCAAAATATAACCCCCATCCATGAACTTGTGCGCCATAACCTTCTCCAACCTTGCCTAAATCGAATGTATCAAAATTGTATGGTGAACCATGCCATGCAGCTTGATAGTATTGATAATTATATTGTTTGCGTAGCTTGTCTAAATCGTTTTCGTTTGGTATACTATTGTTAATAATAAACTGTTTAGTAACCGGTTGGGCCATTTGTTGCCTGCTACCCGTTACTAGACGGTTTATTTTTTTTGTATTCGCATATAACAAGTTGCCATTTGCGATTTGTTGATTATACCAATTAATATTACGTCTTGGAGTAATGGTTTTAATTTTATTTATATTCGTTCCATTAGCAGTTTTAGTAAATGTAATGACAACTTGGATGTTCTCACCGCTTGCATTTATATTTGGGTTGCCGTTTTTAGCATACATATCTAATACAAGAATTGCTTCATCAGGAACTACTTTTTGTGAACGCCCATTATAATTTTTAAATACAGCAACTGGATTTGCTATTTTTTTAGGCAATAATTTAATGTCATCAATTGATATTTGATTAGCGTGTTTCCCAGTAATTACTTTATGAATTATGCTCGGATCAATCATGACAGCGCCATCAAATCCTAACATTTGTAATACGAGTGGAGAATCCATTATTTGAACGGTTCGATTAATTTGTTTTCCGTTCAATTGATCATCAACAACTTGTCCCCAATTCTTTATATCCGTTTCTATTTTTTGCTGCATTTGTAATGGTTGTGCATACCCATTATTATATGCACCGCCGTTCATTTGTACACGAACAGTATTGAAATAATCCATGGCGGTATAGTTACCACGTCCTGCCCGTCGCATAATATCTGCCATAACATCAGCATGTTGGGCCATAAGTAATGCATTAGCTTCCGCCGTATCACGTTGTTTACGGTCTACAGTTTCATCACTCATTATGGATTTAAGTGATTGATATACTTCATAACCAGATTTAGATAGTTGCATACGTAAAGCGATATCATTATCTGCAAGTTCAAACAGCTTATCTCGCATAGATTCTAGTGATTCAATCTGTTTAAGTGTATGCTCCATATCAGCATAATGGGCTCCTGCTTGATTAAGTGCTTCAGGATTATCAGCTAATGCACTTTGCGTACGAGCAAGACTAGATTGATACGCCATTCGTCTACGCTCTGAATTAGAACGTGGTGGCTTGTTTTCGCCTAACCATGTAGGATTTACACCGCTAGTGCGTGCCGCCTCTAAATCTGAATCCATAGCATCGAAATCGCTTGTATATTGTTCCCTGTATTGCTCGGTTAATTCCTTATACACATTGTTAAATGTTTGTTTAATGTGTGTTGGATCAGCAAGAACCACATCAAGCATTTCCTTATCTATGTCAGATGTTTCATCAAAGTAGGAACGAATAATATCATTCTTAACACGCTCTGCACGTTTTTCAGTATCATCTTTAACAAGGTCTTTCATAGCATGCACTTCTTCTTTTGCACGCTCAAGAGTTTTCATGGATAATCCACCACGTGTAAAGTAAGAGGATTCTTCCAATGCTTTTACCGTTTCTTCAGATAAGCCACCACTTAATTGTGCATATGAGCCTATAGGAATTTCAATTGGAGCATCAGCAGTAATTGCTTTGGATACTTCCTCTTGCGTAGTAAGTCCTGCATCTACCATATTACGGATAGCTGCTTGACCTTCAGCAGTTTCAGCCATTTCATTGACATTTACATAGGCAGTAGATACGCCTATATTATCGCCTTGAGCTTGTACGATTTTTCCATACAACTCAGGGTTTTCTTTTGCCAAATTATTAGCGGCAGCATCGTTTTTTAGATTCTGCATAATAACATGGCCGTTACGGTTTTGTTCTTCCATAACGGCCATGTGCTGTTCTTCAGGGGACAACTTTTGGAAATCTTTAAAGGCTTTCATGGTTCTTACACCACTAATGCCACCACCAATTACACCGAACCCAACAACGGCAGGTAGTGCTTGCCACATAGCCTCTCCAGCAGCTACAAACATATCACCTGCAGAATATGGGCCCTCTTGATCATTCGATTTGCGCCATAGGTTATGTTGTAATTTTTCGTTGACGTCTTGTAGGCCTTCCTCAAATAACTCTGGAGCGCCTGCTTTAATAGAACTCTTGGCTACCTGTGCAGCAGTAACACCAATACCCCGATTAAATGTCTCAGCTGCATTAGTAGTCCCTCTTGAAACTGCATTAGCAAGTGCGGACTTAGGAGCGATTTTAGTTGCTGCTTTACCAATAGCACGAGTGGCCACAAATTCAATCCCCGCATCAACTGCAGCGAACGACATAGCATATTTTTTTGCTTCATCATCCGAATATACTCTATTTCCGTTTTGGTCACGTTTACCAATCAATTCAAGATACTTATTACCGAATGACATTTGGTACATCTGTTCTGCCATACCGATTTGAGAACCTGTGCTTAGTCCTACAAGGCCATTGGCAATTGCCGCAGGTACAGCACCTACACCACCAACAGCTGCCCCGGCTACTGCACCAGTTGCCATGCCTAATGCCATGCCTTCGGCTGCTCTATCAGAACCTTTTATGGCGTGTACAGCCATCATATAACCCTGTGCAGCAGTTTCTCCAATAACAGATTCTAATATATTACTACCGTCAGATTGTCTGTATTTAGATAGGTTTTCGTCTAACCGATTAATTTCGGCTGTTAATTCAGCAATCTTGTTAGGGTCGTTTTCTTGGGACAATTTATACCCGGCTTGGGCGCGTAAGATTTGGTCATTCATAGACCAAACATTCTGTTGCACCGCATCAAATACGCCGTGAGTATTATTAATGGATTCAAGATTACGTAATGCAGTAATTGCTTCAGCAGAACTTTTATAATTTATGGTATTAAGTTCCGGATACATATCACGGATCTCTTGAATTGTTTTTCCTCTATCCATTTGTGCAGCGGCCAATTCAGCACGTCTGATACCTTCTTGGCCACTTGCCATAATTAAATCCGGATTTATACCTAGCTTTTCACCACTATCAATAGCGGACCGGCTCCAATCTTCTTTATTCCATAGATAGATTTGTTCAGCACGATGCATGGCCGGTTGTAATATTTCGCTAGCTTTATTTACAAAGTTTTCACTTTGCTCAGGCGTTACATCTGTTTGTGCCAATGCATTTAAGCTATTAGTATCTACTGTAGCTTGTGACGGATCCTTATGTAACCAATTATTAAATCCACTGGCGGCATTACTTATGGCTTTGCCATACGAATTGTCCGTGGTTTCTTGTTGCACAGCACCTTCAAATGGCGTATGTGCATTAGACTGAATGCCAAAAGTACCATTCGTCGCTTGTTCAGGTGTAATTTTATAGTTACCCATTATTGACCTAACCTTTCTGCCAATTCTTCCGGTGTAATTGTATGTGTATCTCCGCTACTATCTTTATAAACATAATAAGGTTGTCCATCATCGCCTGTAGTATTGTATAGCCCATACATACCATTAGCAGCCAATTGAGCATTTGTATATTTAACTGCAGCACCTTTACCGCCAAAGAAGTTAGACATTTTCCCCGCACCCCAAAACTCACCTGTTTTAGTGGAGGCAATTGCTTGTTGTGCGACTTCCTCAGCTCCCCATTGTGCCATTTGAGCTGGTGACGGATCATACCCGTTCTTTTCTCTAAACTCTTGAACCTTTGGATATACTGCAGCAGATACACCTTGCCATTCAACCCCGTCAATCTTCCTACCTGCTAAGCTTTCTATGCTACTTTTCATACCTTTCATATTAGGAGAATACTTCCCTGTACCATTAGCGTACTCATCAAATTCTTTATTAATTTGCGCTAATTGTTGAGGGTTAAAATACACGCCCATTTGTCCTATAAAATCATTTAGGTCATCCATGCTTTTAAATTGACCGTTAGCGATGGCTGTCTTCACGCCTAGTACATTTACCTCTTTAGCTTGCAATGCTTTAGCTGCCGCTTTATTTACAGCAATTTGCGCTTGATTCAATTGACCTTGCATAGCCCTTGCATATTCCGGATGAGTAGCAGCATAATCCTGTCTAATCTTTAGCGCTGTTACATCTGTTCCACCGTTTTTAGCATCGGCAGCAACCATTTGTTCCACCTCTGCTTTTTGGTTTTCTAGCGCCACAGCCCGACTATGTGCAATTTGTTGTAATTGTGTAGCAACATTACGTTGAATCATTTCTTTACGCTGTTGAGCCTGTGCGGGAGTTTCCGCTTGAGCCTGCCCATTAAATAGCCGTGATTTAACCTCTTGTATATATTGGCGAACACTTGGTTCATCACCGTTTCCTTGTGGTGCATCCCACGAATAATGATTGCCATCACTATCAATGGCATCTGGTGCGCCGTCTTTCCAACGCTGCCCATTCACAGGGCCCGCATACCATGCAGCAAAGGCCCCTTCAACACCATATTTTTGTGCATACTCGCCTAATTTGAATGCAGCAACTTTCTTTTGTGCTTCCGGGTCAGACATATCGGCACCCGGAATACCTGCTTGTTCGCTCCATTGAGGCCAATTACTTGGTAAGATTTGGAATAAACCATACGCACCTGTCCGACCATTAACAGCGCTAGCATCACCGCCGCTTTCCTGTCCCATTACAGCCGCTTTTAAATTTTCGACAGTCGCCTCACCAGTACTGCCCGCAACTTTACCAAATCCACTTTCAAACAATTTATTGGTAACTTTATTCAAAAGGTCTGGATCATACGGGTCAAATTCACCAATGACATCACGAATCGTCTTTTCGTTGCCGGTTGCCAATACCATACTTGCTTTTCGTACTTTTTGCCGATATCCCATGATTTCCTTTTCGTCAATCAATCCGGATTCGGCAACGGCGTTAATCATCTTATTTGCACCGTCTAAATCATCATCAGAGATTTTCTTTTCAATCATGGTAACTGCCGTATCTTGTTGCGCCTTTTTAACTTGAAGATTAATCGTATTATCGTCATATCCAAGATTAGCAAGTTGAGCATGGACACTACCGCTAATTTGTTGCATAGTTTGTCCAAATGAATCGGGATTGCTGTTTACAACGCCATTATTAGCGATATTTTGAATGTTCATATTCAACGCCTTCATGGCGCTATCTTCATATTGGCCGCGAACATATCGATTGATGGTATTAATCGTATTTATTCTGTCATTATCAATCACTTTATTAAATGCATTAATCGAATCTGTCATCTTAAATCCGTATTTTTTTATGATTTCATTTCGTTTAACAGATTCAATTTCGCTGTAATCAGTAGGAATATTTAATGCATTTTCTCCTTTACGGTTCATAAGACCATTGTCAGGGTCATACATAGCTTGGTTCATGGCTTCAGTATATTCATTAGTCGCATTTACTACATCTACCAATTCTTTTTGCTTTTGGATTTGTAGCATAGTTGAACCTAAATCGCCAATAGCTTTACCAAGGCTTGATAATCCTTGTTGGTTACCACCATATGCCATTTCATTCCCGGAAGCTTGTGTACTCCCTTGAATTGTATTTAATTTTTGAGTTGGATCATAATTAACAAATTTCATATCCTACCTCATTCTATAGTCGCGCTTAACCGTTACTATCGGTCCTTTATCTGTATACCCCACAGGGTCACCACCATATGTAGTCTTCATCTTGCCACCTGCGTATTGTTGTTTAAGACCATACATAGATGATGCGGCACCAAGAATGCTACCTACCATTGCCAAATTGCCTTGACGTCGTGCATTTTTAGCAGAAGCACGTGCGGCATTAGCCTCATTCTGATAGTTCATACCGTTCAAATATTCATTGTAAATAGCATTATTCTTATTCTGTTCCCAATTGTAGGTGTCCTTATTGTATTCATCATAACTAGATGCCATTAACTGTAATGGGGACCCTGCCATTTGCAATCCTCCTGCCCCTGCCTCGGCTGCATTTGTGCCAGCTACAAGCTTCATGCGGTTATCCATTTTGTCCCGCTCTTGTAATTGTTGCATAGCAATTTGTTCTTGTTTGCGGTCAGATATTCGCTTATTAGCTTCTGCCGCTTGTGCTTGGGCATTATACATCGAAACTTGCGCTTTTGTTTGTTGATGTTGCGCAATCATCCCTATGCCGGTGCTGACTGCGGTTAATATTGCCGCTGCGGGTAAGCACATATAAAGTCCTCCTTCTTGAGAGTAAATAATTCTAAATCACCAACTTTTACAGTTGGATGGATTACGGCCCCAATTGATTCGAGCCATCGCTTTGTTTTAATGTTAGTTGTGTGAACGTAATTAAATAGCCATTCACGAGTTCCTAACCATTCAGCAATAACTTGATTGCTTAACTTGATAAAACGCATCTGCCACCGCATATCGTTTTCTAATACTTTATTGCCAAGAAAGTAGATCCCATACATTCCGTTAACTGGTTCTTTTGAAATTCCGTATACACAAATAGCCACATCGTCTTCTACGACGACATGGCTATCATAATCAGATTTGCAAATCTCGGAACAGAAATCCTTAAAAGGGTATAAACGATTCACCTCTTGGACTTCCATGGCATCTATTGCCCTTAGATTGACTTCTAGGTCATGAATTAATTTATCTCGCCGTGTAGGCTCAATTTCGTCAATTTTATAGTCCCGGAACATCTCTTAGTCCTCCGCCAATTTCAACAATACGAGTTATCGATAATAAATTAAATGGAAACGGATCACTATGCTTAATACATATCGATGTATCGGTTGAATAATTTATTCCCATTTTAGGTAGGATTACAGGCTTATCACCTGTAAACAATTCATTTGGTGGTAATGTAATATCATCCATTCTGTCAAATGTACGGCCAACTTTGCCGCCAAACGATTTATACATGCGAAGCACCACTCTTGATACTGTAGCAACTCGGCCTTGTAATGTTCCATCTTGCATTTGCATTTCAACAGATGGAACACGAATTTTAGAGGTAAATGGTAATCCGATTTTGATATTGCTACCACTGACATTTAATTGCAATAAGCCATCATCTGGCACAATTACATCCGGTTGTTGCTTGCCATCAATTACAACTTGCACAGTTTGACCACTCAAATGAGGAATGTTAATACTATCAATTGCATTACTCGACTTAAATTCGACATAGCAATCAAGAAATACATTCACATCATCAGAATACAGTGGCACCATACGCTCGATACATTTAACTTTTTTGCCTTGTAATGTGCGCTCGACAAGTGTATATAAACTATCCTGTTCACCCTCAGACACGGATTCGCAATACAGATACTTACCATTGGTCACGAAATGCGACCAACCGTACACCTTTTGCTCTGGTATATAGGTTAAGCAATTAATCTCCCCATCATTTCTGATGTAGTAAATAATACTGTCCGGGTCCTGAGCGTATGCACTGGTTATAGTTAAATACCCTCTAACACGAGTCTTAACAAATAGCGTTAAATCTTGCCCTGTATAGTTATCAGACTCGTAACTATAACCCATATCACGAACAGTACCGCCACGTTCTTGAACGAACACGCAACGGTTGCCAATGAATTGCGGTTCGCACGATAAGGCCCCTCGTTGGGTTTGTGTTTTTAGGTTACAGTTGGTAGGAGTAATAGTTTTATCACCACTTACAATCCATTCATTACCACTTGTAAGAATGATTAGATCGTTCGCAGGTACAAGATGTCGAATCTCGTACATTTTGCGATTAATCACAGGTAAGGTAATCGAGCTATCGTCTGTGATAGTACCTTCAACCTTTTCAACGCCAAAGTTTGGATAGTCACCAGTCCGGCTCATCCAAATATAATTGGGGTTCTTATTGGTAGCCGCTACTACAAATCTATCTTGATAAAACGTACATAACTTAGGATATCCATTGCTACGGCCCCAACTGCCCATTTTCCATTTTGAGGTAGCTTCATTTTCAACAATGCCATTCAAGATATTAATCTTCATTGTTTTAGCATCTACGAATTCTTTAAATTCGATAATTCCCCATGTGGTGTATGGAAGAATTGAAAGGTCAACATTACATTCACCACTTTTAATATCTGATTGAATACGTAGCTTTGCATTTGGCTCAATTTTGCCAGCATCCGTTACATTATAGTCATTGTTAGAAGAGTATGTACGGTAATCTTTCCATGTAGCACCATTATTTGTGGTAATTTGAAGTTTAACGGTACCAGTCCATGTTCCATGTGTGGTGAACTTCCAAGCTAGGTCTTGGTCGGTGGAGTAGGATTCTACATTGTAATTAATGTTGTTGTATTCATTCCACTTATGAACACCACTAAAATGTGTGCGTTTTTCTTTTTTTTCAACAACTGTACCAGTACTTTTAGTATGAACAGCAGATACAAAATACCCAAGTTGCATTACCATGCCCACCATATCGGCATTGAACATGTTTGTACTAGATCGTACTGTATCGCCAGTAACCGTAACAGTAGAGTTAACGTCTGTATTAATTGTGTCATACGGCTGTTCAGTTAACTTGTAAGCTTCAAGACGCCAGTCCGTGTCACTATACCGAGATAATGTCTGAATTGGATATTTCCCACTACAGATGAACATAACGTCACCAGATTGACTACAGTTCAAATCAAACAATATATCGCTAGTGAAAGGAGTCGCAACTTCGATACCGGTATAAACACCATAATTCCACACACGAATATATTTGTCACCAAACTCGAGCATGAATGAATTATTAGTGTTTGTAGTAAATTCAAATAATTGTGTTGGTTTGTCGCTATATTTAACTTGTCCCACATATTGGCTGCCTTGACGCTTAGCAACGGCCCCATATGGGCGAATAACCACGTTCTCTGCTTCCAATAAGGCGCTTTTATATTGCTCCAAATCAAAGCGACTCGACACATCCGGCGATACTTCGCCAGTTGTAAATGCTAATTGTGAGATATAGATAGGATTACTCATTACCATCCCCTCGCTTTCACATAGCTAGATATATAAACTACATCTTGCTTACGTTCCTTGGCGTTCATACCTTTTGCCTCTTGAACGGCAGCTTGATACAACTTGTACGCTTGGTCAAACAATCCTCTATCGCCAGTAAGTGGCATAGCTAATGCACTAGCCAATTTACATTGCAACATATACAAGGATATCGAATCCCAAACATCCAAATCTGTTACATCATATATATAATCAATGAATGCTAGTGGCACATCGCTCACTATGCATTTTTTGTTATTTCCAATATTAAATATGTTGTATTCCGGTTGCGATTCCGCATGAAAGCGATCGCCTTGTGGAATAACTCCTAATATCCGAATGCATTGTTCCGGATACGCATATACATAATTCCACCCATTAATTTTATGAGCGGACAATACCAATCTTTCATTTTTGCGAGCAAAATTCCATTCGAACTGCCGCAATATTAACTGTCTAGTTGGGTCATATTGCATACGACATTGGCGGCCTTGCTCGGTTTCTTCTTCAAATGAATAAAGCAGTCCTGCATTAATTAATGCGAGTGCTTGATTGCAAATATCAGTAGGTGTCATAGTTCCCCCTATATGGTAATAGAGGGATGCATAAGCACCCCTCATATTGTCACTTATTCTTCCGTAGTATCGGTTTTCTTTTTGTTTGTTTTCTTAGGCTTTTCGTTGCCAGTATTTTCATCTGGTGGATTTTCATTGCCTGTATTGTCACCTTCAGTATTTTCATCTGGTGGATTTTTGTCACCCGGTTCTGTTTCATTGCCCGGTTCCTTATCTTTAGGCTTTACGTTTCCTACAAATTCAAAACAATCTTTTCCGAAATCATTGATCACATCTTCTGGAACATCAATTGTTTCGCCTTTATCAACAAGGCCATGCATAGTTAGATACATTTTTTGTTTAGTTGTTACTAACATAATTACACCACCTTATCGAGCAATATTCGTATCAAATGTAAGGAATGCGGTAATAGTACCCGCAGTCATATTGTTCGCATTGATGCGAATAAACTTCTTCGCACCAGCTGGAATACGCATTACACGTTCTTCGCCTGCTTTAGCATTAGCAGGAAGCGTAACGCCGGTCAACAATTTAGCATCCGCCATATTTTCCTTATCGGAAGTATAGACATTGAATAAACCTGTACCGGTTACGTCTGCATCAATACGAATAACAAGCCAAGGAGCGACAACAGCGTCGCCCCCTTCACCATTCATTACTACTTCAGAGTTTGTGTTAGCTGTAATAGCCTTCTTCCAGAAAAATACATTTTCTTTATCAATCATCATAAGTTGGTTACCCCCTATTATTTAACTTGTTGTTCACCAATAATTAATGCATCAGTACGACGTACTGGAACGTCATTGAAATCAACAACGATTTTACCCGGTTCTTTACCTGCTGCAGTTTGATATTGGTGACCTTTGTTAAGTTGTTTACGTAAGAAACCACGAACAGTCTTGTTCATATACCAAACTGGACGACCCATACCAAGGTTAGGAATTTTTTCTTCTGCATCAATCATCAAATCGATAAGGTCAGCGCCTGCAGATGCGTCTTTTGTAAGTTTAGATACATCAATGTTCGCAATACGAACAGCATAACGCCAGTCACGGACTGTTAAACCCAAATCCCAAGAATAATGAGTTTGATATGCTTTATACTTCTTGCCTTCACCGTCAAGCGCATCAACTACACCATCATTTTCCATTGTGAAGCCCGCTTTGCCGCCCTTAGGATAGAAGCCATACATTGTATTAGGGCCCCATACGCAAAGCCAAATGGAAGTTAACTGGTTACCGGTACCGCCTGCATCAATAAGGTTTTCTGCGGAGCGAGCCGTTTTATCATTGTATCGTGGTGCTAATCCGATAAATTTTTCAGGTTCAGATTTAGAACCATAGAATAATGTAGATGCCATTTCTTGGTTCATAGATTCCAAGAATGCACGATCTTCTTGTAAACGGAATTCAGCAGCATTGTTAGAAATGTCTACCAATTTACGGTCAACAACTGCATAAGATTCAAGCATACCGCAGGCATCTGTAATTTGTGCTGTTTTGGATTTATCTTGGTTAACACCGCTGTTGAATAAACGCCAAGTTGACTTTGGTAAACCAGTACGAATAGTAGTCATATTACCAGTTGCAAGGTTACCTTCAAGCATTGTCATATCAGTTAAAACTTCATTGGTTTGGTTCATCATTTCAACAATTTTGTCGAGATGACCATCACCTTTTACACGTTGTGCTACATCGAGCAAAGTAGGGTTTAATGTTCCAATTGCCATTTAATTTCTCCTTATTTCTTCATATCACTATAAATAGATTCAGCCAATTGTTGTTCAGTTGTAATTTCATGGTTGCCTTTAGAATTACCAACGCCTGGGTCTTCCTGAACCATTTCACCAACGGCCGCAAATACCTTAATCATGTTGATGTTGTTATCGATATGACTATCAACAAGCAATTTACGTAATTCCGGTACAGCTTTAGTTAGTGCTTCGATGCCTTTACCTGCCAAGGCTACAGTTTCATCGAACTTACCGCCTAATTCCTTCTTGGCGTTTTCGTAATCCGCTTGTTGCTTTTCAACAATTGCTTGCTCTTGCTGCTCTTGATAAGCAGTTAAGATGTTCTGTGCGTACTGACTACCGAACTTGGCTAGCTCAACAGCCTGTTCCTGTGTTGCACCGACTTGATTAAGCAATTTACTAAAATCTGCGGATACAGTTTCATCAAGTTCAGTACCTTCAGGGAATACATCCTTGAAGTCATAAACCGTTGGTTCAGCAGGTGGCGTATTATCACCGCCTAGTACAGATGGATTACTACCTTCACCATCTGGTTTAGCAGGTGGTTCAGTAGGTGGCGTAGGATTGTTTTGGTCCGGATTCGTGCCCGGTTCATTGCCAGTCATGTTATTGTTAGCACCCATAGTTTCTTCAGCCATTTTGTTTCTCCTTTTCGACTAAATTATTAAAATATTCTTGTTGACCTATATATTCGAGCTGCGCTTGGTGGTACTGCTTAACCCCATCAATTCCCAATTTGTTTAGATCCCCATGGAATAACAGTCCTACCTTGCGCTTTCCTTCGTTGAAATATGTTTCACTGTTGCCAGTAAACGATTGCTTTAATATGCCCGAGCGATCCATCAGGCGACAAAAAAACCACCTACCTAGTTCTGTGCTAAGTACGTGGTTAAGCGCTTGCATATCTCGCTCTTGCATATAATCTTTAATTGTTTTCTTCATCTAGACACCGTCCATTCCTAGCCAACTCTGTAAAGCAGGATTGCCATCATTGGCGGCGTCCGTTGCTTGCTTGGCCGCTTGCGCCATTCCCGGAGCAAGTTGAGCCGCTTGCATAAGTTGTTGTTGCTGTTCCTGTTCAGCCTGTGCCTGTGCTTGTTGCGCTAGGATTTCTTGATATTCATCATCGGAGCGGATAATCTTAGCCGGCACGCCCAAGTTAACTCCGTATGTATTGGCCGCTTCCTCAAAGTTGAATTTGTTAACGATGTTAGGATTAGCCTGTGCCAAAGACATGATGAACGCAAAATACTGTTCAATGTTCACCAATGAACTCATCTTTTGCGCCTGAGCAAGTGGTGAGATATATTCAATCTTCACCTCTTGACCGTTTAATTGGTCTAAAAGTTCCTCATCATCAACAGGTGGAAACACACCGGCACGATCTAGCACAGAATATACACGTTCAATAATTGGATTCAAGAATTCAGATAGCAACCGTTCAACTACAGGGCCTAATTGCTGCAATTTCTCTTGAGTTCTCTCCATAACCTCACGAGCCGTCATTTGGCCCTTATCGATTTGGTCTAACATCAAAAACAAATCCGCACTATAGGCTCTCTTGATTGAATCCTCTGTTACTGCAATCTTATTTTGAATATCCTGTAAATTAGACGGCACAGCAAACATCGGTTCAACCTTATGTTGTCCCTCAATCTCTGTAATGCCACCCGGATACAAGTTAACCGTACTAATGACATCAGATGGTGCTTGCATAGGAGGTTTAACACCCAATTCAACGGCTGTTAGATAATCAAACTCCAATTTCTGTAGCATTTGTGAATCTGGTTGAGCGAACCATGCGGCCCCTTTGCCGTAACCATTCAAGTCCATTGACGTATGTCTAGCGATTGGAATTGGCCATTCTTCAAAACCGCCATGATATAAAACTTCATCACTGTTGCTACCTTCAACCCAATAAATGGACGAGTATGGCATATTGCGACGCCCTAACTTATCCTTACGGTCTTTGTTAGGCTCAACCAACCAATTGACTGTGAATGACTGTTGCAAGCTGTTGCCATTGTCGTAAATATTCTTGATGTTATCCGGACAATTTTCATATCCGAACTGTTCGACAATCTGATCTACTGTCATTTTGTATTTACGACCAAAGATATTTACGGTTTCCTTACTGTTGGTACTAATAGCATAGGTTCCTATTGGATATGATGTAAAACGAACACCAGATTCACTATCAGCAAATATCCCCATAGGTGCTTGCCCCACAGGCAATTCCATATAAACTTGGTGAACTACGCTGTAGAAATTGGATTTAGCGAGGACTGCATACAAGA
>OGZV01002077.1_pt1 | contig 16617 bp, 12 predicted proteins | sample 1576861 | NCBI WGS metagenome assembly OGZV01 (sample SAMEA3541501, study PRJEB24748) | human gut metagenome | biome: human gut; feature: human-associated habitat; material: faeces | place: China | collected 2012
AGTACTCCGCGAAGGCTTTCGTATCGGAACTCTTGGCGGTGGCGTAGTTGACTACCGGGGTGCCGCCGTTCCCGCCATGTCGATGCCGACGTCAGAGTACACGCCGCTGACGCATCTGCCGCTGGTGGCGCCGGAAGTGAAACGCACCGTGGGGCTTATCCGGCGCCGGGGGCGCATCCAGTCTTATATCGCGGCTGAACTGGAAAAAGAGATCACCGAGCGGTATCGCCGGACGTAACGGGGATCATCCCCGTCTTCTCGATGACGGCGCGTGAGGGCGGTGAGGCGAGATAGGTCAGCAGCGCTTTCCCCTCCGCGGGATGCTCTGCATGACGGGTGACCGCGCCTGCGAAGCGCGTGATGTACTGCAGATTATCCGGGATTTTACCGATAAAGGTGACGCCCTGAACCGGCAGCAGCTCGCTCACCTGCTGGAAGCCCACGGCGTATTTCCCTTTTGCCACTTCCGAAGCAACCGGAATGCGTTCGACCATCGTTGCTTTAGCCGCCGCCTCCTTTTCAATCCCCAGCTTTTTAAACAACGTCTGGCTGACATACCTGCCGCTGGCGCTGTCTGAATAGGCGATGGAGCTGGCCTGAAGCAGCGCGTTACGTAGCGTCGCCTCGCTGCTGATATCAGGGACATCCGCCCCTTTTTTCACCACCATTCCGACGGGGGAGTCCGCAAGTTCGGTTCGCGAACCCGGCTGGGTCTGGCTGGTTTTTTCGAGCTTCGCCAGCGCATCGCCCACCATAATCACCACGTCGGCTTTCTCGCCGCGCGCGAGCCGGTTTGGGATCGCCTGCGGCGTAGCGCCCATTGACGGACCGGGAATAATCACGATGGTATCGCCGGTCTGGCGTTCATATTCCTGTGCCAGCTTTTCAAGGGCGGCTTTGAAACCGCCTGAAATCATCACTTTCACCTCCTGAGCGCAGGCATTGGCGCTCAGGAACGTCAGCATCAGCGCGGTAACAGTATAACGAGAAGTGCGAGTCATGCGGCCTCCTGCGACTTAACGGTGTTTTGCACCGAAACCGCGCGACGACGGTAAAGGTAGAGGGTTGCCAGCAGGGCACACACCGCGGCGAAGCTCATCCAGTAGCCCGGCGAGGCTTTGTCACCGGTGTATTCAATCAGCGCGGTGGACATCACCGGGGTAAAGCCGCCGAAGATCGCCGTTGCGAGGCTGTAAGCCAGAGAGAACCCTGCCACGCGGACTTCAGCGGGCATAATTTCCGTCAGCGCCGGGATCATCGCCCCGTTATACAGCCCGTACAGGAAGGAGAGCCACAGCAGGACGCTCAGCATCATGGAGAAGCTTGGCGCGTCAGCCAGCAGCGTCAGGGCCGGGTAGCTGGTGGCCAGCGCCAGCAGGGTCATGGCAATCAGCACCGGTTTACGCCCGAAGCGGTCCGACAGCGCGCCGCCCACCTGCAACCAGATGAAGTTAGAGATCGCCACCAGCAGCGTGACCAGCAGGCTGTCTGACGCGCTCAGCATCAGCACCTTTTTACCAAAGGTGGGCGCATAAACGGTGATCAGATAAAAGGCCGTGGTGGTCATTGCCACCATCAGCATGCCCGCGACCACTACCTGCCAGTTCGCGAGCAGCGTTTTAAAGACCTGGCGCATCTCCAGGTGATGGCGGCGCGCGCTGAACTCTTCCGTCTCCTCCAGCTTGCGGCGCAGGAAAAAGATAAACGGCACGATTAAACAGCCGAACAGGAACGGGATGCGCCAGCCCCATTCGCGAATGGCGCTCTCTTCCAGCACCGCGTTCAGCGCAAAGCCCATTGCGGCGGCGACCATAATGGCGACCTGCTGGCTACCGGACTGCCAGCTGGTGTAAAAGCCCTTGCGGCCCGGCGTGGCGATTTCCGCGAGATAGACCGACACGCCCCCAAGCTCCGCGCCGGCGGAAAAGCCCTGCAGCAGACGGCCCGTCAGCACCAGCAGCGGCGCCCAGAGACCAATACTTTGATAAGACGGGATCAGCACGATCAGGAAGGTGCCTGCCGCCATAATGGAAAGCGTCACTATTAGCCCTTTGCGGCGGCCAACCTTGTCAATATAAGCCCCCAGCACAATGGCGCCGATTGGACGCATCAAAAAGCCCGCGCCGAAGACGGCAAAGGTCATCATCAGCGACGCAAATTCACTGCTCGCCGGGAAGAACGTGTGGGCGATGTAGGTGGCATAGAAGCCGAACAGAAAGAAATCGAATTGCTCAAGAAAGTTGCCGGACGTGACGCGAAGTATCGCGCCCGCCTTCGACCGTACGGTTGCAGGTGAGGTTGAGGAAAACATGGTTATCTCCAGTTTATTGTTGACGTTTTACGCGTCTGTTTCTGAAAACTGGATCAGGATGAGGAATTAGATAAGCGCAAATGCCGCATCGACTGATGCATTTCTTGCATGAATATAATCCGGCGAATAAATACAATTAATGGCAACAATAACTTAACAAAATGTTGGCTTTTTATTCACCAATATTCTGTAAGTCTCTGATATTGCGATTTTGTGATGTGGCGCAGAGGCGCGTTTCAGAATGAGCCGGGTAACCGCGTCATTACCCGGCGGAGGCCATTTAGCGCAGCGCCCTGGCAATCGCGCTAAACAACAGAGAGGCTTCCAGCGGCTGGGCGCTGAAGGACGGTTCCGCCTGCGGCCAGGTAGACCACTGGACGATGACCAGATTTTCCTTCGGGTTCACCACGATCATCTGTCCGAAAATGCCCAGCGCCCAGAGCGAACCTTTCAGCGAATCCTGTGCCGTCGGCTCTACGCCCGCGGCGTTGGCGGGCACTTCATTGTTCCACCACTGATAGCCGTACAGCCCCTCGGGATGGGCGTCTGATACCGAGCCTTTGGCCTTCGTCCAGCCTGACGACTGCCGGATCCAGTTTTCCGGCAGGATGGTCTTACCGTTCGGTAACGTACCGTTGTTCAGTATAAATTGCCCGAAGCGTCCCCAGTCCTCCAGTGTGGCGTTAAAGCCGTGCGCGCCGACGTCGTGCTGGCCTTTGCTGTAGGCATGCCATACGCCGTCGCTCGCCATGCCGTAAGGCTGCCAGATGCTTTTCTCCAGATAGGCTGCGAGCGTCATGCCGGTGGCCCGCTCCAGCACGTCACCCAGCAGCCAGGCGCCACCCGAAGAGTAAGACCAGTTCTCTCCGGCCGGGTGCGCCCTGCGCAGCCCCTTCACCAGCTTGCGCACGCAGTCATAGGTACCCGGCTTCGCCTCGCACTCGGTGAGCTGCGCAAAGTCGGAGTGGGGGTTGGTGTAATCCTCGTTCCAGGCCACGCCGGAGGTATGGGTGATCAGCTGCTTAAGCGTCACGCCGTCCCACGCGGTGCCTTTCAGGTCGGGTTCATACCGCGTGACCAGGTCGTCGAGCGAGTGAATTTTTCCCTCTTTGAGGGCCACGCCCACCAGCGCCGATACCACCGATTTCCCAACCGAGCGCGAGGTCCAGAGCGTCGAGTCGGTATTGCCCTCTCCAAGATACTTCCAGGCGATTTTGCCGTCCTTCAGCACCAGCATGCCGCTGACGTTCTGCCGCTGGAGGTAGTCCTTAAGGCCGTAGCGCCTGCCGTTGACCTGATAGTGTGCGTCCGTGAGCGGCTTGTCCGACATTTCCAGCGGCACAGCGTTACCGTGGCGGAAAACATCCCCGGTGTAGTTGCGGTAGTCATTGCGAAAGCCCACCACGCGATCGGCCTGACTCCAGGTGAGCATCTTATGGGTGTCAGGCAGCGTGGTGTCGAAGGGGGCAGGGCAGGCGCTGAGGTCGGTACCTTTACAGGCCGCCACTGCCGCAGGGGAGAGCAGGGTGCTAAAGACAAGGCCCGCCAGCAGAGCATGGTTTACTTTTCTGTTTTTCATATCCGTCTCTTACAGGTTAAGAACGGCTTCAGTTTAAAAACCCCGGGGCTATAATAAAAAACACGTAGTGGGGGAAAATCCCCCTAAAAAACAGAGGGAGCGTAGCGTGGCGGGACTGATTTATTCTTTTGCACAGCTCGAGGCTTTTACCGCCGTGGCCGAGAATGGGAGCCTCAGTAAAGCCGCGGTGGCGCTGAAGAAGGACCGCACGACGCTTCGCGATCTGGTTGATTTTCTTGAGGATGGGTTGGGCTACGCGCTGTTTATTCGCGACGGCCGCACCCTGCGGCTCACGCCCGAAGGGGAACAGCTTCAGCGCCAGGCGCACCTCCTGATGCGGCAGGTAAAAGCCTTTGAGGCGTTTGCCAGAGAGGTGCCGCACGGTGCCACGCAGGACCTGACGCTGGTCTACGATCCTTTTACGCCCAGAGCCTTTCTGCACGGGGTGATTGCTGACATGGCGGTGCGAAAAATCCGCCTGAGCCTTATCTGCGCCTCGCGGGATGAATCGGAACGGCTGCTGGCGAATAACGACGCGGATCTGGCCATCTGCCAGGCGCGCAACCGCAGCGTGGGCAACGACATGGAGTGGCGGGCCCTGGGTGCCATCGAGATGGATTTTTATGCCGCCAGCGGGCTGTTTGCGGACAGTGCTTCCCCTCTGTCGCTGCTCGATCTCTCCCTGGTACCTCAGGTCGTCATGCACCCCGCCTCGGACGAGCCGGTGGCGCGCCGCCTGCAGATTTCCGGGCATACCCTCTTTACCAATGAGCCGGAGATGCTGCGCGGTCTGCTGGAGCGCGGCTGCGGCTGGGGATTCTTACCGACGCATTTTCACGCCGGGCAGTGGCAAAACGTAAAAAGGCTGCACACCGAAGTGGGCAGCCAGGGGATTGGTCAGACGATGGTCACCATCTGGAAGCCGGGGAGCGACAAGCGCAGCACAATCGCTGAAACGCTGTCGCTCTTGCCGGACGTATGGAAGCACTCAGCGCTGTGAACAGCCTTTACACTGCTGGTTCTGGATCTGCTGGAAGAAATCGTTGCCTTTGTCATCCACCAGGATAAACGCCGGGAAGTTCTCGACCTCGATCTTCCAGATAGCTTCCATGCCCAGCTCAGGATACGCCACGCACTCCAGGCTCTTGATGCTGTTTTGCGCCAGCACCGCCGCCGGGCCGCCGATGCTGCCCAGGTAGAAGCCGCCGTGCTTATGGCAGGCGTCCGTCACCTGCTGGCTGCGGTTGCCTTTCGCCAGCATGATCATGCTCGCGCCGTGGGACTGCAGTAAGTCCACATACGAATCCATGCGCCCTGCCGTGGTTGGGCCGAGTGAGCCAGACGCGTAGCCTTCCGGCGTTTTGGCCGGGCCCGCGTAGTAGATCGGGTGATCTTTGACGTACTGCGGCAGTTCCTCACCGTTGTCGATTAGCTCTTTCAGCTTCGCGTGGGCGATGTCGCGCGCCACGATGATGGTCCCGTTCAGCGACAGGCGGGTAGAGACCGGGTGCGCGGAAAGCTGCGCCAGGATCTCATTCATCGGCTTGTTCAGATCGATGCTGACCACGTCGCCTTCACCCTGCTGGCGCAGTGATTCAGGAATGTACTGGCCCGGGTTGTGCTCCAGCTTCTCAATCCAGATCCCGTCGCGGTTGATTTTCGCTTTGATGTTGCGGTCCGCGGAGCAGGAGACCCCCATGCCGATAGGGCAGGAGGCGCCGTGGCGCGGCAGGCGGATCACGCGGATGTCGTGGGCGAAGTATTTACCGCCAAACTGCGCGCCGAGGCCGAGGTTCTGGGCTTCCTGGAGCAGCTCCTGTTCGAGCTGAACGTCGCGGAACGCCTGGCCGTGTTCGTTACCTTCCGTTGGCAGCGCGTCGTAGTAGCGCGTGGAGGCCAGCTTCACGGTTTTCAACGTGGCTTCCGCCGAGGTGCCGCCGATCACGAACGCGATATGGTACGGCGGGCAGGCCGCGGTACCGAGAGTGCGCATCTTCTCAACCAGATAGTTTTTCAGCTTCGCCGGGGTGATCAGCGCTTTGGTTTCCTGGTAGAGATAGGTTTTGTTGGCAGAGCCGCCGCCTTTAGCCATGCACAGGAATTTGTACTCATCGCCGTCAACGCTGTAGAGGTCAATCTGCGCCGGCAGGTTGGTGCCGGTGTTCACCTCTTTATACATATCCAGTGCCGCGTTCTGGGAGTAGCGCAGGTTGTCTTCAATGTAGGTGTTATACACGCCCTGGCTCAGGGCCGCTTCGTCACCGCCGCCGGTCCAGACGCGCTGGCCTTTTTTACCCATGATGATCGCCGTGCCGGTATCCTGGCAGGTTGGCAGCACGCCTTTAGCGGCGATTTCAGAGTTACGCAGGAACTGCAGGGCAACGTACTTATCGTTCTGGCTCGCTTCCGGGTCGTTAAGAATGGCGGCGACCTGCTTCTGATGGGAAGGACGCAGCATAAATGCGGCGTCGTGGAAGGCCTGCTGTGCCAGCAGCGTCAGCGCCTCTGGCTCGACTTTCAGGACTTCCTGACCGTCGAACTCGGCAACGGAAACGTGCTCTTTGGTCAGCAGATAGTATTCGGTGTCGTCGTGCGCCAGTGGGAAGGGGTTTTGATAAAAAAACGGTTTGTTTGACATAGCTTGCTCCAAAAAAATAAAACCGCCGGAGGAGAAGTCCGGCGGTCAGGAATCAGAACATCATGGACATCCACGGATAGCCAATCAGCAGCAGGGCCGCCAGGAAGATGGCACCGAAGATGGTGCCGAGGCGCCAGTAGTCTTTGGTTGGCAGGTAGCCGCTACCGTAGTAGATCGGGCTTGGGCCAGTGCCGTACGGGGTGATGATCCCCATCACGCCCAGCGAGGTCACCATCAGCAGAACGAACACTTCCATATTCATGCCCGGGATGGTGGAGGCGATGGTCAGCATCGCTGGCAGCAGCGCCGTGGTGTGCGCGGTGGTGCTGGCAAACAGGTAGTGCAGCAGGTAGAACGCCAGCAGCAGCACGATGGTCGCTACGCCCGGAGAGATACCGCTCATCAGCAGACCACCTTCTTTACCTAACCAGCTGATAAAGCCGGTAGAGGAGAGGCCATCTGCCAGCGCCACCAGGGTGGCGAACCAGACGAAGGTGTTCCACGCGGCTTTATTACCGGTGATGTCGTTCCACTCCAGCACGCCGGTCCACAGCATCAGGCCGACGATGAGCAGGGCAGCCATAGCCGGTTCAATCCACGCGGCGGCAAAGATCCACATCAGCAGCGCACAGCATACGAACACCAGCAGCAGGATTTCATTGCGGGACAGTTTGCCCAGTTTTTCCAGTTCACGGGTCGCCCACAGCGGCACTTCGTTGTTTACCTTCACTTCAGGCGGGTAGAACCAGTAGGCCAGCAGCGGCATGGCCAGAATCAGCAGGATACCCAGCGGCAGGAAGGCGAGGAACCAGGTCCCCCAGGAGATATCGATTCCAACCGTACTTTTCACCAGCGCCAGGGCCAGCAGGTTCGGCGCAAGTGCGGAGAGGAACATTGAGCTGGTGATACAGGCCGCGGTGATCGCCACCCACATCAGATACGAACCAATCTTACGCGCGCTTGGGTCGTTCGGTTTTGAACCGTACAGCGGCGGCAGGTTAGCGATGATCGGGTAGATGGTCCCGCCGCTGCGCGCGGTGTTGGACGGGGTGAACGGTGCCAGCAGCAGGTCAGCAAACGTAATCGCGTAACCGAGCGTCAGGCTGCGACGGCCGAGGTATTTCACCAGAATCAGCGCCAGACGGCGGCCGAAGCGGGTTTTGTCATAGCCTGCGGCGAACATAAAGGCACCGAAAATCAGCCAGACGGTAGAGTTACCAAACCCGCTCACCGCCCATTTAAAGGAGGCGCCCGCCAGCTTGAATTTCGGATCAGCCAACTGTTCAGGGCTGAACAGCACCCACTGGCTGCACAGGGCAATGGCGACCACGCCGGTCAGACCGATCACCGCACCCGGCAGCGGTTCGAAGATCAAACCGACGATCACGCCAACGAAGATAGCGAAATAGTGCCACGCGTAAGGAGGCAGGCCTTCCGGTACCGGAACAAACAGCAGCAGTACGGCGACGATGACGGGCAGTGCCATCATCAGCAGACGTTTTGCGTTTCCATTTGATGCCTGGTTCGCCACAGGGGGCGTTACAGCAGTTTTTGTATTCATAGTTTCACGTCTTAAGTTGTCAAAGATTCGGTCGTACTGAAAAACAAAATCACTTTCTTAAGTTTCTTTGCTTTTTTTAGTTATTAAAGGTGCGATTTTGTATTTTCGGTAATAGTAATTTAACGCTTTTGTGGAGGCGCTAAATTAAAAATTGATGATGTTTTTATATTGCGCTTTTGGATGCCATAACTATTGATCGCGATCAAAAAAATAGAATTGCAGCGTTATTTTTATGCTTTTATTAATAACCACTCTGGCGTATGTGGGTATTCCTTTTTTTATTGGTTTATTTTATCATTTTTGTAACATTTTTATTTTCTTTGATTATATAAGTGTTTGTTTTATTTGGTTTTTTTAGTGGTTTGGGGAAGTGGTTTTACCAATCATTATTTAACGAATTTTAAATTATTGTGAATGGCTAAATGACATTCGCTAACACCAATGTGTTAATTGTGTTATTGCAGGGATTAAATAGTTTTTTAACTAACGTAATAACTTTAGAAACTAAAAAAATCATTATATTAATATCATGACATCGGCAAATAACGACGAACTAAAAAATCAATCCGATAACGAATTCTTAATTTTAAAAAGTTTGGAGTTTCAATTATGAGCACTAACGAACGTATTCTTAGCCCCTTCACATTACCGAATGGCACTGAACTGAAAAACCGTTTGTTAATGGCCCCTATGACCACCTGCACCGGCTATTACGACGGCACCGTCACCAGCGAACTGGTGGAGTACTATCGTGCCCGTTCCGGAAGCATCGGTACCATTATTGTGGAGTGCTGCTTCGTCGACGATCTCGGTCTCGCCTTCCCGGGCGCGATCGGGATTGATAATGACGAGAAAATTGCCGGGCTGGCGAAAATCGCGGAGGCGATCAAATCCAAAGGATCTAAAGCCCTGCTGCAGATCTACCACGGCGGCCGCATGGTCGACCCGAAACTGATCGGTGGCCGTACGCCGGTTGGCCCAAGCGCTGTTGCCGCGCCGCGTGAGGGCGCAGCAACGCCAGTGGCACTGACTGGCGAAGAAGTCGAAGGCATGATCGGCAAGTTTGGTGAAGCGGTGCGCCGCGCCATCCAGGCCGGCTTCGACGGCGTGGAAATCCACGGGGCAAACACCTATCTGATTCAGCAGTTCTATTCGCCAAACTCTAACCAGCGCGATGACGAGTGGGGCGGTAGCCGCGACAACCGCGCGAAGTTCCCGCTGGCAGTACTGGATATCACCCACAAAATGGTGCGCCAGTACGCGGACGACGCCTTTATTATTGGCTACCGCTTCTCTCCTGAAGAGCTTGAAGTGCCGGGCATCCGCTTTGAAGACACCATGTATCTGCTGGAAAAACTGGCGGCTCGCGGCGTGGACTACCTCCACTTCTCCGTCGGCGCGACCCTGCGTCCTTCCATTGTTGACACCCAGGACCCGACGCCGCTGATCGAAAAATACTGCGCGATGCGTTCTGAAACGCTGGCTCAGGTACCGGTGATGGGCGTGGGCGGCGTGGTGAATGCCGCCGATGCCAATGAAGCGCTGGACCACGGTTACGACCTGATTGCCGTTGGCCGTGCCACCATCGCTTACCCGGACTGGACCGACCGCATCGCGGCCGGGGAAAACCTGGAGCTGTTTATGGACAGCACCCAGCGCGAGGCGCTGAACATTCCTGAGCCGCTGTGGCGCTTCTCGCTGGTGGAAGCGATGATCCGCGACATGAGCATGGGCGAATCGAAATTCAAACCGGGCATGTTTACTGAGAAGGTGCAGGACGACGCGAACGAGCTGGTGATTAACGTCAGTCTGGAAACTGACCGCATTGCAGACATCGAGCTGGCCTCTGGCCCGAGCGAAGACGTTGAGTTTGTCACCAGCTTTGAAGAGATCCGCACCCGCATTCTGGATGCCAACACCCCGCACGTGGATGCCATCACCGGCGCAACCAGCCAGAGCGAGGCGGTGAAGAAAGCGGTCTCTAAAGCGATGCTGAAATCCAGCAAAGCGCTGGCCGCGGAAGAGGGCGTTGACCCGAACGAAACCCGCAGCGTGGACGTGGTGGTTGTCGGCAGCGGCGGCGCCGGTCTGGCGGCGGCGATTCAGGCGCACGACGAAGGCGCGAGCGTGCTGATTGTTGAGAAAATGCCAACCATCGGTGGCAACACCATTAAAGCCTCTGCCGGGATGAACGCCGCAGAAACCCGCTTCCAGCGCGTGAAGGGCATTCAGGACAGCAAAGAGCTGTTCTACCAGGAAAGCCTGAAAGGTGGCGGCAACAAGAACAACCCGGAACTGCTGCACCGCTTCGTTGAGAACGCGCCGCAGGCGATTGAATGGCTGGCAACCCGCGGCATCATGCTGAACGACATCACCACCACCGGCGGGATGAGCATTGACCGTACCCACCGTCCAAAAGACGGCTCAGCGGTCGGCGGCTACCTGATCAGCGGCCTGGTGCGTAACGTCAACAAACGCAACATCGAGGTGATGCTGGATACCTCCGTCAGCGACATCCTCTTCGAAAACGGTGAAGTCACCGGCGTGCGCCTGACCACCGAAGAGAACGAAACCCTCACCGTGGCAGCGAAAAGCGTGATTGTCGCCACCGGCGGCTTCAGCGCTAACAGCCAGATGGTGGTGAAATACCGCCCTGACCTGGAAGGGTTCGTTACCACCAACCATAAAGGGGCGACCGGCGGCGGCATCGCGCTGCTGGAGCGTATCGGGGCAGGTACCGTGGATATGGGGGAAATTCAAATTCACCCAACCGTGGAACAGAAAACCTCATACCTGATTTCCGAATCCATCCGCGGCGGCGGGGCGATTCTGGTCAATCAGAAAGGGGAACGCTTCTACAACGAAATGTCGACCCGCGATAAAGTCTCGGCGTCAATCATCGCCCTGCCGGAGAAATACGCGTACATCGTCTTTGACGAGCATGTTCGCGCCAAAAACAAAGCCGCGGATGAGTACATCGCTAAAGGCTTCGTGACCAGCGCCAGCTCGCCAAAAGCGCTGGCGGAAGCGCTCGGCATGGATTACCACGCTTTCCCGGCGACCCTGGAACGTTACAACGGTTTCGTTGAAAAACAGCACGATGACGACTTTGGACGTACCACCGCGCTGCGTGCGCCAATCAATGAAGGGCCATTCTACGCCATTCAGATTGCACCGGGCGTGCACCACACCATGGGCGGCGTGACCATCAACACCGAAACCTGCGTGCTGGACAGCAACCACAACGTGCTGCCAGGTGCGTTTGCGGCCGGTGAAGTGGTCGGCGGGATCCACGGCGGCAACCGTATCGGCGGTAACGCAGTGGCAGATATCATCATTTTTGGTACCCTTGCAGGACATCAGGCGGCTCTGCGTTCGAAAAAGATGTAAGGCACCTGCTTCCCAGGCCGGATACGCACAGCGCTATCCGGCATTTTCCCCGGCGGCGCGGAGCTTGCCGGGGCTACTTCTGAGGACTCCTGCCATGCCTGATAGCCATCGCGTTTACAGCTACTCCGCCGTCCTGATGGGGTCACCCATCCTCCTGAAGCTCTTCTCCCATGACGAAGCCCTCGCGTCCCGCGTGTTTCGTCTGATCAAACAGTACGAAGATCTGCTCACCGTTAACCGCGCGCACTCGCAGGTGATGGACATTAACCATGCGGCGGGCCAGCGTCCGGTCACCGTCAGTCGGCCGGTGTTTGATCTGATCCGCTGTGCAAAAGCGGCAAGCCTGCTTAAGGAGAGCGCCTTTAATCTGGCGATCGGTCCGCTGGTGAAGCGCTGGAAAATTGGCTTTCAGGGGGACAGCGTTCCGCCTGCCGATGAAATCGCGTCGCTGCTGGCGATAACCCGGCCCGAGGATGTTCTTCTTGATGAGGCCAGCAGCAGCGTGTTTCTGACCAGAGCGGGGATGGAGATCGATCTGGGGGCGATTGCCAAAGGCTATATCGCCGACCGGGTGCGGGATTACCTGCATAAAGAGGGCGCGGAGCTGGGGCTGATTAACCTCGGCGGCAACATTCAGACGTTAGGCTCGCCGGAAGGGGGCTGGAGCGTCGGGCTGAAAAAACCGTTCGCCGGAGATGCGCTGATCGGCACGATGATCGTTGAGAACGTGTCCGTCGTCACGTCGGGAACGTACGAGCGCTATTTTGAACAAGACGGCAAACGCTATCACCATATCCTCGATCCGCGCACCGGATATCCGCTGGACAACGAACTGGACAGCGTGACCATCATTTCCAAAGATTCCATCGACGGCGATATCTGGACCACGCTGATGTACGGCATGGGCGTGGAGAAGGGCTGTGCCGTGCTGCGTGCGCGCCCCGACATTGTGGCCATCTTTGTGACCAAAACAAAAGAAGTGGTGTTCTCTTCAGCACACCACTTCCGCTTTACCCTGCTGGATGATACCTACCGCGTTACTGACAGTACTGCTTGAGCAGGCCCGTTTGCTCCGGCTGGAGACGGTAGCGATACACCGGACGCCCGGTGGCGCCGTAGTGAATGCTGGTGAACAGAATATTAATTTGCGCCAGCCAGATCAGGTATTTGCGGCAGGACACGCGGGAAATATTGACCGCGTTTGCCAGATCGTCGGTGGAAAACTCCGTCTCCGGGTGAGCGTCAATCCACTGGCAAATCGTGCGCAGCGTTTGCGGCGTTAACCCTTTCGGCAGCTTTTTGCTGTCCGCCAGTTCCGGCGCCCCGCCGTGGATCAGCCGGTCGACGTCCGCCTGCTCGTAATATTGGTGCGACCCCATCAGGCTGTGCTTTGCCTTCCAGCCGTTCAGCGCCTCTTCAAAGCGTGGGAACTGGAACGGCTTTATCAGATAATCCACCACGCCGTAATGGATGGAGGTCTGGATCGTCGCGGCGTCGGCGGCCGAGGAGATCATGATCACGTCGATTGGGCGGCCGGATGCGCGAATCACGGGCAGCAGATCCAGCCCGTTATCCTGCTGCATATAGACATCCAGCAGCACCAGATCGACGGGCTGGCTGGGGTTATTAATGATGGCCTCGGCCTGGCTTAGCGTGGAGGCGACGCCGCAGCAGCTAAAGCCTTCAACACGGTTGACATACAGACGGTTGAGGTCGGCTACCATGGCGTCATCATCGACAATTAACACATTTATCACGCGATTTTCCTCTCGCTATCCCAGGGGATGTGAACAAAAAATTGGGTAAATACGCCGGGCTCAGACTCGACGGAGATATCGCCGCCAAGGTTCTGAATCTGCTGGCGAGCAAGGAACAGCCCAACGCCGCGGTTTTCACCTTTTGTTGAGAAGCCCTTTGTAAAAATAGACTCCAGCTGAGTGGGATCAATGCCGGGGCCATCGTCGCTGACTTCACAGCTGAGCCAGCCATTCTGATAATGCAGCAGCAGGCCAATCTCACCTTCCTGCTGTCCTTCCATCGCGTCGAGCGCGTTTTCAATGAGGTTGCCCAGCGCGGTGATCAGCACCGCGACCTGCTCTTCACTTGCGGTATCTGGTATCTGGCTTTCATCCGCCAGCGTCAGGGTGACGCCCGCTTCTTTCGCCCGGTTGATTTTACCCAGCAGGAACCCGGCTACCACCGGGGATTTTACCTTGCTCTGTATCGTACCGATATCCGTCTGGTAATGATGCGCCGTCTGCAGGATGTACTCTTCCAGCTTGTCGTAGCGCTTCATGTGCAGCAGGCCCAGGATCACATGCAGTTTATTCATAAACTCGTGTGTATGGGCGCGCAGGGCATCGACGTAATTCACCATGCCATCAATACGCTGCATCAGCTGGCTGATTTCCGTTTTATCACGGAAGGTGGTGATGGCGCCGATCACCCGATCCTGACTTTTCACCGGGACCATGTTGCACAGCAATAGCCGGCCGTTGCAGCTGATCTCCTGATCCTGGCGCGCGACGCCCGTCTTCGAGACGTCACGCAGACTGGCCAGCAGGGGGGCGCTGGTGTTTTCGGTCTGCTTGCCGGACGGGAGAAGCAATATTTCTCTGGCGGTCTGATTGATCATCGTCACGCGCCCGTGAATATCAACTGCCAGAACCCCCTCACGAAGCGACTGCAGCATCGCCTGGCGTTGTTCGAACAGGGCGGAAATTTCGTAGGGTTCGAGTCCGAACAGGATGCGTTTCAGGACCCGCACCAGACCCCAAATCGCCATCGAACTCATAAAAATGCTGAACAAAATGGTCCAGACGGCGTTTAGCCGCCCGCGGGTAATCTGCTCTTCCACCTTATTCAGGGAGATACCGACCACTACCACGCCAATCTGCTCGTGCTGGCCGTCGTAGACGGGGGTAAATACGCGCAGCGCTTCGGCGAGCGCGCCCCGGTTAACCGATACGTTCTCTTTGCCTTCCAGCGCGGGCGTTAAATCGTCGCCGATAAAATGCAGCCCGAGCAGCGCCTCGTTCGGGTGAGAATAGCGGATCCCGCGCATATCGGTGACCACGGTGAACAGCAGATCGTTTCGTTTCGTCACCGCCTGGGCGATGGGCTGAATAATATTCTCCTGCGGCGCCTGCATCAGGCCGCGCTGTATCTCGGGGCTGTCGGCGAGGGTGCGGGCAATGCCGAGCGCGGTGTCTTTGACATCATCGCGTGTGGCGCGGGTGATCTGCACCGAATAGAGCGCAAAGACCACCAGCAGCACTGAGCCGATAATCGCGCATACCATCAGCGTGACCAGCGTATTGAGTTTCATGGGGCGCTTGCGCGTCGGAAGGAAAGGCTGCAAATCGCTCATCAATACTCCGCGATGATTAAGTAAGGGGGTAATTATCGCCGATGACGCGCTTTTCTTAAAGCCATGTAAAGGCGTGGATTTGGTCCTCTTTTCGTGACCCTCCTCGCAGGTCATCTATATAAAACACTTTATAGTGTGTGGGTACTCATAATAAGGAGGCTGTTTATGAGCATTCTGCTTACCGGTTCGGTCAAGGAAAGACGGCACGCCAGCACGATGAATATCGATCGATTGTCCACGCTGGACATGCTGAAAGTCATTCACCAGGATGATGCACTCATTTCTGCTGCACTCACCCCTAGCTTACCTGTGATTGCCCGCGCGGTGGATAACGCTGCCGCGACCCTCAATCACGGTGGTCGCCTGGTCATTGTCGGGGCGGGGCCGTCTGGCCGCGTCGCGCAACAGGTTGCCGATGACTATGCGCCGGGCAAAACCCCTGTGATGGCCGTAACGGCACAAGAGGGGGAAGGGAGCTACGAGCGCGGCGTTGCCGATCTGCAGGCCATTAAGTTTGGTGAACACGATATGATGCTGGCCGTGACCGTCAGCGGAAAAACGCCGTGGGTGTGGGGGGCAATGCGCCATGCATGGTCGCTGGGGGCGCCGGTCGCCGTCATTACCGGTGATGCGCAAAGTGAAGCCGCGCAGCTGGCGAGTATGGTTATTGCTCCCGAACTGGGTGCCGATGTGGTGGCAGGCTATCTCAACACCAAAGCGGGGATTGCGCAGAAAATGATCCTCTCGATGATCGCTACCGGGCTGGCCGTTCGAACCGGGCGCGTTTACAGCAACCTGCGGGTGGATCTCGAGGCAAGCAGTACCAAATGGGCTGAACGCCAAATCGCCATTGTGATGGAAGCGGGGGGATGCTCCCGGGCGGAGGCAAAAGCGGCGCTGGAGAGCTGTAACCATCACTGTAAAACGGCGGTATTGATGGTGCTGACAGGGCTGGATGCATGGAAAGCCCATGAACTGCTGGCGCAGAATAACGGGTTCATCCGCGTGGCGCTGCAGGAAGCGCCATAACACAGACCGCGAAGAAATAAAAAAGGCCGCAGATGCGGCCTTTGGTATTTTTAAAGATTAGAACTGGTAGGTCATGCCTACGCCAACGATGTCGTCGGTGGAAATACCGTTGGCTTCGTAGAAGCTTTCATCGTTATCCAGCATGTTGATTTTGTAGTCAACATAGGTGGAGAAGTTCTTGTTGAAGCTGTAGGTCATACCCAGGTCGATGTAGTTAACCAGGTCCATGTCTCCATGCTGACCCTGAGGGTTGCTGGCGTTGCCTGGATAGGTCATGTCCTTGCCCTTGGAGTAAACCCATGCCAGGGATGGACGCAGGCCGAAGTCGAACCGGTACTGTGCTACCGCTTCGAAGTTCTGAGTCTGATCCGCGATACCATAATCACCATATGGCGTCATGTTGCGGGTTTCAGCGTACATCATCGCCAGATAGACGTTGTTGGCGTCGTATTTCGCGCCAAGGGTCCACGCTTCAGCTGTTTTACCGCCCGCATAATGCGCGTTGTATTGGCCTGCCGCTTCCTGCTCATTAGTACGATCAGAAGAAGAGTACGCCGCACCCAGGCTCAGGCCGGAGAGATCGCCAGAGAAGTCATAGGAGGTAGACATACCGAAGCCGTCGCCGTTCTGGAAGCGTACGTCTTTATGACCGTTTTTCGTGCCTTCCTGGTCTTCTTGAGCAAACTGGGTGATGCTGCCAACTTACTGATTTAGTGTATGATGGTGTTTTTGAGGTGCT
>OGZV01002082.1_pt1 | contig 16563 bp, 8 predicted proteins | sample 1576861 | NCBI WGS metagenome assembly OGZV01 (sample SAMEA3541501, study PRJEB24748) | human gut metagenome | biome: human gut; feature: human-associated habitat; material: faeces | place: China | collected 2012
CTTTGGAGGACTGGTTGGAAATATCCACGATATCTGTGGTCTTCTTGGTTTCTACCAGAGTTGCGATATCATTAAGGAATTTTCCGATATTGGCACCGATCATGGTATATGGGATCTCTGTGATCACCAGCTGCTGACGGCCGCCTTTTAATTTCTCCACTTCCACACGTCCACGGATACGGAGCTTGCCGGTTCCGGACTCGTAGATCTTTACAAGATCGTCCTTGTTTACCACGATGCCGCCGGTAGGAAAATCCGGTCCCTTGAGATAACGCATCAGTCCTCTGGTGCTGATGTCGTTGTTCTTCATATATGCCTTCACCGCATCTACCACTTCGCCCAGGTTATGCGGCGGGATGCTGGTAGCCATACCAACGGCGATTCCGTCTGCTCCGTTTACAAGAAGGTTTGGAATACGCACCGGAAGTACTACCGGCTCCTTCTCTGTTTCATCAAAGTTCGGCATAAAGTCCACAACGTTCTTATCAAGATCTTCCAGAAAAACCTCCTGGGTCAGTTTCTCCAGGCGGGCCTCTGTGTATCGCATGGCTGCAGCTCCGTCGCCTTCAATAGAACCAAAATTTCCATGTCCGTCCACCAGTGTACGACCCTTTTTAAATTCCTGCGCCATGACTACAAGCGCATCATAAATGGAGCTATCACCGTGGGGATGATATTTACCCATGGTATCTCCAACAATACGTGCTGACTTACGGTGCGGTTTATCAGCAGAAAGTCCTAACTCCTGCATCGCATACAGTACTCTCCGCTGTACAGGTTTCAAGCCATCCCTCACATCCGGAAGGGCACGCTGACAGATGACGCTCATCGCATAATCAATATAAGACTTCTGCATAATATCAGAAAACTCTGTTTTTATAATCTGTTCAGACATATTTCTCTCCGTTTCTTTATTATGTACTTTCGAAATCTTTCTTTGTTTGCCTTTACAAGAAAAAATTCCGAACGTACATTATTCTATAAATCCAGATCCGCATCCTTTGCATGCGTATGGATAAACTCTCTTCTTGGCGGAACTTCACTTCCCATCAACATCGATGTAACTTCTGATGCAAGTCTTCCGTCCTCAATCTCAACCTGTTTTAAGATACGTGTCTCTGGATTTAGCGTTGTTTCCCAAAGCTGCTCTGCATCCATCTCTCCAAGACCTTTAAAACGCTGTAGCGTAAAGTTACTCTTATGTGTTTTCCGATAATTCTCTAACGCTCTGTCATCATAAAGATATTCTTCTTTTCCCCGCTTCGGAATCGCTTTATAAAGTGGTGGTGTTGCCAGATAAACATGTCCCTGATGAATGAGATCTGGCATAAAACGGTAGAAAAATGTAAGCAGCAATGTTGCAATATGTGCTCCATCTACATCGGCATCTGTCATAATAACAATCTTATGATACTTTAACTTGGAAATATCAAAATCATTGCCGTAGCCTTCTGAAAATCCGCATCCAAAAGTATGGATCATTGTCTTAATTTCCGCATTAGCAAGCACTTTATCCATAGATGCTTTCTCCACATTAAGAATCTTTCCACGAATCGGCAGAATTGCCTGTGTACGGCGATTTCTTGCTGTTTTAGCAGAACCGCCGGCAGAATCTCCCTCTACAATAAAAACTTCGCACTCTTCTGGAACACGACTCTCACAGTTTGCCAGTTTTCCGTTCGTATCAATAGAAAATTTGGACTTCGAGATGAGATTCGTTCTCGCTCTCTCCTCTGCTTTTCGAATCTTTGCAGACTTTTCCGCACAGGCAATCACCTTTTTCAGTTCTTCTAAATTCCTGTCATAATATAACGTCAGTTCTTCTCCAAGTACTTCACTAACTGCTTTTCCGGCATCCGGATTGTCCAGCTTCGTCTTAGTCTGTCCTTCAAATCTTGGATCTTTATGCTTAACAGAAAGAACTGCGGTCATACCGTTACGAACATCTGCACCGGTAAAATTCTTATCTTTTTCTTTTAAAATTCCCAGTTCTCTCGCATATTGATTCATAACAGACGTAAACTTTGTCTTAAATCCAGTAATATGGGTTCCACCTTCCATCGTACAGATATTATTGCAGAATCCCATAATTGTTTCCTGAAATTCATCTACATACTGAAAAGCTGCTTCCACCTCAATATCATCGATCTTTTTCTTAAAATAAACAATCTCACCAACTGCCGGCTTTCCCTTATTCAAATCTCTGACATAAGCCTTTAATCCTTCTTCTTCATGAAAAAGGACGGTTTCCTCTTCTCCTGGTCTTCTATTCTCAAAAGTAATAGATAATCCAGGATTCAGATAAGCAGTCTCATGTAATCTGCTCTTAATGGATTCCGCCTTAAAGTATGTTTTATCAAATATTTCTCCATCTGGTAAAAAAGTAACGCTCGTTCCCGTATCGCCTTTCCGACACTTGCCGATGACTTCCAACGGTGCTACTGCTTTCCCTCTCTCGTACATCTGCTGATACACCTTACCATCTGACTGTACTTTCACTTCAAGCCAGACAGAAAGTGCATTAACAACGGAGGCTCCTACTCCATGAAGACCACCGGAAATCTTATAACCTCCCGTACCAAACTTACCTCCGGCATGCAGCATAGTAAATACCATCTCTACTGCCGGAATTCCTGTCTTATTATTAATTCCTGTCGGAATACCTCGTCCATTATCCCGAACCGTTGCCGTTCCGTCTTCTTCAAGAACCACCTGAATATTACTGCAATACCCTGCCAGATGTTCATCTACAGAGTTATCTACAATCTCATAAATAAGGTGATTAAGACCTCTGGTCGAAACACTTCCGATATACATTCCCGGACGCTTTCTTACCGCTTCTAGTCCCTCAAGAACTGCAATGCTATTCGCATTATATGCCATCTGTTCTCCCATAAATACCTCACAATTTTATTATAATTACTTACCTTTATACACATCTTCTCATAGATATTCACCTGTAAATATCCACTTATAAATGTTTACTTTCTATATCCTTTCTTATAGGAAGGAATCTGTTGCTGCCAGTCAGGACAATCTGTATCATAATATAACTTATTCTCATAAATCATATTTATTTCACCATTTTTATATTCAAATGCCACCGAAGAGCAATTCTTTCCAAAAGGTGTCTTCCAAAACTGACCAAGGGAACGTCCTGTCAAATTAAGGATAAAACTTCTGACTACGCAGCCATGTGCCACAATGAGAACATTCTCTGCTTTCCCTTCTAATGGAATAATCTCCTCTTTAAAGAATTCGTCAGTTCGTCTTAAAACATCCTGGAAATATTCTCCATACTTTGCTGGGCGAAAATGTTCTGGATCAAGACGGAATCTCTGATAGCGTGTCATTGCCGGATTCTCCATAATCTTTCCGATACACTTTCCCTCGGAGGTTCCAAAACTCATCTCCTTCAGACGGTCATCGCGGACAATCTCTATCGGACGGTCCATGCGAACAATCTGTGCCGTTTTATACGCTCTTTTTAACGGACTGGAAAAAATATGATCAAAAGGAATCTCCTTCATTCCTTCTGCTGTCATCTGCGCCTGCTCGATACCTTTAGGTGCCAGAGGAATATCAACCTGTCCCTGAAGCTTACTCCTCTTATTCCACTTTGTCTCTCCATGTCTCATTATATATATCTTCATCTGTAAAGCTCCCTTTTTTCTGAAAACTATTCATTCTGTAAAAATGCTTCTGCTATCTCTTTTAACTTCATTCCGTTAGACGCTTTTAATAAAAGTACGTCATCCGGATGTACATATGTTAAGAGATACTCCTGTAATTCCCCTCTTGTCTCAAAATGCTTTACAACAATTCTCTCATTATTGTCTTCAATACCTTTTAATATTTCTTCGGAAAGTTCACCGTAGGCAGCAACTTCATCTACCTGTGTCCCAGCAATAAACTTACCCACTTCATAATGATATTCTCTCTCTTTTTCTCCAAGTTCAAGCATATCTGCCAGCGCGGCGATTCTCCTGCCCTTCACACCTTCCATAGAAGAAAGTACCGAAATACTTGCCTTCATAGAATCTGGGCTGGCATTATATGTATCATCAATCAACGTACAGCTCTTTAATGTATGCATCTGCTGACGCTGTCCATGGAAAGTACTAAGTGCCTTCGCTGCCACTTCCATGTCAAGTCCCATCTGATGTGCGACACCTAATGCAACTAAGGCATTACGTACATTATGCTCTCCCATAGTGCCAAGAACAACTTCCATATTTTTCTCTGCTTCGCCGTCTTTATAATAAAAACGAAACAGGGTCTGTCCATCCCGCACACATACTTCTTCTGCTCGATAATCACATTCCTTATTCAATCCATAAAAAAATGTTCTGTGAGAAAGCTTTCCACGATATGGTGCAAGGAACTTATCATCCCCATTCAAAAAGACCATACCATCTTCTGGAAGTCCTTTTACAATATCCATCTTCTCGAGACAAATATTCTCCTGAGTTTTCAACTGTGCAATATGACTTACTCCAATCATCGTCACAACTGCTATATTCGGACGAATCATATTGGTAAGCTTCTCGATCTGCCCTCTTTCACTCATACCGATTTCAAGAACGGCAATCTCATCTTCCGCTGTAAGATGAGAAAGCGTTAATGGCACACCAATCTGACTATTCTGATTCCCGATTGTCTGGAATACCCTCTTCTGTGAAGCTAATGCTGTGCTGATCATCTCTCTTGTTGTTGTCTTTCCAACACTTCCTGTTACAGCAACAACCGGAAGATTCATACGATTCCTGTAAAATGTTCCCACCTTCTGCATCGCTTCTACTGTATCTGCCACTTTAATCCATGGCTTATCCTCAAAACCAGTTAACGGCTTATCATGCTCTGATGTAAATGTCGCACCATTTATCTTAAGTGCGCCATCAATAAACTTATGTGCATCCACTCTCTCCCCGATGATTGGTACAAAAATGCTATCCTCGTTACCGGAACGTGAATCGATTGAAAACTCCTTGATTACTTTATTCTCATCTCCACATAAAAGCTGTCCTTCGGCAGCCTTTACAATATCTTTAATTGTTATATTCTCCATGATTATTCTCCTGATAAATAAATACTATCTTTAGTCAATTAAAATCTCTCCAGGAAATTCTAACATAACATATGATACAAACTTGCTGCTTGCCACCTGCAGAGGTGGGAGTCATCTCCCATCTGATATCTTACAGCAATCTGCAAACAGATGCAAGAGTAGCCCCTTTTTCCAAACATTTGTTCTGATATATTATACATCACCAAAAATAAAATTTCAAGATGAAATTCTATAGAGATTTTATGAAGCTTTATAAAATCCCACAACATCCATTCCATAATGCAATGTAACAGCAATATAGCCAAATAAAAAATTAAACAATACGCACAAAAAAGCATGATATAACAACTGTCTCCTGTCAATGCACGATGATGCGCTGCATCCATCGCTTGCTCTAAGGCGCAGTTATTATATCATGCTTATTTATCTCAGTCGAGAAGACTCCCACCTCTTTCAGGTGGTGAGTGACAGCAAATTTGTCTCAGTGGGAGTCCAATCTCCGACTGAGATAAACGCTCCGCGAGGATGCGCAGTGATTCTGTAAAGAATATGTCAGCTTACGCTGACCAGAATCACGCGCCAAGTCTCGCGGCTGCTCGACTTGAATTTAGTTTTTGGCAAAATAGCTATTTAAGTAAAAACTTTATGCACAATGACCTTTTTTCTCGATAACTTCGATTACCGAATCAACATACTTCTCACATTCTTCCTTTGTTTCCGCTTCTACCATAACTCGTATCACTGGCTCTGTACCACTTTCACGAACAAGGATTCTTCCTGTTGCTCCGAGTGTTTCTGCAACCTGCTTTACTGCTGCCTGTACGTCAGCATCATTCTGTGCTTCCGGTTTACTCTTTACACGTACATTCTTAAGTACCTGCGGATAAATACGAACCGGTGATGTCAACGTTGCTAAAGACTGCTTCTTCTCTAACATTACTTCCATCATCTTAATGGCCGTAAGGATTCCGTCTCCGGTTGTTGCATATTTACTGAAAATAATATGTCCTGACTGTTCACCGCCAATACGATGTCCATTCTGTACCATATTTTCGTAAACATATTTATCTCCAACCTGTGTCTTTTCATAATCAACACCAAGTTCGTCAAATGCTTTATACAATCCAAAGTTTGACATAATTGTTGTTACGACTGTATTATTACGAAGTTCACCTTTTTCTTTAAGATATCTGCCGTAAACATACAGAATGAGGTCTCCATCTACAACGCTTCCATTCTCATCAACAGCGATACAACGGTCTGCATCCCCATCGAAGGCGAATCCCACATCAAGCTGATTCTCTTTTACAAACTTCTGAAGCACTTCGATATGTGTAGAACCGGCATTCATATTAATATTCAGTCCGTCTGGCTGTGCATTAATTACATAGGTCTTTGCTCCTAATGCGTCAAAAACACTCCTTGCGATCATCCAGGAACTTCCATTAGCACAGTCCAATCCTACCTTCATATTCTTATAGGAACGTGTTGCAAGAGAGATCAAATAACCGATGTAACGATTTCTTCCTGCAGAATAATCAACTGTACATCCAATCTGATCACGTACTGCCATCGGAATTTCTAACTTACCATCAATATAATCTTCCACTTTAAGAATCGTTTCCTCATCCATCTTCTCGCCTTTAGAATTAATGAGTTTAATTCCATTATCATAGTATGGATTATGGCTTGCAGAAATCATGATACCACAGTCAAAATCTTCTGTTCTTACTACATAAGAAACGCTAGGTGTTGTTGTTACGTGCAGTAAATATACATCTGCCCCTGAAGCTGTAAGTCCTGCTACTAAAGAATATTCAAACATATAGCTTGAACGACGTGTATCTTTACCAATTACAACTTTGCATTTCTCTTCTTTATCTTTACCATAATACCAGCCAAGAAAACGACCTACCTGATATGCGTGCTCTACTGTTAAATTTACATTTGCTTCTCCGCGGAAACCATCTGTTCCAAAATACTTACCCATTCTCTTCTCCTATCAGCTATTACTTATTGTTCTTTTTACATCTTATTCCTGTATTTTTTTAATATATCCAAGATTCAAGAATGCCCCAGCATTCTTGCTGAGATATGCGCGTTCTACATATTTTCATAGTTTCATTTGCATATTTTAACTTATGTATGATAACACTATTCATGACGTAATGCAACGATTGGATCTAAATTAGCTGCTTTTACTGCCGGAAGCAATCCAAATACTACTCCGATTATTGTAGAAAATGCAATTGCCAGAATAACTGCCGGTATACTGATTGCAATTGGAACATTTGATATCTTTCCGATAACTTCTGCTAATGCAATACCGGTAATCGTACCAATGATACCGCCAAGACTGGTCAGTACTGCTGCTTCTGTTAAGAACTGTGCCAGTATTCGATTTTTTCTCGCACCGATCGCCTTTTTCAAACCGATTTCTCTTGTACGCTCTGTTACAGATACAAGCATGATATTCATAACACCGATACCACCAACTAATAATGAAATACTTGCGATCCATATTAACTGTTTATTTGTCGTTGCGCTTACCTGCTGACTTTCTTCTGCGGTCTCATTCATATTTGCCGCACGATATTTGATATCTTTATTCGTTACCGTTTCGTTTAATAATGTTTGTGCGGCTTTTCCAACAGATGTCATATTATCTGTAGAATCTGCCAGCAGCTTTGCATTCTGTGGCTCATCATACTGCTGAACAATATTCCAGTCCACATCAGGAATTACAACAATACCACTCGCACTTCCGTCGTTATATACATAAGTATAATAATCCTCTACAGAATTAATTACCGGGCTGAAGGCGGTAGACTCTTCAATGACACCAACAACAATAAATGGCTCTCCTTTTATATCAATGGTCTTTCCTACCGGATTCTCGTTTCCAAAAAGAGAGTCGGCTGCTACACTGTCTACTACTGCTACTTTACGATACTTCTCATAATCACTCTCCGTAAAGCCTCTTCCTCTTTTCATTACATAACCACAGGTTCCAAGATAATGAGAATCTGCCCCGATCAACTGCCCACCGGAAAGCACTGTTGAATTATAGTAAATGTAATCTACCTGTGTACGTGACATATAAAGGGAAGCATCTTTTACATGGGAAAGCTCAACTAACTGTTCACGCATGGCATCATCAAGAACAGGAATTCCCTTCGGAATTCCATATTCCATTTCTGCTGGATAGTTTCCACTTTCTGTTAACTGTACTGTTGTTGTATTGGTACCAGAACCGATCAGATTCTTTTTAATCTGTTCATTCGTTCCCTTAATTGTTGATAAAATGGCAATAATTGCCGCAATACCGATAATGATGCCCAGCATCGTCAGGAAAGAACGCAGTCTATGACTCCATACACCCTGAAAAGATAATCTTATATTTTCAAGCATCGTTCTCCTCCTTAATAAATCATTTCGCTGTCATCTTCGGAAATCTTCGTTTTAACTCCTTCTCTTAAGTTCTTTCCATAAGGGAAGGCAATGTTATCTTCATCTGTCAGTCCAGATATAATTTCCATATACTGGCCATTCATAGTCTTTCCAACTTTGACATACTGCTTCTTCAGACGCTTTGTCTTTTTATCACGAATATAAACATAATTCTTTTTGTCTTCTGTGCGGATATATGCTTTCTGAATGTAGATTGCATTATCATTCGCTGTTCCCATAGACTTTGAACTATAAGAAACTTCGACAGAACCACCCGGACTCAAACCATCTGCATCTTTAATAAAGCCAATGACCGGATAATAAGAACTATTTGGATTGGAACTTCCTCCATCATTACTACTGTCTCCGGTAGGGAAATCCGAAATTTCCTTTACTTCTGCGGTATACTCATCTCCTGTATCACTAGATACACATTTGATCGTTCCACCAACCTTTATATTGCTAAGTTCCATCTCGCTAATCGAAGTCTTAACATACATTCCATCTGCTGCCTTAACTACGATAGCCGCCGAACCATCTGTAGGAACCGTTCCTTTATCGCATGAAGTAGTAACCGTACCAGCAATCTTTGCCTTAACTGTCGCTTTATCTACTTCTGCTTTTGCTTCATTGTAGTTAATCTGCGCTTCATGAAGATCTTGTTTGGCTTCAGAAATTTCATCTTCTTTTTCGGCAATTGCTTCCCTTAACTCTGCTGCAGTATAATTATTGCCATCATCACCGCCATTATCTCCACTGCCATCGTCAATGCCAGAACCGCCATCTCCATCATCACCGCCGTCTCCGCCAGTATTATCTCCACCGCTGGTGTCCGCTTCTTTCACAACCAACGTTCTTGATATCTTAGTTTTAGAAATACCTTTTACATTCTTAACCTGCGCAGTAAGTGTAATAGAAGAAGACGGTTCTCCTTCATCTACATATAACCAGACACCAGACTTCGTCTTCTCAATACTTGTATACTTTGAAATATTATTTGATAAAGTCCATGTAACCTTACTCTGGTCATCCTCTCCATTTCCCCAGCTTCCATCTTTAGACACTACAGAAAAGAGATAGCCATTACCCGCTTTTACTTTCTTTCGATTCTGTTTAAACTTGATCTCCTTATCTGCCGCCGGCGTTGGTGTCTTATTTGTTGTTGGAACAGTATTTCCTTTATTCTCGGTTGTTGTAGCCGGTGGATCATCTTTCTTTACTTTACTCTTTAAATAAGAAATCGTATACCCTGTTCCATCTGCAAGTTCTACTGTAAACTTACTGTCAGGTGTAATCTCTAATTTATTTGCATTTGCTGTATTCTCATTATCATAATCTGTCTCGGAAGCATATTCTATAAATTCCGCTGTTAACCCCTTCTTGATCAAATCATTAATCAGTGCGCCGCTAATTTTCCCATCTTTAGGCAAATAGAATGTATACTTTCCATCTGCACCCTGCTGTCCATCTTCCAGACTTTCTGCCTTTAAATCTTTGTATGTCGCCCGTTCATTCAGATCATGAAGACTTTTTTCTTTTCCTTTGGAAACAGTATAATATGCATCTTCATCGAGATCTTTAAAAGCTTTAGAAGGATTATATTCATATCGATCTTTTTCTTTTCCGTTCTCATCAAATTCGATAAATGTAGCATATTTATTCTCTTTATGAAGACTAGAAATTACAGATCCTTTTACCAATCCATTTACATTTAAATAATAAATATAGGCATTTCCGGCGGAACTTCCATTTCCACTAGATGCATCTTTTTCACTGACCAGATCAATAGAATTATGAAGAGTTTTTGTATCTCCACCTTCATTTAACTGATTGACCGTATAGCCATCTTCTGCATAAACATTCACTTTCGTACTTGGATCAAGTTCAAAAGTAGCCGATGTTTTTTTTGCTTCCTCTGATTTATAAGCACGAAATTCCGCATAACTTCCATCAGTAATCAGCTTCTTAATAAAAGAACCTTTTACTTTACCATCCATTGTTAAATTAAATATATACGGATCTTTTTCTGTGCCACTACCAGATGCTTTATCTGAAATATCATTCACACTGGATTTTAAGGAAAGTTTCGCATCATCCTTTCCTGATTCCTCTCCAGAACCACCTTCGGAGCCGGAGCTGCCTCCACTTCCAGAACCACTCTCGGAGCCGGAGCTGCCTCCACTTCCGGAACCACTCTCGGAGCCGGGGCTGCTTCCACTTCCTGAACCACTTTCGGAACCACTGTTTCCATCTGCCTCATTCGCAGCTTTCGAATTGCTCACTGCGGTAGTTCCATCACTTTCCGCCTCTGCCATAAGGTAGCGAAGACTTGTTCCCTTTATATCGGAAAGATTAACAGATGCATCCATCACACTGCTGTTTCCTGTATTGATCGAACCAACTGTCTTTGTGTTTTTAAGCTTCTTTAATTCCTTCTCCATCTCAGCAATTTCCAACTTGGACGATTGAATCTGAAGCTTTTGAAGTTTTAAATCCAGTTCTTTTTCCGCAACATTATATTTCAAAAGAACATCGCCTTTTTTAACTTTATCACCTTTTTTGACATAAATCTTCTTTACTTTTTGTCCACCGGAAACATGAACTTCCTGTATAAAATCTGAAGTAAGCGTTCCCGTAAGAGAAGTATCTGTATCAAACCAGTCAGAACTGTTCAGACTACTTACCGGGAATACTTTTACTACAATTTTATTTCTCTTTCTTATAACAACAATGGAAGTGATTCCCACTGCCATAACGAGAACTAAAACTACAGCAAGCAGTATCTTCTTCTTTCCCTTCAAATCAGATCTCTCCTTCCCATGCATTCACTCCGAAATCTTTTTCTAATTCTGATGAAACACTTTCTGCTGCCTCACTCTGCACTTCGGACTGTTGTTTTTCTTTCTCTTTTCTTGCTTTATCTTCTACAATCTCTCCATCAAAAATATGAAGTACTTTTTTCGCATGATTGGCAATATTCGCATCATGCGTAATCATAATAATCGTAACACCTTCTTCATTTAACTGCTGAAACAGATTCATTACCTGAATACCGGAACGGCTGTCTAAAGCTCCGGTAGGTTCATCGGCAAGAATAATCTTAGGATTATTCACAAGTGCTCTGGCTATCGCCACACGCTGCTGCTGTCCACCGGAAAGCTGACTTGGACGGAAATGTACTCTATCCGCCAGCCCAACTCTTTTCAATGCCTGAAAAGCAATCTCTTTTCTTTTCTTCACCGGTATGCCTGCATAACTTAAAGGAAGTGCTACGTTATCAAGAGCGGTCTGCTTCGGCAGAAGATTAAAACTCTGGAATACAAATCCCAAAGTATTTAATCGAAGATCCGAGAGGCGATTTTCATTATAATCTACAATAGACTCCCCTTCTAAAAGAAATTCTCCCTTCGTCGGACAATCCAGACACCCTATAATATTCATCAACGTTGTCTTTCCTGAGCCAGAAGGTCCCATGATTGCCACATATTCTCCCTCATCAATAGAGATATTCACATCTTTAAGAACTGGTATGACAATCTTATCCTGCAAATAATTTTTATAAATATGTTTTAGTTCCAAAAGCATATGCTGTATGTCCTTTCTGATCGAGAATCTCTATTCTCCAAAGTCTGCTATATCACTGTCACTTGTTCCATCATCAACAGCATCTGAACTGTCACTTTCTGTATCGAAACTATCATCCCCTGCATCTATGCCGTCATCTATACTTTCATCATAACCACTGTCATACGTATCTTCTCCATAATCAGAAGTATCTTCTTCATAGGAATCATAATCATCCGCTCCAAATGTTTCGGCATCATCGCTTGTCTGTTCTTCTCCATAGTCAGAAGTACTATCTTCCGGAGCAACTCTTGTAACCCGCATACCTTCTTTTAATGTACTGTCATCACAGGCAATGTAATCTGTTGTCTTGAGTCCACTCTTCACTTCGTACTCATCAAGATTCTCATCATACTCACCAACTTTAATCTCCTGAAGCTTCAGCTTATTATGAGAATCCAGCCATACATAATACTTACCGTTACTCTTCTTAATATAGGCAGCCGGCAGCCACATACCATCCTTCTTCTCATCCTGGCCGTTATCCGGTTCAACAAGAACATGCTGTCCCATCATTAAGCCATTATCATCATCGAGCTTCACATAGAAATTATATTTTGATGCAGTCTCTCCTGTACTACCATCCGAAGAATCATCGTAAGCCATCTCATCGCTGCTCTCGGTAGAATCATCTGCAGTAGCATCTGTCTTGATACTGCTGATCGTTCCTTTCCAGGTCTGGGAATCATCTACTCTTGAACGTACAATAACCGGATCCCCTTCATTTAGGCTGTTAACATTCGTTTCACTGACCTTTCCTTTAATACGGTAGTTACCTACTGCAAGAATTGTCATATATGTAGAATCATCTGAACTTCCATCTCCGGAATCTGAACCATCATCTGAACTGTCATCACCTGAGGAAGAACTGCTTTCCAGAGAACTGTTTATCTTCTTTACAAGACCATTCATCTTACTCTTTACTGTAGCATCTTTAATATTCTTCTCTAATGTCTTGATCGTCTCTTTATTTGTCTTAATCGTATACTGATCTTTCTTAATCGTAGTCTGTGCTGTTAAAATCTGCGTCTGAAGCTGAATCTTCTCCGTAGCACTTGCAGACTTCAAATCAGACTGATAGGAACTGATGTCTTTTGTCAACTGATTAATCTCATTCTGTAAAGTCTCCTGTTCCAGCTCTTTCTTTTCTTTTGAAAGCTTCAGCTCCTGTGTATTATATTTAAACAGCTTATCTCCCTTTTTCACCTGATCGCCAACATTCACATAACGCTTCTCTACAGACATATCCGACTGTAAATTAATCTTCCATGAACTTTCCGCATCAACCGTTCCTGTATAACGGTTATTCGCCCCGGCAGCCGTTCCAAGTCCTGTAATCTCACGAACAGATTCTACATACGCCTTTCCTTCGCTTGTACCACCCATATTCCGAATAACAAAAAAAACAACAGCTATCACTATGACTGCTGCCGTACCACAGATGAGTGCCAGCTTCTTCTTAGAAAACTTCTTCTTTTCCGGCTCCTGCAGAATAATCGCATCCTCATCACTGAGAAAACCATCTTCATCATGATGTTCCTCTGCTAAATCTTCTGTCTGAGCTTCTTCCGATGTATCTTCTTTCTTCCGATGCCAAAATCTTCTCTTTCTCTTTTCCGGTTTCTCATCTTCCTGTAACTCATCTAATTCTTTATCATATTCTTCTTCTGAAAAATCACCGTCCTCCTCGATATAGCCCATATCATCTTCATATAGATTAATCTCTTTCTTCTTCCTCCTGTGAAAAAATCCCTTTTTCTCTTCTTTATCATTCACAGATGAATCCACGTTCCGCTCATCCATGAACTCCTGCCCATTCTTCTTCCGAAACATACTTACCTCCTAAATACTCTTACATACTCTCGGAATCTTTTGTACTTGATCTGAGGGAAGATTCTTATCAGACCTGCCTCAAATTTTGAGGTATACGCAATACATACGTTAGTAAAAAATCATCCATAAAAGCAAATGTACTAAGAACTCTGAGAACACATCCTTTATAAAAAGCCTGGCAAAGCTTTAAGATAGTCACTTGAAACTTTTTATATGATATCACAATTACTTTGAAAAATCATCAAACATTATCATAAATTAAAAGAATGTTCACATTTTCATTATACATAACAAAAACATTCTCTGGCTACTTAATAATTATTAAGAATGAATTTTAAGCTATAACCCTTTAGCATAAACAAAAATTAGTATAAACGAAAAAAGGAAAACGCTATATCCCATCTGCTCTTTCCTTTCTGTGTTAAAAATACTCACCTGCATTTTTAACACTCTTTGAAGGAGCATCCTGGATATATCGTTTTCCTTTGTACTCTAAATCCTGCAGATCAGCAGGAATGCCGGGGCATTCTTACACTTTCCACTAATCTGCATCATTTATTTAATTTTCACACCTTTTCCAATTCCTTTTGTCTTTAAGAACTTCTGATATGCTTTCTTCTGTTTCTTTGGTACTTTAATCGTTGCTTTTGCATGAATTCCTTTAAATGCTTTCGCACCTACGGATTTCTTTGTAAGATACGTCGTCTTAATCGTAATACTCTTAAGATTCTTACATCCGCTAAATGCCTGTTTTCCAATGCTTCTCACACTTGCCGGGATGACAACCTTTGTTAACTTTTTGTTGTTGGCAAATGCTTTAGCTGCAATGGATGTTACCTGATACTTCACTCCATTTACAGTAATCGTTGATGGAACTGTTGCTTTCTTCGCTTTTTTATCCTCTTTATTATATTCAACTGTCTTATTACCATTTACTTTATATACTGCTTTGGATTTCTTATCTGTTACTTTAGTTCCTTTCTGTAAGGAAGCAGGCTGTGCTGGCTGCTGTGGTTGTGGTTTTGGTGTTGTTCCATTCGTATTCTCACTTTTTACAGTAAAAGTCTTTGATATTGTTCTGAATACTTTATTATTCTGATAGATAGTACCTGTTACAGTAAGCTGTCCTGCTTTCTTCACAGTAAACAAACAATTCGGTGTTGCCCCACCAGCGAAACCTTTGTAATAAGTCATAAAATCTGGCTGTTGAATTGGTGTATTATAATCTTCGGCTTCTTTATCTGTTATAGTAAATGTCTTACCATCCATAGTAAATTCCCATGAAGAGAAACACTGATCTGCATCATTACCATAATCCCAGCCAAAGTCTCCTCCTGTTAAATCAATGAAATAGCGTTTATTAAGAAGTAATGGGGCAGTTGTATCCTGCTCTTTCATTGCTGTACCCGGCATTTCATAAACCTTGTAATCTAAAACACCATTCTTCACCTTTAAGTAAACAGATTGTGTTGTAATCTTCTTGCCAGCAATATAAATATCAACAGAAATTTCTGCTTCTTTCTCATCATTTGGAGCTGTATACGTAACAGATTCTGTTGTTTCTCCATCTATCTCAGGGATTTCAGCAGATTTCCATACATAAGAAAATTTGTTTTGTTTCTTATATTCATCTAATCCTTCTGTTTTTGCAAAAATCTCTACATCTGTATTATGAAGAACACACATACCATAGCTATCATATCTGGCATTGTCTCTGCCTGCTTCAAACTTAGCTACATCACATGGCAAAATTTCTGTGTAAACAATCTCCCCTGTCCTAGACTGGAATTCACACGTAAGCTTAACCGTTCCTACTTTATCCCCCGAAACAGAAGATATTTCCTCATAGTTTTCATTATTATCATATACAGAAACAATATCCTTATCTGAACTTGTCACCTTAACTCCCGCAAGGCCGGTAGTCTCTACTTCTTCACCTTTATAAGTCATAGTCGCACGAGAATGGACATCTTCATTATATGGCAATATAACCCTTGTTTCTCCATTAAGCTCTCTCGTACAGTTTGTTTCATCAACCCACTCACCGTTGTCATCATAATTATTAATGAAAAATTCGCTGGAAAACTTTACATCATTAGATTCTATTTTTTGATAACTAACAATCTTAGCATCGTCTCCATATCCATCAATTGTTAATATCACATAATAATCTTTCCATTCCCCTGCTGGAGCCGGGTCTTTCCACATACCATAAAGAACTGTTTGATCATTATTATTATCCTTATCCTGCCATCCTATATACACACATTGTTTAGAATCGCCACCTGCTAACACATCAAGTATTCTTATCTTACCTGTGCCCTTATCATAATCAAAAAATTTGGATTTTCTATTATCTAACTCAGCCGCCTCAGCCGCATTTTTTAAATCCTCTTTGTTTACAACTGCTGAAAAGTTCGCACAAACATAGTCCTCATAGAACGTATCAAATGAGATTGTACCTGTATCGCCAGCCTGATACATCTTATATGCAGTATAATTAAGCACTGTCAGCGCATCTGGTTTCTCGGAATCGTTAAAATAGTTCTCTTCCTGCCCGCTAAGCATCGCCGCCATTGTATAACGAC
>OGZV01002091.1_pt1 | contig 16511 bp, 16 predicted proteins | sample 1576861 | NCBI WGS metagenome assembly OGZV01 (sample SAMEA3541501, study PRJEB24748) | human gut metagenome | biome: human gut; feature: human-associated habitat; material: faeces | place: China | collected 2012
AGTGCCATATCTTTAAATGCAATCGTTGCTCCATGGAACAGTTCCAGATAATAAGTATCTTCTACTTTTACAAGTGGAGCAATTGCCTCATCATCAAACTTGCTGTCATATGCTTTTTCAATACAATTCCTTAACTCTTCTTCTGTAAAATCTGTAAGGAAACACTTCATAACTTCATAAGCAGTATCCTGATAGTTCAGATCCTTCAGTTCTTCCATAGACTTTCCAAGTACCGGAAGCTTCTCCGGCACAAAAAGTCCTCCATCCGGAGCAAGTCCTTTTAAAATTGCTTCCGATGCAGTCACTTTCAAATTAGAATTTCTTGTACTTTTATAATATAAATCCATCTGTTCCACCCTTCTATGATCCTGTAATTCTCTGCCCGGCATCACTTTTATTTTGCTTTTTTACTATTTGTATATTTTACAAGTCCGCCTGCTGCAATCAGTTTCTGCATGAATTCCGGGAATGGCTGTCCCTTAAATTCCGTTCCTTTTGTACGATTATAGATCATACCATTATCAAAATCAACTTCCACTTCGTCTCCGGCTTCAATTCCTTTTGCAGCCTCTGGACATTCGATAATCGGAAGTCCGATATTGATTGCATTTCTATAGAAGATTCTGGCAAATGTCTCTGCTATAACACAGCTTACTCCTGCAGTCTTCAGACACAGCGGCGCATGCTCTCTGGAGGATCCACATCCAAAGTTCTTATTTGCCACGATCAGATCTCCCGGCTGCACCTTATTTACAAATTCCGGATCAATATCTGCCATTGCATGGCTTGCAAGTTCCTGTGCATCAAAAGAATTCAGGTATCTTGCCGGAATGATTACGTCTGTATCTACGTTGTCTCCATATTTAAATACATGTCCTTTTGCTTTCATTATTCAACGACCTCCACTTTCTCAGGATTTGCGATGCATCCTGCAATTGCACTTGCTGCTGCTACTTCCGGTGATGCAAGATAGATCAGGGAATCTACATGTCCCATTCTTCCTACAAAGTTACGGTTCGTTGTCGATACACACTTTTCTCCTGCTGCCATAACACCCATATGTCCACCCATACATGGTCCGCAGCTCGGTGTATTCACTGCACATCCTGCATCTACGAAAATATCCATCAGTCCTTCGTGGATACACTGTTTGTAAATCTTCTGAGTAGCCGGAATTACCATAACACGTACATCTTCGTGTACTTTATGACCTTTGAGAATTGCTGCTGCCTTTCTCATGTCTTCCATACGTCCATTCGTACAGGATCCAATAACAACCTGATCGATCTTGATCGGCTCCATAGCCTCGATCTCATCGATCGTTTTTGCGTTTCCAGGAAGATGTGGGAATGCAACGGTTGGACGGACTTCTGCAAGATTGATCTCAACGACCTGCTCATATTCAGCGCCCTCATCGGCTTCATAGACTGTATATTCTTTCTTTGTATGCTCATTCAGATACTGGATTGTCTTGTCGTCTACCGGGAAGATTCCGTTCTTTGCACCTGCCTCGATTGCCCTGTTCGCCATTGTAAAACGATCGTCCATAGACAGATTGGCAATTCCGTCTCCGGTAAATTCCATAGATTTGTAAAGGGCACCGTCTACACCAATCTTTCCAATGATGTGAATGATAATATCTTTACCACTTACATACTTGCCCGGTTTTCCAGTTAATACGAATTTGATTGCAGCCGGCACTTTGAACCACAGCTCTCCCATAGCCATTCCTGTTGCGATATCTGTTGTACCCACACCTGTTGAAAATGCTCCAAGTGCTCCATATGTACAGGTATGTGAGTCTGCTCCGATAATCAGTTCGCCGGCTGCAACAACTCCTGCCTCCGGAAGGATCGCATGCTCTACTCCGGATTTTCCCTGTTCAAAATACCAGTGCAGTCCCTGTGCTTTTGCAAACTCACGGATTGCTTTTGAATTCTCTGCGGATTTGATATCTTTGTTCGGTGTAAAATGATCTGGTACAAATACTACTTTATTCTTATCGAATACAGTGTCGGACATCTGCTTTAAAATCGGCAGTGCCATCGGTCCTGTAATATCATTTGCCATTACTACGTCTAATTTTGCTTCTATTAACTGTCCGGCTTCTACATGATCCAGTCCAGCATGCGCAGCTAATATTTTCTGCGTCATTGTCATTCCCATCACGACAACCTCCTGTTCTTTCCATTAGTGCTTTTTATGATGTTTCTTAGCTTTTCGCCATGCGTTCATTGTACCACACAGCACAATCACGGTGCAAGAAAGAATCAGTATCAGGATAATTCCTGTTATATTTGCTACATCTCCCGTTTTCACAGTTGATGCTTTTAATGATTTCGCCGATGTAACTGCCGGTGTAACAGGTATCTGCGGTTCTTCCACTTTCGACTCCTCCACTTTTGGCTCCTCCGGTGTCGGTTCTTCCACTTTCGGCTCTCCCGGCTCAGGTTTTGGTTCTTCTTCTACTTTCACAGTCTCTCTGTCTTTAACTTCTTCTGCATTTTCAGAACACACAACTACTTCATTTTCAATCTCTTTTCCAATTACGCTCTCGTCAGTAATTGCAACCTGATATTCTACCGTGTACTTCTGACCGCTTTCCGGTCCCTCCAGGAATTCACCTGCATGAATTGTGTAAGAATTCCCCTGCACTGTAATCTTTGCGTCAGGAATTTTCTCACCGTTTTCATTTAACAATATCACTGAATTTTTCTGAAGTTTTACTCCTTCTGTAAGAATCGTATCCGTGATCACCACATTTTTTGCAATGGCTTTTTCAATCTGCTGAGTCACATCCAGCGTGTATGTAATAATATCCCCTAATTTATAAGTTTTACCGGACTTATCTGCATTTTTTTCTACCTGAAGCTCCGGTTTATCCAGCCATTTTACCTGCAATTCGATTGGTGCTGATACAATCTGCTGCATAGAAGCTGTCCCAATATCCTGACTTCCATTTCCGGTCTTGACCAGAAGAATTTTCCATGATTTTGCAATTTCTCCCCTGATCTCACCACTACTCCAAGTCGTTCCATTTCCATATGCAACATCTGCCCTTAAGTAAAATGTGTCTCCTCCCGATACTTTCACATTTCCACCTTCGCTCGTGCCCCTCGTCTCATTAACAAGCGTGACGCCATTAGGAAGCGGAACGGTGACACTATTTGCCGTATCCCCTACAAGACGAATACTTTGGGTCCTCTGACACTTCTGCTCCCGGTCATAATAGGCCGTCAGCCCATTTTCAGAAAATGCCAGCTCTGCATCTGGTATATCCGGAAGATTTTTTACATAATCCGCATACATGACTACCGCACTGGCAATGTCTGCATTCAGGCCCTTAAACGCTGCACTGTTCTGATCACAGCCGTCATAAATATATGATAATACACAATGGGTCAGACAATATGCATTAGCATCTTCACCCCAGCCTCCGGTCAGTGAACTTTTGATATATTGCTCATATCCCGGTCCACCGTACATGTAATACATTGCTTTACTAAGATGTGACTTCGGATCCAATTCTGATGCGCTATATGCACCATTCTCCGGTGATTTCATATCTGGCTCCAGACAAAATGCCAGATTACCATCCACGTAATAATAATGGGTCGAATATCCCATATACCTGATTGCATCCCCTTTTACAAGGGATACTTCCTTTGCTTCTGCATTCACTGCCGGCAAAATGAGTAACAAAAAGAACACCCCTACTGCCAAAATGAACTTACGGGCAAAATAAACTCCTTTATTCTCCATATGCAATTCTCCTCTTAATGATTAATGAATCTGTTGTTTATGGGTTGCAAAAAAGACCTCCCTTCACCTGTTTTCTCGTTTTGGAAATCTGGGAAGAAATAAATTCCCTTCGTTGGGGATACACCCCATGATGTGTTACTGAAAATTAGAATTTCTTAGACGAGTGCTATTATCATAGCCAGAATGCTATGATTTGTCAATAGCACTTTTAAATAAAATATTCGATGGTTTTCTCAGACGTAAGCTCTGTGTTCTTATTAAAAAGGATGATTGCCTCCCGCCCCTGATAAGGCCCCAGAGAATAGACATTTAACGCAATTTTATTAAAATATTTCCACGGCACAATACGATTATAGCGCGTCGGACAATTTTCGACAATCTGTATGTCATCAAGACCATATCCTTCCTGATCATAATACGGATCAAACATGTAGACATGTTCCCCGTCTTCGCCTGTAAGGAGAACATAGTGCCACTCATCAGAAAACAGGCGCAGCACAACAGCGCCCCCTCTTCTGAGAGCGTCATTAACATAGCTTTCATTTCCAAGATACACTTCTTTTCCGGACAGATAACGGCTTTTTACTCTGAAAACTGATAATGTAATGGATTTTTCATGCCTGTCTCCTTTAGAAAAACTGACGGATACCTTTCGCATCCACCATGAATAAAAAACTAATCTGTTGCATAAGAAACAAATTTCAATCTTTAGATATAATACATATCCTGTCCATAGTCTACATATGTCTGGTACTCTTTTTCCAGATCATAAAGTGTAATGCCTGTCAATATCTTCTCCAGTTCGTAATTCACCTTGTCTATGACCAGTTTTTGTATTGCCTCCGGTGCTGCTTTATAGTCACAGTCTTCCGGCACATCTTCAGCCTCGATTCTATAATCACCTTCCAGGGCTTCAATCACCTCTGAAATTGTAATCTGTTCTGCAGGTTTATTTAAAAAGTATCCGCCCTGGGATCCTTTTATACTCTTGACAATTCCTGCTTTTCTAAGGCTCGCAAATACCTGTTCCAGATACTGTGGAGAGATATTATTTCTCTCCGCGATGCCCCCCAATGCTACCTGCTCATTTTTAGAATTTACTGAAAGATCAATTAATGCCCGCAGGCCATATCTGCTCTTCATCGAAAGTTTCATAATCTTCTCTCCTCTAGTTTAACGTATCAGACAGCCGGCTTTTGCCTGCTGTCCTACGTCAATATCTATTCACTCTCTTTTTTAATCTTACTCAGCGAACAGAGGGGTTGAATAATATCTGTCTCCGTTATCCGGAAGTAATGCTACAATAGTTTTTCCTTTGTTTTCAGGTCTCTTTGCAAGTTCCTTTGCTGCAAATAATGCTGCACCTGATGAAATACCAACTAAAACACCTTCTGTTTTCGCAATTGCCTTACCTGTTTCAAAAGAATCTTCATTTGATACAGGAATAATTTCATCATAGATTTCTGTATTAAGTACATCAGGAACAAATCCTGCACCAATACCCTGAATCTTGTGTGCTCCAGCTTTGCCTTCTGAAAGAACAGGACTGTCTTTTGGTTCTACTGCAACAATTTTTACGTTAGGGTTCTTTGATTTCAAATATTCACCTACACCTGTAACAGTACCACCTGTACCAACGCCTGCAACAAAAATGTCAACCTTACCATCTGTGTCTTCCCAAATTTCAGGTCCTGTTGTTAATCTATGAACCTTAGGATTTGAAGGATTTACAAACTGTCCAAGAATTACTGAACCAGGAGTTGCTTCCTTTAACTCTTCAGCCTTAGCAATTGCGCCCTTCATTCCCTTTGCTCCGTCTGTTAAAACAATTTCAGCACCGTATGCTTTAATAATGTTTCTTCTTTCAATACTCATTGTTTCAGGAATTGTAATTACTACTTTGTATCCCTTTGATGCAGCAACTGCTGCAATACCAATACCTGTGTTTCCTGATGTTGGCTCAATTAAAGTTGCTCCTGGTTTAATCTGTCCGCTCTCTTCTAAATCTTCAATCATCTGAAGAGCAACTCTGTCCTTAACACTTCCTGCAGGATTTAAATATTCAAGCTTTGCTAAAATGCTTGCGTCCTTAACTCCTACGCTTTCCTGATATTTATTTAATTTAAGTAGTGGTGTCTTACCAACTAACTCTGATGCACTTTCGTAAACTTTTGCCATTTTTGTTTCCTCCATTTTTTTATAAAACTTTAATTCAATAATTTGATATTTCCTTTAGCTTTCTTTTGGCTTACATTTAATTGGCTCATCGGTAATCTCAAATCATTACTTCTTATTATATATTAACTGCACATTCGTGCCTTTGCATTTCCTATGTAACTTCTGACACAACAGTATGTTTTTCTCATTTTGTAATTATACGCTGTCTTTGTCTTGTTCATTACCTTACTCCTTTTTAATTCCTTGTTATAAGAAATGTTTTATTTCCTATATGTTTAGTAGGTTTTGTTTACAATAGGAATGATACAACTTATTTCCTATAATGTCAATAGGAAATATTAACTTTTTAAAAAAAACATTTATTGTATATATATTTAGTATGTTTTAAGATGTTTTTTATATTTTCTATTTTACTATATTGAATCATATGTTAAAACACCAATTATTTTGTAAAAAAGCAACTTCTACTTAAAACTGTTCTTCTTACTAAACTTTATGTTTTTGTAAAAAATAGTTTAAATAGAAATTGCTTTTTTGTTCATATATTATATTTTTGGTGTTAGCCCTAATCTTAATTGATATATTTATACCTGACTGTTCATTGATTTCACTATGGCACCGCCACCTAAAACAACATCGCCGTTATATAAAACAACTGACTGGCCTTTTGTAATGGCTCTGATTGGTTCATCAAATGTAACTTTTACGTCACCATTTTCTAAAACTTCCGCTGTTCCTTCTGTTAATGGCTGATGGTATCTTGTTCGACCACTGATTCTTATAGGCTCTGTTGGAGTTTCACCTGAAATCCAGTTAAAATCAGATGCGATTAACTGATTAGCAAACAAGTCTTTATTTCTACCAACTACAACTTCATTTGTTTCCGGTCTGATTTCTAATACATAATGTTTTCCATCACGATTAACATTAATTCCTTTTCTCTGACCTACTGTATATCTGTAATAACCATTGTGATGGCCAATTACTTTTCCATTAATATCAAGGAAATTACCTCTGCCAACTTTTTCATGAGTATATTCTTCTATAAACTTCATGTGATTACCGTCAGGAATAAAACAAATATCCTGACTATCGTGTTTGTTGGCGTTAATTAGTTCATGCTCTTCTGCAATCTTTCTGATTTCGTCTTTTGTATATTCCCCTAAAGGAAACATTGTTCTGCTTAATTCTTCCTGAGTCATATAATAAAGAACATAACTTTGGTCTTTTGAGTCATCTATACCTTTAAGAAGTTCGTACTTGCCTGTCTCTTCGTTAAATCTGATCCTTGCATAATGACCTGTTACGATAACGTCACAGCCTAACTCTTTGGCTCTTCTGTCTAACTCGTCAAATTTCAAATATCTGTTACAGTCAATACATGGATTAGGTGTCATACCGCATTTATAGCAATTAACAAACTTATCCATTACCTTTTCTCTAAACTGTGCCTTGAAATTGAAAACATAATATGGAAATCCTTCTTGAAAAGCAATACTTCTTGCATCTTCGATATCACTTAATGAACAACATGTTTTTTCATTAGAAATATTAATATCCTCGTTGTCGTAAAGCTTCATTGTAACGCCTATTAGATCATATCCTTTTTCTTTCATAAAAACTGCTGCAACGCTGCTGTCAACACCGCCACTCATAGCTATTAATGCTTTCATATTTTCCTCCTAAATTTTCTATAGGATTTTGATAATAACATAAGGCTGAAAATACATTTCAGTCTTATACTCATTATTTTAATTTAATTTTAATTTATCCCATTTCAATCATTTTGTCGATACATTTCTTCGCTTTAATTCTTGTATCTTCATCCATTTCAATTACATCACCACTAATACCCTTACAACAGTTTAAAACATCTGTTAAAGTTGTTGCCTTCATATTGTGGCATACACAATCTTTTGACAATGGATGGAAAATCTTATCTGTACATTCCATCTGTAAATGAGTTACGATAGAATTCTCTGTACCAATAATAAATTCCTTATGATTACTTTTTCTTGCATAATTCATAATTCCTGTTGTTGAGCCAACATAATCAGCAAGTTCAACAATTTCAGGTTTACACTCAGGATGAACTAACAACTGTGCGTTAGGCCATTTTTCTTTTGCCTTCTTCACATCTTCCTTACTCATTCTTGCATGAGTTGGACAACCACCTGAAAGTAACTTGAATTCTTTATCAGAAATCTGCTGTGAAACCCAATCACCTAAATTACAATCCGGTATAAATAAAATCTTGTCATTTTCAATCTTATTACAAATTGTAACTGCTGAAGATGATGTTACGCAAACATCGCATATTGTCTTCAACTCACTTGTTGTATTAATGTAAGCTACAACTGTGTAATCCGGATAACTTTTCTTAACCTGTTCGATTAAGTCCTTGTCCATCATTTCTGCCATTGGGCAACCTGCATCAGCATTTGACAAAATAACTTTCTTATCAGGTGATAAAATCTTAACTGTTTCAGCCATGAATCTAACGCCACACATGATAACTGTTTTTGCATCAGTTTTTGCTGCTTCAACAGAAAGTCCAAAACTGTCACCTGTAAAATCTGCCACTTCCAAAATTTCAGGATTCTGATAACAATGGGCTAATATACAAATATCTTTTTCTTTTTTTAACTTAATAATTTCATCTTGAATTTCTTTAATACTCACTTTTCTCTTCCAATCCTTTTTTGTTTTTTAATCTTATGAATTATAAGCTTGTAAAATCAGTCAATCTTCATACGTCAAAACATAGCCAGTGGCATCCTGCACATCACGCCCAATGGGTGTCAGGCATAAATGCGTATCAACCGTATAAATTATGCCAGCCTCTGTCTTGACAATCGACTCTTTATTTAATCACACAACAACCTAGAATGCAAGAGAATTAATGAAATTATTTTACTTCTCCAGCTTCTTTTTTCTTCTGATAATCTTCAATAGCTGCCTTAATAGCTTCTTCAGCTAATACTGAACAGTGAAGTTTGTGTGCTGGCAAACCATCTAATGCTTCAGCTACAGCCTTGTTTGTAAGTTCAAGTGCCTGACTTAATGGTTTTCCCTTAATTAATTCTGTTGCCATCGAGCTACTTGCAATAGCTGAACCACATCCAAATGTCTGAAATTTTACATCTGAAATAATATCATTATCTACTTTTATAAATATTTTCATTATATCGCCACATTTAGCGTTTCCTACTTCTCCAACACCGTCTGCGTCATCGATTGTTCCTACATTTCTAGGATTCATGAAATGATCCATTACTTTCTCACTATATAACATATTAAATCTCCTTTCAATACAAAATTGCTTTTGCATCTAAACACAATATATATTAATGTACTTTATTTGTTGTTCTTTTCTTCCATCATTCTTGACCATACTGGTGAAATACTTCTTAAGTAAGCAACTACTTCTTTTGTTTTTTCAACAATGTAGTCGATTTCTTCTTCTGTATTTTCAGCAGTAATTGTAAGTCTAAGTGAACCATGAGCAATCTCATGAGGTCTTCCAATTGCAAGTAATACATGGCTTGGATCAAGTGAGCCTGATGTACATGCAGAACCTGATGAAGCTGCAATACCTCTTGCATCTAATAATAATAGAAGAGATTCACCTTCAATACCTTCAAAAATGTAATTTACATTACCTGGAAGTCTCTTCTCTTGATCACCATTTAACATTGAATATTCAATTTTTGATAAACCCTTGATCAATCTGTCTCTTAAAGCTGTTTCCTTCTTTGCATTTTCTTCCATATTAGCACAAGCTTCCTGTAAAGCTACTGCCATTCCAACGATTCCCGGAAGATTTTCTGTACCGGCTCTCTTACCTCTTTCCTGAGCGCCACCTTCTATTACATTAGTAAGTGGAACAGTTTTTCTCGCAAATAAAACACCTACACCCTTTGGTCCATGGAATTTGTGACCTGAAATTGATAGCATGTCTATGTTTAATTCATTTACATCAATCTTAACATGACCTGCTGCCTGAACTGCATCTGTATGGAAAACAACACCATGTTTCTTACAAACTGCACCGATTTCCTTAATTGGCTGTAATGTTCCGATTTCATTGTTGGCAAACATAATTGTAACCAATGCTGTATCTTCTCTAATTGCATTTTCAACATCTTCTACATTAACAACACCGTTTTCAGGCACATCTAATAACGTAATTTCAAATCCTTCTTTTTCTAATTTATTTAAAGTATGAAGAACTGCATGATGTTCAATTTTTGTAGAAATAATATGTTTCTTATTCCTTAATGCACCAAGTTTAGCAGCTGAAATAATTGCCTGATTGTCAGCTTCGCTTCCGCCTGATGTGAAATATATTTCTTTAAAGTCCGCACCAATGCACTTAGCTATATCAACTCTCGCCTGTTCCAAAACTTCCTTAGCCTTCTGTCCAACGCTATGTAAGCTGGATGGATTTCCGTAAGCTTCTTCATTTGTTTTAATCATCGCATCAAGTGCTGATTTACTAATTTTAGTTGTTGCTGCATTATCTGCGTATATATACATAATACTTTCCTCCTTATTAATTCCTATTAATTCACTAGGGATTATATAGCCTTATTCAAAATTTGTAAATACCTTTTCAAAACTTTTTCCTTTGTTTCTTATAGGAATAACCTTTTCTCTATATATTCTACACATTTTTTAACTTTTTACAATTCTTTTTCCAATGTAATATATAAGGTTAATAGGATTTTTTTTAATCTTTATTTTTGACATTTTTCTGTAAAATATTCTTAGTGACAAATTATAGTGAAAAATGCCCTAATCTACCCTTGTTTACATATTTATTATAGATTTGTATAAGGTAAGTTTACTTTGAGCATACCGAAATATCCTACTAAAATAAGTAAATAGTTATTAGGAAATTACTGGAATATGGCATTATTATTACATGAATAACCTTGACAAATTACAAATTTTACGGCATAATTGACATTCGTGAGACAAATGTAATAAATTTGTAACAAATTTGGAGGTTATTTTGAAAAAGAGATTTTTAAGTTTAGCACTTTTACTTTTTACATCATGTGCAGTAAGCACTATGACTGTTAAAGCGGCTGAACCTACACAGCAGACAACAGTTCAGCAGACAGCATCCACTACTCAAGTAACAGCCACACAAACAGTAAAAGTAAACAAAAATGTAAAAGCATACAAATTACTTAAGATAAAGAGAAAAAAAATGAAGAATTACACAATAACATCAAGCAACCCAAGAGTTGCCACTGTTTCAGCAGCAGGTGTTATAAGAGGTGTTAAAAAAGGTTCTTCTGTAGTTACATTGGTTTCAAATGCAAATCAGAAAACATACGCTACTATTAATATTAAAGTAAAAAATAATTACACAAAGAAACAGTTAAGATTAATGTCTGCTATTATTTATAGCGAAGCCGGTGCTGAATGTTTCGCCGGAAAAAAGGCTGTTGGTATTGTTATTATGAACCGTGTAAAATCTAAAAGTTATCCAAACTCATTAAATGGTGTTATTTATCAGCCTTATCAGTTCGGTCCTGTTAGAAATGGTTCATTAAAAAGATCATTAGCATTGTACGATAACAAATCTTTAAATAAAAGTTGTATCACAGCAGCAAAGAGAACTCTTAACGGTGATAAGAATGTAAGATATAAGAAACAGACTATTGATATGTCAAGCTACTTATTCTTTAGTGGATATGTAAGTGGTGCAAGATTATCAATTCAAAGTCATCAATTTAAATAAGCAATAAAAAAACATCCAATGGATGTTTTTTTATTGCTTATTTTTAATTTTTTATTCTTAATGTATCTGATTCTTCTTTTAAGAAATTTTCTTTTCAATTACATCTTCTAAAGTTACACTATCAAGATAATCATTTATAACTGAATCTAATTTCTGCCAAAGGGGAAGTGTTACACACTGCTCTGCTCTTTCGCATATTTCACCTTCTTCTAAACAGGTAACCGGTGCCAGTGAACCTTCAGCTAATTTGATAATATCACCAACTTTATATTCAGCCGGTGTTTTTGCTAATTTGTATCCACCTGACTTTCCTCTTAAACTATTAACCATACCTCCTTTATGAAGTAGCGAAACTATCATTTCCAAATATTTCATGGAAATCTGCTGTCTTTCTGCCACATCCTTTAAGGAAATATATTTTCCATCTGCATTTTGTGCTAAATCAATCATAACTCTCAATGCATATCTTCCTTTTGTTGAAATCTTCATTTTTCTGCCCTCTTTATATGTTATATATTTTAATGTTTTCTTTTTATATTTATTTTATTAAATATAATGCCTATTTTTCTGCATAATACTTATACCAGCGTCCTTAGTTTTCGAATCTACACTTCTCTTTACAGTTTCAGGATTATCTCATTTTTTGAATCATTTAATTACTTCTTACTATATATTCTTGCTTCAATAATCTTATTTCCTACATAGTATGTAAACAAGCCTATTATTAAACCAAGCAATGCTCCACCTAACACATCGGTTGGAAAATGCACATATAAATATAGTCTTGAAAATGCTATGATAACTGTAAGTGGTATAACAACTATACCCCATTTTTTCTTATATAAAGTAAGAATTGTTACTGCAATCACTGAAGCCTGTGTGTGACCTGATGGGAACGAATAATCCTTTGGTATGCTAATAAGCATCTGCCAATCCTTATTAATCCAACATGGTCTTGATCTGGCTATTGCATTCTTTAGGATGCCATTTCCTATTATAAGCCCCAGTAACATTCCTATTAAAACTAAAAAGCCTGCTTTACGATGTTTTTTAGTCAATATTAGGCATACTGCAATTATAATCCAGACAATGCCACCATTTCCAAGTACCGTTATTTTTGGCATCAGCCAGTCCATAAAACTTCCACCAAATATCTTTTGTATACCGTCTAATATGGTCCAATCAATTGCCATAAGCCGACCTCTCTTCTCTTTTTTTACAACACTACTATTAAAACACAATCCCCTGCTTTTGTCTATTTTCATTTATATTTTTTCTATTATTTTTATAGGATTTTAGTTTTTGTTTAAATTCAAATCAGAATGTTTAATACTTGCAATTATATTTAATGTATATCATTATGTTAATTTCTGTGTATGTTTTGTATTTGTTTTTTGGTATGATTTATTAGTAAAAATAGTGGTTGTAAATTTTTTTAATTTTTTTTGATTTTTTTGTTGACAAAAGTTAATTCATACTGTATCATATATCTTGCGTGTGACACACAAGACATCACACAGTAAGCAATGCGCGAGTGGCTCAGTGGTGGAGCACCTCCTTGCCAAGGAGGGGGCCGCGGGTTCGATCCCCGTCTCGCGCTTCTTTTTTTGCAATAAAATGGGTACCTTAACAGGTGCCCTTTTTTATTGCAAAATCGAGCCTGAGTTCAGGCTCGAAGGTTCGATTTCTCGGCTGCCGCCTCAGTCGTTGCTTCTGACTCCGTCAGAGGTGTCCACAGGACACCCGCAACACGTCTCGTACTTTTTTTGCCATTTTTAGGATTTTTTTGTGTTTGTACATATATATGGAAAATCTTAAAATTAAAACACTTCCTAAAAAATTAACACCATACATAAAAATAGGCTACTAACAAATAACTCTTTACAAGTGTATAATTGCAATGAATGTTTAATCAAATGAAAGAGAGGTTTATGAAATGAAAAGATTAAAGAAATTTGGTGCGATTATTTGTGCCATTGCAATGTTAGTATCTTCGATTACATACTATCCAACAAGCAATGTAAGTGCAGCAGCAACATCACTACCTAAGGAAGTAATAGGACTTGTTGCTGTTAGCAAAAGTGGTTCGGATACAATTGAAAATGCAATTATGTTTGCATGGGCAGGAGCCGATGACCCAGCAAATGTAGCTGGATATGATCCAACAGTTACAGCAACAGTCATTTACATTTACAAGGATGGAGAGTTAGTTACAAAGATTGGCAATGCTACAAAAGGCGGTGTAGTAGGTGGACTTCCAGCAGGTTCATATACAGCGCAGGCTGCAAATGTAAACAGCATGGGTGAGGGAACATTATCAGAAAAAGTTAGCTTTACAGTAACAGGAGCAACTCTTAATTACACATATCCTGTTGATTGCATAGGTCCAAAAACACCGGCAGGATTAAGTTATATTACAGGAAATCCGGAAGTTCCTGCTGACAATCCGGCGCAGGCAGACAATAAATTAGGTGTTGCATGGGCACCATCATCAGAAGCAAGTATTCCATCAGCAGATTCATCAGTTGTAGGTTACAATTTATATTTATTTGATGCAAAGACAGGTACACCTTACAGACGTGTCTATGTAGACGGAATTACCACTTCAAATATTATATTGGAAAGTGTATCATCAGGTGAATATCTGGCATATTTATCAGCAGTGGATGCAGAAGGCAGAGAGTCAGCTTTGGCGGCACCATCATTTGGTCAGTCATCAAAGGTTACTGTTAAAGGTGAGGTTATAGATAATGCACAGTCATTTGACAAACCAAATCAGCCAACATTACCACTTGGACTTTCAATTTTAACAGAAGGTATAGACTATGGATTTACTATTGCATGGTCTGATGTGGCAGATTTAACAGGTCAGAGATTGAATCTTTTTGTAGATGGTGTTTGTATTAAGGTAGGAATCAATGGGAATGTGGCAAGTTACTATGAAAACAGACTTGCGACAGGTACATATGAAGTAGAAGTAAGATCACAGTATACAAGTAACAATGTAGAATCATTTGGATTAAAGAAAACTGTGTCAATTAAAGCAGACCCTGGACTCTCAGGAAAAACACCTGCAGAACTTGCAGATCCTGCATATTCAGAATACGAGGAACCAACAACAAATCCAACAACTACTGCAGAACCAACTTCAGAAATTGAAACAACACCAGTAGTTGAGCCAACAACTACTGAAGAACCAACAACTACTGCAGAACTAACAACTACTGCAGAACCAACAACTACTGCAGAACCAACAACTACTGCAAAGCCACAGGAGTCAAATACAAATGCACAAACAACAACTAAAAAACAACCAAGTCAGACTACAAAAAAATCATCTGTAAAGGTTGGAAAGGCAGTTGTTAAAAAAGCAATTAAAAAGAAAAATGCTAAGAAAATAAGTCTTACATTGAAGAGAGTTAAAGGCGCAACCAAGTACAAAGTACAGATTGCAAAAGATAAGAAGTTTAAAAAGACAATAGTGACAAAAACAACTAAGAAATTGACATATAGTGTATCAAATAGCAAGTTTAAAAAGGCTAAAAAATTGTATGCAAGAGCAAAAGCTATTGTTGTCAAAGGAAAGAAAACTTATCAGGGCAAATGGTCAAAGCCAAAGCAGGTTAAGATAAAAAAATAAAATTATAAACAGTTAAAAAGAAGGGAAAGCCAAAATCCGGTTTTCTCTTCTTTTTTAATGCTTGGAAATAGACAAACAGCCATATGACAAAACGTTACCTCAAGGATTGCAGTTCTACTACACACAAAATGATATTTCAATGGATTCATTTATGTTTTTAGTTAATGATACATTTGTTCGACCTCGAATTTTTGAAAAACGTTTGAGAACTTTATGTGATAATACAAACATTAAATATCGGTCTGTTCATAAGATAAGAAAAACTGTATGCTCTACTCTGATTGATTCACTTTAGGGTTCGATACCCGTCTCACGCTTCTTTTTTTGCAATAAAATGGGTACCTTAACAGGTGCCTTTTTTATTGTAATATCGAGGCTGACCTTAGAATCGACGGTTCAATTTCTCGGCTTCCGCCTCGGTCGTTGCTTCTGACTTCGTCAGAGGTGTCCACTGGACACCCGCAACCCGCCTCGCGTTTTTTTGCCCTTATTTAAAGGGCTTTTCTTGTATTTGAAACCGTTTGCGTTGCATAAATTTAAATAAAAAATTTATGAGCACCTAATCTTTTTTCGATAACTAGATTATATCAATCCTCTGGACATTCTTTTAAATTCTTACTTTCCTCATCTGCTTTTTTCACACTCTCCTCCAACGCTTCTGGCGAGAGCCCATGTGAATCCCAAAAACATCTTTTTTAAAGTATCTACTTCCATATTATACCTTTCTTTTTAGCATTTAATAATATTATGTTTATACATCAATAATAATCTTTTCTAATTCGTCATCTGTCATATGTGCTATTTTACCTGCAAGCTCTACAATTTCCATAAAATCCTGTTATGAATCATAATTAACCTTTTTCCCTTGATACCAAAGTGGTTTATAATTAATTTTAGCCTTTATTCCCCTACTATATATATTTACAAGATATGCACGCCCTAATTCCAATTCTTCCGGGGTCATATCATTTCGCCAAAAAATTTCTTCCATCATTCCATATGAAGCCCAATCACTTTGTTTTTTCATCATATACATTCACTCTCCATCTATTTTTGTTTCCACAACGGCTTATATGTTCCATTGCGAACTTCTTTACAATGATTTAAATAGTATTGTTTTTCTTCCAGATAATCTCTAACAGTCATCCCCGCATGAACAAAAGGATACTGATTTAA
>OGZV01002127.1_pt1 | contig 16257 bp, 32 predicted proteins | sample 1576861 | NCBI WGS metagenome assembly OGZV01 (sample SAMEA3541501, study PRJEB24748) | human gut metagenome | biome: human gut; feature: human-associated habitat; material: faeces | place: China | collected 2012
TACAATAGTTAGGAAATACCATTCGAATATTCCAATCATCCTTTGATTCAACTTCATATACACAGTTACAGCATCTACACACAAACTGAATATTTTTACCGAAATAATTACCTGCTATAATTTTCATAATGCTCCCTCTTATTTATTCTCTCAATCCTTCTAATACTCTTATTAAAACGTGTCTTGTAAGATTCTTAACATCACCACTGTAAAATCCACATTCAATGTCACAAGTATGCAAAACTTCATCAAGAGTTTTATTTCTTTCTTCACTCAATAACCTCTTACAATTCTCATATTGAATATCATTTGTCTCGTGAGCTTTTCTGAGATTACTTTCCAAGCAGCGAATAACCTCAATCAGCTCATCTTTTGTCATAGACTTTAATGTGCTATCTGAATATGTTTTTCTTCCATCACCTATTGACATATAGTTATTCTCCTAATCATAATCTTCTGGATGCTCTTTATAGTCATCTACCACACTTTTCATATAGCGAAAATAATCTCTTACAGAATCACTACTATTAGAAAATCCACTCGACACTTCATATCCATTATCGAATACTGCAAATGTTAAGAACTCTGGACTGCCCCGTTCTACTTCTATATCACAACCTCTATATTTACCTTTCATGTAGTTATTCTCCTAATCGTATTCATAATCATCAAGTTCTACTTCTTTCCCACATTCAGGGCAATTACACCAAGCACCATCTCCCCAATAATCAGTTTTAAAATCAACTTCATCGAAATTTACTTCGACATCCTCATGGCAAAATGGACATTCAAATGTGATGTAAGAAGGCTTGCTGATGATTGTGTAATTTACTCCATTATTCATTATTTGCTACCTCACTTGAAACTTTCGTTTCATTGGAAATTTCAGTCTCTAAACCCCTTATTTTTCGAGGGTTTTACAATGAGCTGGCTGGTTATTACGCCAACCAGTCCAAATTTTATTTATTTTTCTTGCGTTTTCCTACAATAAATCCTGAACCAAAACACACTCCAAGACAAATTAGGAAAACTCCAATGTTTAATACAATCATTACTTATTTCCTCTCTGTCTCTTCATGTCATCAAGAATCTGTCTTGCATTACGTTCTCTCTCAGAATTTGCTAATCTTCTCTCATTAGCCTGTGCGCTAGAATCGTATGCAATTCTACTTCCTTCTGCACGTTCTCTGGTCTTTCTTGCACCTTCACGAACTCTTTCAAGCATTCTATCACTTTCATTATTTGTATTTAGACTATCCATGCTCTGATGAAGTTCAATAATCTGACTATCTGCTTCCATCTGGAAAAGAACCTGTTCCTTTTCCTCTTTTAATTTCTGTAATTCTTCAGCAGCCTGATCACGAATGTCTTTCTGATGAGCTTGTGCTTCTTTCATCTCTTCGATTGTCTCTTTTAATACATTAATCTTATTCTCCAAAGTAGACTTTTTCATAGCATATTGCATTGCTTCATCTTCTTTATTCTCATCGAGACAAGCGTTAATCTGCTGTGTAACACGCATAATATCTTTATTAGCCTGATATAAATCCTTTTCTGCCGTATCACGCTTACCAGAAATTTCAGCATATGTAGCAGATGCCTTATTATAAAATTCTTCCTTTTCTCTGATAGCTGCATTGTAATAATCTCTAGCACCTTCAGGAGTTTGTGCGTCCTGACGCATTACTTCATCAGTTCTTCCTTTGAATTTTACTCGAAGCTGTTTTCCAAACGGAGTAAAGAAAAGAACTAATGCGATTAGAATAATTGCTACGATTACAATAAACATAAAATTTGTCATATATTCCTCCTACTCTGCATCAATTCCATACTGATTGCACAAAGCCTTTAATCCACCGTTATATCCACTTCCTACAGCCTTAAACTTCCATTCACCATTATGTTTATAAATTTCAGCTACGACTAACGCAGTCTCGGTAGAGAAGTCTTCACTTAAATCAAAACGAATAAGTTCCTCGCCTGTCTCTTCGTCTACTACACGCACATATGCATTCCCAACCATACCGAAGTTCTGAAGTCTACTCTCAGCATCATAAATTGTGACCGTCACAGCAAGAGTCTCATAGTCTGATGGGATTTTATCAAGTTTAATCTTGATAACCTCATCATCTCCATCTCCCTCACCTGTACGGTTATCTCCCATATGCTTTACACTCTTTGAACTATGTTCAAGATTGCCATAGAAAATGAAATCCTCATCCTTGCCAACCTTGTCATTCTCTTTTGTCATAAACACAGAGGCATCGAGGTCAAAATCTGCTTCTCCGTCATAATGATTAATATCCCATCCAAGTCCAACAAGAATGTTTTTTAATGACGGTCTACCCTTTGTTAAATCTACTCTCTGTCCTTTACTTAATGAAACTGACATAATTAAATCCTCCTATTTGTATCTTCTTGTTAATTCGCTAACACTTGAATCATTTGTTCCCTGACCGATAGCGTTAAATTTCCACTCTCCGTCTTTCTTATAAACCTCTGCAAATACCATTGCTGTCTTGCCAGCATAATCATCTGAAAGATTGTATTTACAGATTTCCTTACCAGTTGACTCATCAACAAGTCTAATATATGCATTCTTAATAAGACCAAAATCCTGCTTTCTTGAAATGCAATCGTAAATGTTTACTACAAATACAATCTTCTCAACCTTATTTGTAATATTGGCGAGATCGACTGTAATCTGCTCATCATCACCATCTCCATCTCCTGTGAGGTTGTCTCCGTGATGATATACACATCTATCTTCTGCTGATCTATCACCATAATAAACACAAGTACGATACTTTCCATCCTCACCTAAAATAATTGCCGATGCGTCACAATCAATGTTTGGCTTAGATCCAAAGAATCCTCTCTTAGCAGCATCCCATCCAAGTCCTACCATAACTTTTGTAAGACCACCTGCTACTTCCTTAGATAAATTAATTTTCTGTCCCTTTACTAAATTTACTGACATATGCATATTCTCCCTTCTTTATAAATCAAGACCAAAGTTTCTTCCAATAGCAGCCAAGCCACCATTATATCCAGATCCAACTGCATTGAATTTCCACTCACCGTTCTTACGATATAATTCACCTGCAATCACACCAGTTTCTAACGAAAAATCTTCATTTAATTCATACTTGAATAACTCTTCATTTGTATCAGCGTTATATGCTCTAATATATGAATTATCTACCATTCCAAAATTCTGTAAACGATTCTCAGCGTCATAAATTGTTGCAGAAAAACTAATTTTAGAAATATTTGATGGAATCTTACTCAGCTCGACAATCATTGTTTCATCATCCCCATCACCTACACCAGTTCTGTTGTCACCAGAATAAATTAATGCTCCACTTGGATGCTGTGGCTGACCATAAAATACGAAATCCTGTTCGCCTGTAACCTTTCCTGAATCATCTGTAAAAAATGCAGATACATCTAAATCAAAATCAGCATTTCCATCGTACCTGTTTGTGTCCCAACCAAGACCGAATACTACCTTATTCAATCCTTTGTTGTTTTTTGTAAGATCAATCTTCTGACCTTTTACTAAACTAATTGACATGTTATCTCTCCTTTGTTTTTTTATATTTATTTGTATTGGGAAGGTCATTATTCCTTCCCAATTTTTAATACTTTGAAAGAAATCGGATAAGTGAGCAATGTTAAAAATATAAATGGAATGAATTTTGTAATACAAGCCATTATAAGTCCAACCGAAAAACACATAAGAGTTATTGCTTCTACCGTTTTATAGACTTTATCTCTTCTTATCATAAGTTATCTCCTTCAATTACTTATTCTCTCTTTTCTTCTCAAAAATCTTTCTAATGAGATCAATTGGAATTACCATAAATGCAAGAATCACAATCACTACCCAATGCTTAAAATCTAAAGCAGTTACTTTTATGAGGCTTTCTGCGTAATTGCAAAGTGCAAATGTCATTGCAAAAATTCCAACAGCAATAGCTGAGAACAACTTATTCTTTCCAATACCATTAAATAGGTTGATATGTTCTGTACGAATATTGAATCCATTGAACACAGCCATAAAACATAACAATGCGAATCTTGCAGTCATAGCCTCTGTTTCAGATGCAAACATATTTGCAATAGGACTGAATGTAATAATTCCATAAAGTGCAATAAATGCTACTGTACTGATTGCAATACGTTTCTTTGCACCTCTAATGAATAAACCAGAACCTTTCTTAATAGGTTTCTCAGTCATATATTCATCCTTTGGAGGTTCACCACCAAATGATAATGAATTTAAGGAATCCATGATGATGTTTACGATAAGAATCTGAACTGATGCGAGTAAAGCACCTGTTGCAATCATAGGATATACAACACTAAGAATCAGAAGTGAAATATTTATTGGTAACTGAAATTCAAGGAACATCATAATATTGTGCATAAATGTTCTTCCAAGCTCTACTGCTTTTACAACACTTGCAAAGTTATCATCTGTCAGTACAATATCTGAAGCCTCTTTTGCCACATCAGAACCACCTTGCATACCAAAACCAACATCTGCTCTCTTTAATGCTGGGCTATCGTTTACTCCATCACCTGTCATTGCAACAGATTTTCCAATTTCCTGTGCTAATGTAACAAGTCTAAGTTTTGTATTAGGTGAACATCTTGAAATAACTCTTAGTGAAGGAATAATGCTCTTTACTTCATCATCTGACATAGCTTCAAATTCATCGTTTGTAAGAGCTAAATCACCGTCTTTATAAATTCCACACTCTGTAGCAACCGCAACTGCTGTTTCAATACAATCACCTGTAATCTCAATTACCTGAATACCTGCATCGTGAGCTGTCTTAACAGCCCTTGGAACTTCATCTCTTACAGGATCTACAACACCAATGATTCCAAGGAATGTCATATCATTTGGTAATTCATTCTCTACTAAATCACCACTCGCCATTGTCACAGCAATACATCTCATTGCATTTCTTGTCATTGCGGTAATTTCAACATTAAGTGCTTCTCTATCATTATTCTCTACAATCTCACCATTTGAACTCATAACCTCTGTACAATGTTCAATAAGTTTTTCAGGTGCACCCTTATAATATGTAATTCCATCTTTTGTAGTAAAAGCCGAATATTTGTTTCCACTATTGAATACCTGCTTTAACTTAACTGGATTATTACTCTGAATATCAGCATATTTATTAGGTGTTACAAGTCCAAGAACTGCTCTATCAATTGAATTACCACCTGTAATATTATTCTCTGAATCAAATGTAGCACTATTATTCAAACAGATATTTGATTCAATGCTATCCCATAAAGTAGAATTTTTATCTACCTCATTACCAAATCCATCAATAACTCTCTTTGGTGTCATAATTCCAGTTGTAAGAGTACCTGTCTTATCAGTACAAACAATATCAACATATGCTAATTCTGGAATCTTACCGGGATTTTTAGCAAGGATGTTAAACTTTTCCATTGTCTTAACATTCTGCTTTGTAACAAGTTTTACAATAAGTGGTAATCCTTCAGGAACAGCAGCTACAATAATTGTTAATGCAACTGAGAAGTTCTGTGCGATTTTCTGAATAATATTAAGAATACCACCACTGAAATATTCTCCAAAACCAACCTGTACAATTCCTGAAATTGTAAGTACAGCAAATGTAATAACGGCTGCGATTGTTCCCCACTTTGAAATAAAGTCACTCAAATTATCAAGTGCAATATCGAGTGCTGTCTTAGGAGCTTCAAGTGTCTGCATTTTTACGAGAGTATCACCATTTACAGTATTTACTCCTACGTCAGTTACAATCATCTTTCCTTCGCCTGACATTACTGTTGTTCCTGCAAACAAACAATTCTGATTGGTATATGCATCTGTTGAAGTTGTCTTTACATGAATGTATCCTTCAATTGGTGTTTTCTTACACTCTTTTGTTTCTCCATTAATAGCCGCATTGTTCACAGAAATCTTTCCTTCGACTAAATAACCATCTGCGAAAATTTCTTGTCCCATTCCTACACAAACAAGATCGCCAACTACTAATTCGTCTTTGTTGATTGTCTGTACCTTACCATCTCTAATTACATCACAATACCTTACAGATGTTTTTGCTCTTAATTCTGCTGCTGATTTCTGAACGCCAAGTCCAGTTTTAACAGCGATACATGTTACAATTGCTAATACGACAAGAATCATAATTGGATCTGATAAGTCCATTACTCCCATAATTCCAAGGAATAACTGCAAAACTGCAATAGCAATAAGAATCATTGTAATTTTCTCACTTAATGCTTCCTTTGCGAAATCATACCACCTGTCCAATTTTGGTTCAGGAAGTTTATTACTTCCATGAAGTTCTCTACTCTTGAGAACCTGTTTACTACTTAATCCATTCATTCGTTTACTCCTTTTCTTCTTATAGTTTTATATAAATGTTTAATGGTTACATGTTTATATTCTCTTTTTTCTATCATCAAATGAAAGAAAAAATTCATCAGCTTTTACTATCTCTAATAATTTGTTATTAGCACTTCGCAATCTTTGCTTCTGTCGATTTTGTGATAATTACAATTAACATAATCACCTTTAAGAAAATGTGTTTTATACTTATCCTTCCATTCATCAAGCATTGGATTATCATATTTTAGATTATTGCTCAATGCAAATCTTGTCCCTTGCTCATTGAGTTTATCCAATAATTCAAGTAACTGTTTTTCATGTTGTTCTGTCCAACCTTCAAAACCTCTCTTACCGTCATTATAATTGCCAACGGAATTAAAATACGGTGGATCAAAGTACAATAAATCATTTTCATCAAAATCAGAATAATCAATATCTACAAAACTTTTTGATACAACTGCAATATCTGTACTAATAGTTTTCTTCATATCATATAAATCTTTTCTCTGTCTATCTGAAAAATAACTTCTATTTTTACCAAAACTACTATTATACTGATGCTGGTTATTGAATCTAAATTGATGATTAAATGAATGACACATTAATGTATAGAGAGTAATCCAATCATTTTTGCCATTATTATAGTCATCTCGCAGCTTCTCAAACAAAAATACTTGTTACATACGGATTGATGTCATTATATAAATAATGTTCTGCTCTTGTATTAATTAAAACTGTTCCACTTCCACCAAATACATCAACAAACATATTTATTTTCTCAGGAAATAGTGGAATTATTTGTCCAATTAGTTTATATTTATTCCCAATATAATTAATTGGACTTTTAATATATGTATTTTTCACTTATCATCCATGAGTAAATGTACATTTATCGAAGCTTCAAACCTCATTTCCTCCTTTATTACTAAGATGTTTGCAACCATCTGATATTTTATTCTCTTATTTATTGGGATTCCCATAGCCGAATGGCTTAGATATAATTAAAAAATTTTCCAATGAAAGATTGGTTTACTTAGAAATTAATTCTTTCAACATGGCGATTTTATTTCTTATCTCGTCTCTATGCATAATTACTTCTTCTCTATCATCGCTAGTAATGAACTCTGACCAACCAATCAAATCTTTCTCAATGTCTTGTATAAGTTCTTTCTCTAAATTATTTATTTTTATTTCAGAAAAATCGTGTAATACAGGCTTATCTTTTTCTTCTATAACGAATAATGAATATGGGGTAATAACTAAAGTAAACCAAGTACCTTCTTCATCAAGCCATGCCATCCCCGTACCTGTTGTATGATATTGAATAAAGGCATCTAATAAATTCATTGGTACATCTGTTGTATAACTTGGTGTACCATGAAACGTTCCTAAATCAAAATTACACCATCCATGTTTCGGATTACTTATCATGTTTTCACCTCCAATGTATTATTCTCTTAAAATCCAAGGATATGTTGCTTTCTTGTGAAGTTACTCAGATAAAATCTTCTGAAACATATCATCTACTGAGTCCAATAAGTCATATCTCTTATCAAACGCTGCTGTTGAGCTTCTTGCAAATTTACGCTCAACCATGTCGATGTAGTAAGTCATTGTTCCATCATCGCCCATATAGAACTCATTCCATTCATAATCAGACATCAATCTTCTAACATTCAACTGGTCGATGGCAAGATTATCAAAGCTAACTACCTTAAATTTCTCAATAATATCTGTAAGATTTTCATATAGCCAATTCTGCTTTACAACAATGTTTTCATGATCTTCTGAATAAAAATCATCACCACGTCTTAAATGTTTATAACCAAGAATCAGCATCTTGAGATTATTATTCTCTAAAGCTTCTACATCCGATGGCTTTAATACCCCGTTGATTACATGAATGACTGCATTTGGATATTTCTTAATAAGTTCGATAAATTTTTCTGTGGGATTTACAAGTGATACACCAAGACCATAAATAAGTTTTTCATCAACAAGCTTTTTAATAAGTTCTTGTTTTTTCTCAAAATGAATCTGATTTACCGTCATGTTTACAATAACTTTTCTATCTTTGAGTTTCTGTAAGAATGGAATTAAGTCAGGATGACTTGTAGCATCTCCACCACCAAGAGCAACTTCCTGATATGGATGAAGTGTGTCAATAAATTTCTCATTCATAATATCCCCAAATTTACCCTTTGTTGTACTACCCTCATGACAGAATGGACATCCCATATCACAATAATTCGTTATCTTGACATCCATATTTTCTGCATGATCTGGAATAAATTCATCATCTTTTGTTTCTCTGATTTTTGTCCCATCGCTCAGAATAGTAGTAAAAAAGTTACCATTTTTATATCTTCCTAATAATTCCATTCTTAAAATCCTCCTAAATTAAATCAACCATCGTATCCATATTTACCAAATGCAACAATTTTATCTCCACTTTTACTTGTATATCTATTTACAAATGTTTCAAGATTATCATACTGCCACTCCTCATAGGTTTTAGCATCCTCGTCTACAATATTGTTCTCTTTTGCGTATTTGGTATAATACTTTTCTTTCGCAGATTTTGATAAGTCTGACCAATCTTTAGAAAATTCATCTTTGTGATTTTCATAGTCTTGTGCTGCATATTTCTTATCATCATCTGATAAACTATTTGCTTTTACAAATGACTCAGAACCCCATTCATCAAAAAGAAGTTCGCCATTCTTCCACTGTTCAAATTCTTCCTCGCTACACATTGTAAGTGAATGTGTGCTTGATGAGTTAGTTTCATAAACTCCACGTCTAATCTGTCTCTTCATAAATTAATCCTCCGTTCCATATGCTCTTGGATACTCATGATCAATAGCATCCAAATTAATCAAACCACTATGTTTCATATCTCCAAAATATCCATATTCGTCACCATCTTGAATAACAACATACTTCTTATTTGTCAGATATTCTTCTAATGATATATTCTCTTTTTTGAGGAATCCACTAAGTATATTTTCATCAACATACCCTGTATACGGCTTATTAAAATGAAAATATCCATTATCGCCTTCCCAATATTCGATTGTATCAATTTCCCAATCTTTCTCTTTCTGTTCAAGCCACTCATTAAATTCATCCTCTGTCTTACCATACTTTTGTGCATATTCACTATCTTTATTCTCTGGATGATTTTTATCAGCGATTGAATCTGAAATCATAGGAATGACAATCTTTTTAAGACCATGAACATATTTTATTGCAAGTGCTACTAATTCCTTATAAACATCATCGTTGTATTCGTGAACCAATGAAGCACAAGCATACAACCATTTATCATGGAAGTTACCCAAAGCTCTAAATGGACTTCTGCCAAACTCCATATCATCATCCCATATATCCCACACACAATCTTCTTCACCAGTTTCTCTGTCTTTACAAAGATAAAAGCCTCTTGCAATCTCATCTGGTGTATAATACTCGTTATTTTTCATAATACAAAGCGAATGTTGACTACTTGAATTTGTCTCGAAAACACCTCTACGAATCTGTCTCTTCATTTTTTCTTACCTCCTTGCTTTAATATTCTCTCTTTATAACCAATGAAACCTGAATTTACTGTTATTGCATATCATTTAATTCTTTATTAATATCTTTCTCAACTTCTCTTCTATACTTCTTTTTAAATAATCTACGATTCTTCTTTTTCATCTTTCTCCAACCATTGTGATTATTTGCCCAACAAGCATAATCATGAGAGAACAAAGATTGATGATTTTCAGAAAACTGTCGTCTTTTAATCTCTGATCTCATAAATCTCCTTTACTTACCATTGCAAAGTCCAACTTTATAATCATCCTTTACATCAATAGTTACTTCTCTCTGGAAATTTCCTTTATCATCGTACAGAGATAAGTAATATCTATTGCCTCGTTGCTCTAAAACGACATTTTCATTCTCGAATAGTTCAATTCGTTTCTGTTTCTGTATTGGTTTAGTTTCTACTTTTAAGCTGTCTATTGCTTTTTTTGAACCAACCAATACAACAGGATTTACTTCTTCAAGAATGCAGCTAATGTCGTCATCTAACTGATTCTCGTCATTTGTATGTTTATCTACTGTTTTAATCACTTCACTCTCAAGTAATAATCTATTCTCCATTTTAATATTCTCCTTTCCACTCATCCAACCAATAGAAACTGTTAATCTGCTTATCAAGCTTTCCAACCTGCTCTCTTAGTTCAAATTCTTTTTTCTTACTATCTGTTCTCTGACACTTCTTCCACAATTCTTCACGTTGCTTAGATAATTTCTTGTACATATCAGATACATCAATCTCATCTACAACTGAAATCTCAATCTTCTCTCCACAATGAGGACAGAACTGGATTGGATAATTATCTGTCTGCTCCCATTCGTCTCCCCAAGAACCAACTGTTTCTGTATAGGAAGTACAAAACTGTGGAATAGAGATGCTATTATCTTCATATTTTCCACAAATATCATTTATATCTTCGCCTGTAAATACAATAGCTTTATCATTCTGAATCTCATCACAGCAATACTTAAATGGTTTATACTTGTATGAATGAGTGTCATTGAATTTCAATTTGATTAATTCTATCTTCATTTCTTTATTCTCCTAACTTCCTACCGCACCAAGGACAATACGAAATATATTCTCTCTGATGAACAAATCCATCATCATATTCATCCCATTCAGAAGTTTCTATATCCAAATAATATTCATTCGTTAATGGATCGACATATATTTGATTGTCAGATGAATCATAATCACAACGGTTACACATACACTTACCTCCTATAATCCTCCTTCGGTCTATAACCACTTTCGTCATCCCAAGACTCATAGTAATTTACTTTCATCTTATCAAACAAATCTTTCATAAATTTTTCAACCTGTTCTAAAGTCCAATCTGAAAAGAACTCAAAATTCAACGCCTTACAATCTTTAAACATTGTAATCTGTGTTTCATATGTATATGAATAAGGTTTCCACCATTTATCTCGTCTATCAACAGGCACATAATTGTTATCCCATTTTAATATATTTATGAAATACTTTTTGCCAAAATCGTCATCATAGCGTTTCTGAAATCTTAAAATTACTGAATCATTATCAAATCGAGTAGGATTATATTCTTTGAAACCATGTTCTTTTATGTATTCATCTGTAATAACAATCACCTCTTTCTACGTATTTATTCTCTCTTATCTCAGCTCAATCTCACCGAATTTTAATGTGTCATCTCTGAACGTTTTATTATCTTGATACTTGCCAATACAACAACTTTTAAACGAACTTACAATACCAGTTGCTGCTGATACGAATTTAAATTCCTGCTCAATTGGCTTAATTAATGCATCAAGTGTCTCTTTATTTGCAAATATATAAGGTTCATGCCCTTCTCTATATACGAATTCTGCAATTTTCGTATTTAACTTATCCACATTTATTTTATCTACTATCGAAAATGTTTCCATAGTTTATTGTTCTCCTTTCCTAAAGAAATGCTTCTTTCCTGATTATTATTCCATATCTATCTCGTATGTTCCATCTGTTAATATTGTCCCATTAGGAACAATAATTACATAATAATCTATGCTTTTTACATTGAACCATTTTGCAAAGAATATCTTTTCTACAATTTCTGGTGTCTTATTCTCATGAACTTCAATACAAGGTTTTTTATTGTCATCATAATTTATGTAAGATTTATCCGCTGGAATATGCTCAATGGTTTCGCCTTTATCGGTTGTTCTTGAAAAGAAATAACTAATCTCTCCATCAATAGTTCCTCTTACATAAAACGCACCACCATGAATTTCTTCACTTGTGACTAAATCGTCTTTTAATGAATTAATATTAAATGTGTAATAAGATTCCGCTTTAGGAGAACATAGAACAACAATCGCAGATATTATGAAAACAAACATAAAATTAATTACATTAAATAAAATATTAAGTACGAACCACTGAAAAATATATTTTGGAACGCTTTCATAGTCGTGCTCATTATACTTCCTCCAAGAAGATGTACCATAGTTCGTTCTACCATGCTCTATATTTTCTTTAACTTCTTTATTTGTTTCTTCAATATTTTTGATACCATCAATTAGCCAACCATCTGCAAAAATGGTATACAAAGCTATTCCAATAGCTATTAAAATAAGTAAAATCATAATCTTATTCTCCAATCTCCTCTACATAACTTCTAAATGATATTCTTCAACATATTTTCTTCTCTTCCAAAACTTCCACCAAGGGAATTTCATATATTTTATTTCTATAACTCGAAGCATCTTGTTCTCATTTTCATCTCTATCTAACCTTAGAGCAGGTGAACCAAACATTGTTTCAGCTAATTCATCAATAGAAATATGTTCTCCAAGTTTATATTTCTGTTTATGTAATTGTGGTGGTTGATAAGAAATTACATCATTTTGTTGTAATTCATATAACATCATGTTCTTCTCCTATTTACTCACTTTAAATACATTTGTATCACTAGCTGCCAAATCTTCTACGCTTACATAGTTTTCTAAAGATTTATCTATTACTTGCTTAACAAATTCTGGATGTTTATCTATATATTCTTCAAACATTTCATACGCAATATCAAATATTTCTCTTTTATTTTTTCTGTAATCTTCATATGTTTTTATACCTAAATTTGCAAATTTAGACATTTCTATCACCTACTTTCATGACCGAATGAAACGTGGTTTTCTTTACCTTTTTCAACCTCTAAAAGCCTTGATTTTAGGGCATTTCAGAGATTGCTTTAAGTCGATAATAGAGATTACTTACAAATCCTTCTATCTCATTATGAATATTTGCCGTATCATCTTTCATATACTCAACATATAAGTAAGATAATGTATCTTCTTTATCTAATAAGAATTCTTCAAAGTTGTCTGATATAATATTCTCTGAAAAATAGTTAATAATTTCTTCTTTAATGCAATACTCATATGAATATTGTTTTAATAGTTTCTCACTTGATAAGTCAGAATTGGTGACTAAATCACCAATCCAACTATTCATCTCTTCATTTAATCTTTGCGTTAGTTTATCCATTTTAGTTTACTTTCACCTGTATAACCCTTTTCAAACTCGTACCACGCATAAGCGACCGCACTACCACCACCTGCTCTCATCTCATCAAAAAGAGCATTTTTTGCACATAAAATACGACTACTTGAAACATAAACGCATTTTGGTGGATACTTCTTAAATAATTCCTTACGAGCTTTTCCTTCAAGGAACTGAACTTTAAGAAACATAAATACTCTGCAACCATCAGGAATTAATGTCATTGCATGTTCAATAAATTCTTTTGCATATTTGTATGGGGGATTTGTTAAGATATCGCCATTCCAAGGCTGATTATATGTAAGAAAATCAATTCCACCTTCGCCATAACCTCTATCAATTAGATCGGTGGAACGAACTTCATAACCGAAGCTTTTTAATCTTTCAGATAAATGTCCCTCGCCACAGGAACATTCCCAGATAGGTTTGTCAAATGTGACATTACCATCTTTCAATAAAACATCAATTGCAATAGGATCTGTCGCATAATAATCTTCATTCTGTCTTTCCTTATCAGTATGATTACTTGCACCTAAAGTCTTAAAAATACTATTCTTATTGCCTGTCCAATCTTTTTCTGTATTATTACTCAATTTTTGTTCACCATTAGTAGCTGCGCAGCTTTACTCACATGTGAACGTTTTTCCTTTCCTTAATTGTAATTACGTTATTATATTCTCTGTTATTTCTTTCTTATGTCCCATAAATAAGGACTGCTACATCCACAATTATGAATACCGTCTCCAAGAACACATCTTCTACAATCTTCGTATTCTTCATGTGTTCTACAATACTCTTTAACTGTATTTATAGCATTTATGATTTCTTCATTTATGGATTCTGGTTCAATATACTCTCTTTCTTCAATTCTCATAATCAATCACCTTTGTCCTAAATATTGTACAGTTTTCGTTACAAGCCAAGAAACCAAAATTTCTTCTTACTTTTGCAAATTCGCCAATCTCTTATGACTCAAAACATTCAGTGTATCTTCGATTCCTTCATAATAAGCAGACTTTATATCTGGATTATCATAATTTTTTGCCTTATCAAAAACTTCTTTTATGTATTTTTCTTCGTCTTTCTTATCTATAGATAATCTCTTGATTTTACCAATACAATCATCACATATATCCAATCTGTTAAAAAGTTTATTCCAAATTCGACAGCCATTTATATATCCTGTAAATCGAATATCTGTTTTTAATATATTTCCACAAATATCACATACTCTATAATTTATCTTTGACACTAATTTACCTACTCTTTCGCAAATCCAATACCAGTCACATTAAGACTTTCTACCTTATTATCTTCAATGCCAACGTTTTCTTCTGTACCGCCATGCCAAATAACACCTACACCTTTAATATGCATACCATTTTCATCTTCAATTAATTCTGCTTCCTGGCATACACCAATAGGTAAGAACTTACCTTTATCATTCGGTATCTCAATTGGTACATTCTTTACATTTTTGTAAGCATTTTTGATTGCATCTTTTGAATATATGACACCATTCAAATCAGGTTTATCTACTGGAATTGGTATTTTAAATGTTACTTCTATATTCTCTGCACGCATAATTATCTTTCAACCTCCATGTTTTTTAAACTGTCGAGGATATTCATTGATTGTAAATACAACTTCTTTGTTACAATTTTAATGGCTTTTTCTAGTGCTTCATCGTATGTTATGTATCTTAAATCAATTCTGGTTCTGTCATTATCTCTATATAGCTTAGGGAGGAAGTACAGATAAGCATAATCAACACCTACAAGCTGTGTAGTTAATTGAGCTACCAATTCTTCTCCAATATAGAAATCATATTCACCATATACCCATCTATTTTCTACTCTGTGCTTTCTTACTTCCATAATACTTCCTTCCTAATGAAATATCGCATTCATTTTTACTTCAATCTTTTCTTATATTGCTCAATATCATATCTTTCAAGAGAACCACTTGTCATAGTAGCCATATCCACGTTTGCATTTAACAGAATTGACAACACGAGTGGCAGCTCATCTATCAGAATATTTTTATCTCTTTTCATTGCATCAATATTAGCAAATTCATATGCAGAATAAATCTTAACCTCTTTATCAGTAATTCTTTCTGCTAAATCACAAAGATACCGTTTCATACTCTCTGTTCCCACAATAATTGGATATCCTGTCTCTACTACTTTCATAATCAGTCTTGTTGACTTACCATATCCTCTTGGTACATTTAAAATTTCCATGTATATATCCTCCTATTTTCTAATGAATTGTCGGTTTCAATTCTCTTCATCTTGAAATGCTTTTATTCTATTTTCAAGACAATCTATCTCATCTTCCCAATGCTCAACTAACATATCTTCAATCTGTTGTTTTGCATCTTCTATGCTATCAGCAATAATTGTGTCATATTCTACATTTAATTCTTCTGAAACATAAATATAAACATTCTCATCCGTTTCATCTTGAACAAATCCAGCTACTACATTCTCATTTTCTTCTTCATAGAACTGACTGAAATGTAGTTTATAACATTCTTTGCCGAATTTGTTTTTCTCTCCTACTTCCCAATATTTATTCATAAACTCCTCACAGTTAATTATTCTCTTCATATTTCTGATCAAATAAGATTATTACAAAAGTAAAAGTGAATATACCTAAAACAATACCACTAACTAAGGCAATTGATTGTGGCAGGAATAAAGATAGTAAAAGACTAAATCCTAAAACTAATCCAA
>OGZV01002128.1_pt1 | contig 16237 bp, 8 predicted proteins | sample 1576861 | NCBI WGS metagenome assembly OGZV01 (sample SAMEA3541501, study PRJEB24748) | human gut metagenome | biome: human gut; feature: human-associated habitat; material: faeces | place: China | collected 2012
ACTTCCAAAAGGAAAAAACTATCTTCCTATTCATATTTATAATAAATATAATCTAGACTGATTCTTTAGGTTTTACAAAAGATGAAATTGGATTTTTATTCTTAAGAATTATTTGGACTTTTGACTTTATTAATTAGTAATTTTATTTTAAAAGATTATAATGAGAAACATCATATTAAGTAAGTAATCTGAAAAAGATTGCTTATTTTTTTAATATCAACAAAAATCTATTTTTTGAACACAGTAGTTGTTTATGAGAAATTTTTTTCAGTTATTAAAAATAATTATAGTTATTTTTAGTAATATGTTATTATATTACTATATTGTGAATTTAATCTGTCTGTTATAGAGTATCATGTTATTAATGAAAAAATGCATTTTTTATATAAATCATAAAAAATTATTTACATTATGCATGGTCTATAAATACAATTATTAAATAACGCAATATTAATGATGAAAAGAATATCATAAAATTCGTGGGGGGGGGGAGAGAATAGATGGTATTATTGGTACAAGAAATGAAAGATTTACAAAGAAAATTCCATTTAAAACTGTTAAGTGAACAAAAAGGATTGGATAATGAAATAAAAGGTATTAAAATCATAGAAGTTGAAAATATGGAAAAGTACATAGAAGGAGGAGAAATACTTCTTACAAGTTTTTTCATATATGAAAGTTGTACAATTTCTCAGTATGAAACACATATACAAAATTTGATAGATAAAGGTGTATCTGGATTTATTATAAAAAATAGTGGAAACATAAAAAATTTTAATATCAAACTAGATATACTTAAAAGATTATGTATTGAAAATGAGGTTGCCCTGTTTGAATTACTTCGACAAAATTATTATTGGGATATTATTAGATATATATTAGATAATGTTTTTGATCAAGAAATGGCATTATTAAAGTATCACAAAGTTACAAATGATAACCTTAAAGAATATATTTTCCACAAGGAGGCAACACCTAAAAATATTATAGAGCTTCTTTATACAATAATTGATAATCCAATTTCAATGTATTATGAAAATTTGAGTTGTCTTGCTACAACATATGAAGAAAAAAGTAGTTTTGATTTATTAGATAACATTAAAGAATATAGTCCAGAGATAAGATTGAGGTATAATTATTTAAAACAAGATGCTGGAAAATATAATCAATATATTATACCTATTACTTTTATAGGAAATATACCTATTAAAATTGTGATTGATGAAAAAAATAGAAAGTTAACAAATTTTGATTTTGTTGCGATTGAAAATGCGATTGATGCATTAAGGTATTCATTCACATTTGACTTTGCAAAAAACGAAATCCATAAAAAGTATCATCGAGATATTTTCTTTAATTTAGTAAATAGTCAATTAAATTATGATGATACTACTGAAGCAGCCAATATGTTAAATCTTAAAGAGGATGCTTATTATCGAATTGTATCATTTCATTCTATTCCAGAAGATCAAAAGGAAAAGTATTCTTTGGAACAATTAGATGAAGTTGACATTATTGCTAATGAAATATCAATGTTTTATCCTAAAGAGCACATCTATAAAAATGTATCTCAAATTGTTATGTTACAAAAAATGGATTCTGATAAAGAGGATGATGATAGTATAAGATGTTTAAATGAACTGATAGATATTGTAAAAAAAAGTATCAGCAAAAGAGACCAAAACACAAATTTTAATATTGGTGTAGGAGAAGTTGTTAAGGGATACAGAAACTTAAAAAGTTCATATAAGCAATCTAGAGTTGCTATGAAGTTTATGAAAATTGCAAAAAAAATTACTGGAGACATTAATAAATCAATAGTCTATTATTCTAAATTAGGAATATTCCAATCATTTATTGAGTTGGATGATGTGAATAAATTAAAAAAATATGTACCATCATCTATTATAAAATTAGATGAACATGATAGAAAACATAATACAGTATTATTAGCTACCTTGAGTTCATACATAAAAAATAATTTAAGTTTGAAAAAAACATCTGTAGATTTATCAATCAATTATCGTTCAGCTTCATATCGTATTCAAAAAATAAAAGAAATTTCTAATATTAATTTTGATGATAGTATAGAATTACTTTCAATAAGAAATGGATTAATAATTTTTGATATTATTAAGGTTTATTAGATTATTACGTAAAAGACGGTTATTACTATTAAAAACTGTCTTTTTTTATTGGAATGCTATTTTAATATACACTTTTTTTACAAAAAAGTATTATTGATTTTCCTATTTGTTGCATTATAAAAATCATTATTAAAATTTAAAATAAAATTATAGATAAATTAATACTATTCTTATTGATCATATAAAACACATTTAAAATAGTTTTGCTTAGTTTGCGTAATAGGATGTAATCAAATAATAATGCTATGATATAGATTACGTATAATTTTCCTAGATAATATGTTGGACAGCTCATTAAGACTAAATTTAACTTATTGAAAAATTAAAAGAAAGATGGAAGAATTAAAAATTAACTTAATTCTAGGTAAAAATTATGCAAATTACTAATACAACAGATTATGCGCTTCGTATCATTGATTATTTATCTGAAAAAGGAAATTTAGCTACAGAAGCAGAATTAGCTGATAATTTAAAGATACCAATTAGAAATATTTCAAAAATAATGAATATTTTAAAAAATAACAATCTAATTAATTCTGAAATGGGATTTAATGGTGGCTATTCTCTTGCTAAGAATCCTGAAAGGATAAGTTATTTTGATGTTATCTCTGCAACTGAGTCTTCTATGAATTTGAATAAATGTTTAGAAAGAAATGGCGTTTGTTCAAGAAATTGTATAGAGACGTGCAATGTAAGGAAAGTATTATTAAAAGTTCAAGAAGATATTAATCAAAATCTTAAAAACATTACTTTTGAAAATTCATTTAATCAATCTGAAATCATTGAAAAAAGATATTTATTATTAAAAGTTGACCTAAACAGTTTAGATATGAATATTATTAGTATCAAATCTAAATTTAGTGATTTGTTTAATAACTATATGACATATGATGAGTTTTTATATAAATTTATCAATCATTGTGTTTCTAAAGAAGACAGAGATAGAGTAAAATCTTTTCTAATTGATTTTAAGAATAGTGAAAAATATTATCAAGATTCACAAGTAAAATATCGCTCTGAGGATGGAAAAACATGGATGGATTTAGACAAGCATATAGATGATACGCAAATGGTATTGATGTTTAAATCATATGAGTACATTTATGAAAATCAAGACAAGACGAATATTTCTTATTTACAACAAGACATGATGATTGTCAATGAATTTTGGGATATGGTATCTTTATTAGAAACTGTGTTAGCTCATAATAAATTAGAAGATCATGAAAGCCTTCATAATATTTCTTTCTTTACAGAACAAATATATAAGGAATTACAATTAAATTTTCCAGAATATGGCATATTGGATAATGAAATTGAAAATATTTCTAAACTAGCAACTATTCATGATATAGGGAAAATATCTACGCCTTATGAGGTACTTAATAAAAAAGGAAAACTGACAAAAGAAGAAATGGATATTATAAAAAAGCATCCTTTAAACGGTGCAAACATGGCATTAAAACTTCCTAAATGCGGAAAAGCAAGTAAACTTGTCCAATATGCATATAATATTTGTTTGTATCATCATGAAAGATATGACGGCCAAGGATATCCTAAAGGACTTATTGGTGATGAAATTCCTCTTTGTGCACAAGTAGTTGGACTAGCTGATGCCTATGATGCATTAATCAGTGAACGTCCATATAAAAGAAAAATTAATCATGGTGAGGCTGTGAGAATGATTGTTAATGGTGAGTGTGGAAGTTTTTCACCAAAAGTTATTCTTTCGTTTATTATTGCTTCTATGAATAAAACGTGGATTGAAAAAGTAAGTAAATAATTTAAATATTAAAGAGTAATCTAATTTTGTAAATTATGATTGCTTTTTTTATTACATTGCTTTTTACACATAGTTTACAAAAAATGCATGAATTCTTTTCCTATTCTGTGCATTATAGAAAGATTGTGAATATATTAGAATAATATTCAGAAATAATTATTATTTAAGATAAATTTTGCAATTTTATAAAAAAGCCGATATAAGAGGTAGCGTATAACTAAATCATCAATCACTTTATTGTAAAAAAACGAAGATATCTAAAATTTTAAAAGTTTTCTAGTTTCAGGAAGTAAGGTGATTTGTTTGTTAAACAAAATTAAAAAAATAATTTGTATAGACATAATGGTTTGGGTATGTGTTATCTCTTTGTTTTTACAAACTGTTGTTGTCTATGCGTTAAATTCATCTGATGATTCAATTTCAAAGGAAACTATTGTTGAAAATAACACAAGCTCACAATCAGATGATTCAATAGATATCAGTGATATTTATGAAAATAATGTAATAAAAATTTATAATACAAAACAGCTTCAAGCAATTGGCTCAAATTCAATTGTTACATCTACAGATAATGATGAAAGTAATTACGGTACTGGTCAACAAATTTCAGTAAATGATGAATATATAACATATTCTCTTTCTTCCAAGTATCAACTTATGAAAGATATTTCATTAAATGGAAATGACATATGGACTTTACCAAGCGACTTTACAGGCACATTTAATCATGGAACTGTAGATGAAAATTCAACATTGTATGATTCATCAACAGATACAATCTATATTTATAATGATTATCAATTAAAAATTATTCAATCGGATAATTCTGAAAATGAACCTGTCATGTCTCAAGATATGTTACCAGAGTGTGTTGGGATGGGACAACCTGTTTATTCAGATAATAGTTCTAATTATCTAACTTATAGCAAATCACATAACTATGTGTTATCGAAAAACTTTACAGGTGAGATGCCAGAAACTAAAGCAAATCAAATATCAAATATAAGTACTGAAAATTGTGAAGGACGAGATTTTAATGGTCAAGTTGTTAAAACGATTGGTGACAAAACTTATATTCTTATAGGCAATGAAGAACAGTTACGAAAAATAGGATCTGATGAAACTGTTTATGGTGCAGTTTATCAAGTTTATTTACATGCTGCCAAATGGTATATAGATGAAGATGAAAATGGTAATCCGATAATGCTATACGGTGGAGATGCCGATTTAGAAAAATCTCAAAATGATAATGAAGATTTTGGATTTGGAGAAAAGAATATACATAAAGAGGATAAAAAATTAAGTAAATATAGTTCACATTTATATGCATGGGGAAGATGTGGAGTCAATCAATCTACTGGTGAAATTGATCCAACATTGGATATAGATAAAGCTACCAATCAAAAATATTCAACAAATGCTAATTACATTATCTTTAGAAATATTGATTTATCTAGTGATAATTGGACACCGTTGATGTTTCAAGGAACAATGATTGGTTCAAAGGGCGATGGTAAATCAACGTTATGGAATAATGATACTAGCGTTATCGATTATAGCAAAGCAACTGATTTAAATATAGGAGACAAACCAGTTATTTCTAATGTGAATGTTAGTCAAACATCTGAATTGGATGTTGGAGAACAAATGGGAGTTGGTTTTTTTGCCACATTATCAAATGAAGCAAGTGACAGTGATTTAGGATTGAGCAAAGGAACTGTAACAGTAAAAAACCTTAAATTCAATAAAATAAATGTTGATAATGAAACAACAAAAACAAAATTTGATCAAACGTTAATAAGTGGATTAACTTCAACTTTAGGATTAACATTAGGAGCACTATTAGGTGGATTAACATGGTTACTTACTTTTGGAACTGTTAATGCTGGATTAACAAAAACACTCAGCAGTATATTAAATGCTCGTAAGGATGACCCAACAGCTTTAGCTACGGGATGCTTTGCGGGTCGTGTAGTGGGCGATGTAGCTATATCTGATTGTGAACTGGATGGTGCGAAAGTAATAAATGCTAATAGTAATACAGGTGGATTTATTGGATATATTTCAGGAAAGACGGAGTATGATGGTTTATCAAAAGGATTAGGTGGAACGGCTACTCTATTGGCAAAAATTTTAAATGTGATTCCTGGTCTTGGCTTAGGTGATTTGATTACTATTCTTTTAGGAAACGCTATTCCAGTAGATAAATTGATTCCTACAAAGTATATCAATGCTTATGTTGAAAATTGTTCAATCAATAATTTAACAGGAAATATAGGAACAAATAATGATAAGATTGAAAATTCTGGTGGATTTATCGGTCAACAAAAAGGAACTGTCGTAAAAGATTGCCAAATTACAAACAGCAACTTCAATGTCAAAGCTAATAATTATAGTGGCGGATTTGTAGGATTAGCTAGAGATGATGTCATAGAAGGTACTTTATCGGGTGCTTTAGATATAGAAACTCAATTGCCTAAAATATTGCCTAAAATGAATCCTGAAAGTTTGTTTTTAAATTGTTCAGTATCTGCGAGTGATTTGACAATTTCGGGCAATGGATATCAAGGTGGTTTTGCTGGAGCAATGGCCAACACGTCGGCTATAAATTGTAATGTTAATGTTAGTGATAAATTAACGGTATCTTCCGGTGGAGATAATTCTGGTGGCTTTGCTGGAATCGCAACAATTGGATGGGTTGCTGATTTAGGAAAAGGTGATACGAAAGATAACTTATTAGGTGGAGTTGTTGACTTAGTTGTGAAACTTTTAAGCAGTAATCAAAATGCAACATCATCATTACTTTCTCTTGCTGGTGTGAGTCCTTCTCATATATTAGGATGTCAAATAAATGCTCCATGCAGTGTTGAAGGAAAAAATTACACAGGTGGATTGATAGGCAGAGGTGATGGTGTTTATCTTACAAAATCTAATACCGATAATTTAAGTAAGGTTTCATATTTTAAAAATAATATCTTTTCAATGGATGGAATCGAAGAAAAAAATATCATTATTAATGGTTTGAAATCCGTGGATGGTGAAAATTGTGTTGGTGGTATTTCTGGCTCAGTGGGAACAGCAAGTGTAGCAGGACTTTTAAATACAACTTTAGGTGTTGCAGAATATTTAGGATTTAATGCTAATTCTATTTCACTTACTGGTTCTACAGAAGGTATAACTATTGGTGGTAAAGGAAAAAGAGTTGGTGGTGCTTTTGGTGAAGCAATCGGTGGTTCTATTAGTTCGGTTACAGTAACAAATTTAAATAATATTTCAGGAGAAAATATTGTAGGTGGATTTATAGGCGTATCTGGTCCAGGTGATCTTGCAGGAACTGATAATGGTTTGACAGTAAATCTTTTAGGATTAAATTATATTTTAAAATTAAGCAATCTTCTTTCTTTGGGACAAGCAGTTGAAGTCAATATAGATTCTTCGTCTGTAAGTGGTATTAATTCTGGATTTACTGTAGAAGCTACGGGATCAAGAGAAGATAATTCAACAACTGATTATGTAGCAGCTGGATTTGTTGCTAAAAGTAATAGTACAAAAATAAATGATGCAAAAGTTAATAATTTGAAAACAGTAACTTCTACAGATGATGGAGGTTACTCTGGCGGATTTATTGGTATTTCAAAAACAGGCGGTTTAGCTGAAGTTGGAGATGAAACAGAAATAAAAAAATTGATTTCGGCTAATGGATTATTAAATGCTGTAGGATATTTAATTCCGTCATATCAACAATGTTATGTAAGTTATATAGATAATGGTGGTGTACGAGGAGATATTGCAGGAGGATTTGTTGGAGATTTCCAAAGTGGTATTGTTGAAAATGATGAAAATAATGCTTATGCAATACAAAATATTTCATATGTTAAAGGAAAAACTTATGCAGGGGGCTTCGGTGGAAAGGTTTATTCTGGAGCTTTAGCAGATTCAACAAAAGGAATAAGTATTTTAGGCGGTTTAGCAGATTTGAATATTCAAATCTCTGATTTATTGAGTTTAATACAGGTTTATATTCCTATTATTAAAAATGCTGGTGTTCAATCTAATGGATTGGTCGTTAGCTGTGATACATATAAGTCAACGGATTTAAATTCAGGTAGTGCTGGCGGATATATAGGTTATGGTAGTGCTGTAAGAGTTTCTAATAGTAGTGTAACTAAGTTAAAACATACAACAGTAAAAACACCTAATGCAAATATTAATGATACAGACAGTTCTTCTTATTTTGGAGAGTCTTCAAGTTATGCCATTTCAGCACCTAAAAATGCTGGAGGCTATGTAGGAAAATTAGATATAGGTTCTACGGCATCTGTTGGTGGTGGATTGAAGACATTGGGAACAAATATAAATTTGGCAAATATTTTATCTGCGTTAGATGTAACAGCTTCTAAAATTGAAAATTCAGATGTAACTGGTGCGGTTGGTGGTTTTTCTGTTAAAGCAAATGGTTTGGATGAAAATAAAACAATTGGTAATGCAGGTGGCTTTGTTGGAACCGACTATGGTTCACAAATTCAAAATAGCAATGTCAATAATTTCTCTTACATCATAGGTCAAGAAACTGCTGGTGGTTATGCAGGAAATATTCAACCAGGAAGTGTTGCAGATGTATTAGGTAAAACGGAAATCTTAAAAGGATTAATTTCAGTAGATAGTTTAACAAGTGTGTTGCAATCATTTATTCCTATGATCTATAATTCTCAAACTACTTGTATTCCTTGTGGTGGAGCAGTTCGTGCTGATGCCATAAGTAATGAAACATTAAAAGGATGCGCGGGAGGTTATGTGGGTTATAACCTAGGTGGTCGTATTGAAGGAAATTCTACAAGAAAATGGAATGGAAAAATACCTACAGTTCAAAAAGAATGTGCAGTCTATAGGTTAAGAGCTGTTTATGGATATGAATATGCGGGAGGATTTAGTGGCAGAACGGATTGTGCCAATACAGTTGATACAGGAAATATCAGTGTACTTTATGGACTCATTAATTTAGATAATCCATTATCAGCCTTGAGTGCTGTTTATCCAACTGAAACTAATACAGCAACTTATGGACCACTTCGAGGTTTAACAACAGAAGTATGGAATTCTTGGGTAAAAGCAGTAGGAGTCAATGGTGCTTATGGTAAAAAATTCCAAGAACTTGGAGAAGTTGATAATCAAGACGAGTTAGATAAAATTATTGATCAATATGCCTATGGCTATGAAGTAAAAGCTGGAAGAACAAATGCTGGTTCAAACGATTATCAAGGCGGTATTGCTGGTGGTTATGTTGGTCAAATGAATGGAGGAAAAGTAACTTTTGCTAATGCTAGAGATTTAAAAGATGTTACAGCTTTAAAAAGCAGTGGTGGTTTTGCTGGTGAAATGATTTCATCAGGAGTTGCTAATGTTGGAGATATAAACTTAGGTAATAAATTAAATGTGGTAGGCTCACTTCCAATATTGCAAAGTTTCATTCCTGTGGTAAAAACTTCGTCTGTTATAGGTTATCAATCAGGAGCAACAATATCTACTACTGGAACTGATTTTGATAATGATGAAGGAAACAGTGGTGGATTTGTTGGAAAAGTTGTTGGTGGAACAATACAGGGAACACAAGATCAGTATTGTTTGGCTGATCAATTAAAAGTAATCAATGGAAGTCAAAATGTCGGTGGCTTTGCTGGTAATATTCAACCAGGAAGTGCTGTGACTTTGAATACTTCATCCAATACAGGATTATTATCAAAACTACTTAAGTATTTATTAGGCAATGCAGGAAATCTTGCCAAAGTATTGAATGCGACTCTTTCAATAGTTGATTATGCCAAGGTGGATGCATGGAATGATTATGGATTAAGTGTTAACGGTTCATATACATTAGAAAATGATGAAAATACAAAATATGCAAATCAAGCAGGTGGTTTTGTAGGTACTGCAGGAGGAGCAATTTTTGGTGATAAAGATGCAAATTCAGTAAGAGTTGAGGCAAATAATATTAGAAATGTTGTTGGTGGAAGACATGCTGGTGGGTTCTTTGGATTGGCGGATGTTTCTTCTGTTGCTCAAGTTGGAAATGATGATTCTGATCAAATTCTAAATTTGATTAAATTAGGAAATATTGATGTATTAGATGCCTTTAGAACTTATGTTTATCAAGCAAAAGTAACTGGATCAAATGATAATGGACTTTCAGTATGTGAAAATGATGAAAGTCAGGAAGGAACATTGGACAGTAAAGTACAGACAGGAAATGCAGGTGGATTTGGTGGAAGCTTGCTAGATGGTTCAATAAAAAATTCGAGTGTTACTGGATTAAATAAAGTCAAAGCTAAAAACTATGCCGGTGGTTTTGTTGGTCACATGGGAAAGAGTGGTGTGGTTGATCTAGATGAAGCTGGTGTTGGTACAGGAAAATTATTAAATGCCACAGCTGGTGTCTTAGATATTTTTGGTTCTCATAGTGACAACTGTTCAGTTATTGGTATTCCAGTTGGATTTACTATTTCAAGTGAAAGTGGTAAGGAACCTATTTCTGGTGGTTTTGTTGGTTATGCTGATTTAGGAAGAATGAGCAATTGCAATGTAGAAAACATAAAGAAAGTGGCTAGTGATCAAATAGCAGGAGGCTTTGTTGGTAAAACAAGTTTTGAATATTTAGCTGATATTTACTTAGGTTCTAGCTATTTATTGGATCCGATACTTTCAATCGTCAATAAACTTCTAGATATTCTATATGTGGGAGATTTAGAAAATGTTGGCCTTATAGATATCAATTTAGGTTCACTATTAAAATTACAAGTTTTAGCTAAAGGAAATGCTTTATCAGTTACTTTGTTAGGATTAACTATTTCAGTAGCACTTGATAAAGATAGAGGAGATGGAACAAGTGACCTGGCAAAAATAACAATTGGTGATTCTTATATAGAAATCCCATGTTCAAATATTGATGGAAATCATATTGCTGACAGTGAGAAAGAAAATATTAAAGTAGGACTTATCAAATCAAACAGAACAAAAGTAGATGGATGCTCGATAACAGGTATTCATGATGGATATGATGTTTTTGGTGGAAAAGCAAATGATTCACATGATGGAAGTGAAGAAAATGGTCAAGCAGGTGGATTTATTGGTTATAACAATGAAGGATTGATTGAAAACAATGAAATGTATTTAGCTGATACGATTAGAGGAACAAGTAATCAAATAGGACCTTTTTCTGGAACAACGTCTTTAAATTCTAGTTATGACTTTAATACAAAGAAGAATATTGAAGGTAAAGATAATACGTACAGGATTTATAGAACAAGGAGTGATTCCTTGATTGATATTATAAAAAATTCATCTTTGTATAGTAAAAAGGATTCAGATTTTGATAATTGGAATGTCTTCAAAATAAGCCATTATGATAAGGTACAAAAATATGATGACTTAAAAGATGCCAAATTAGCAAATGAAACAGAAAGTGAAACCGTTGATTTAAATGCCTATGTCTCTCCAGCAAAAGCTGTATTGATGGATGATACAGAAGTATCTGATAACGAAGATGGTACGACACCTGTCCCTTCAGATACACAAGATCCTTGCAATGAAAAAGTAAACATTACTATCAATAAGCTATGGAAAGATTTAAGTGATAAACAAAAAGAACGTCCAGATACGATTACAGTGACGTTAACAAGAACATATATGAAAGGAAGTGATGAAATATCAGAGAAAGTAGGGGATTATACTTTATCAACTAATGATGTAACTGATTCTAAAAATACTTGGCAAACAATTATTAAAGGATTAGATGCCTATACAACATTAGAAGATGGAAGTAAAGCTTATTATACTTATTCAGTTACAGAGTCTGAAGTAGAAAATTATATAACATCTATTGAAGAATCTGATGATGGATATACGTTTACGATAACAAATAAAGATATGCCTCTTTTACCAGATTTAGGTGGAAAAGGAACAATGTTATTTGTTTTAGTAGGTATAGTAGGTGTATTAGCAGTTTTGTTATCGTACAAAAAAAGTAAAAAAGCGAACAATATTAAAGAATAGAGGAATATGAAAATGAAAAACAAATTAAAGAAAGTAGTAGCATATGTACTTTCATTTATGATGCTATTTACAATGTCAGCAATGAATATTGGTTCAGTATCTGCAGCAAGTACAGGCAGTATCACATTAAATGTGGCTCAACACGATATAGGTGCTACAACATTTAGTGTATATAAACTAATGGATGCAACTTCAGCTAATGATAAAATTGCTTATACGGTAAATAGCGATTTCAAAGAATTTTTTAAACAAACTGATGTAGCAAATTCAGAAGATGATGAAGTGGTATACAATTATATAAAGAATCATGTTAAAAACGATGATTTTACAACTAAATTAAAAACATATGTAGCTAGTAAGAATATTTCTAAAGTTACTTTGTTACAAAGTAATTTGAAAGCTAATAATTTAGAATATGGATATTATGCTATTATTCCATCAATTGATACATATAAACCAATGTATACAACTTTATCAAATAGTAACCAAACAGTATATTTAAAAGGTTTAGAACCAGATGTTGATAAAAAAGCAGATGGTAAAAATTGGACTTCAGCACAAATTGGTGAAACTGTTCGCTTTACTGTTGATTCAATGGTTCCAAATATGACAGGGTTTGATCATTATGTATATAAATTTACTGATGCAATGTCATCAGGATTAACTGTATCAGAAGCTGATTTAAATATGAAAATTACCATGGGTGATACAGAATTAACAGCAGGTAATGATTATACTGTAACTGTTGAAAATCAAAAAATTATAGTTGATTTTGGTGATTTTATTAAATATAAAGAACATGCAAATGAAACTTTAAAATTCGAATATCAAGCAACATTAAATTCTAATGCTGTAACAGATGATAAAACTACCAATACGGCTACAATTCAATATGGTCATGATGTTGATTCATTAAGTGATCCAAAAACAGATACAACTACTATTAAAACACATAATTTAAGAATTACTAAAGTAGAAACAGGTACAGATACTCCATTGGCTGGTGCAAAATTTAATCTTTATAAAGGAACTAGTACAACAGGTGAGCCAATTCATTTTGTTCAAGGTGCTAATGGCACTTATACAGTAACAACAGCTGAAAATGGAATTACTGAATTAGTTACACCAAGTACTGGTATTATTAATGTTAAAGGGTTAGATGATGGAGATTATAGATTAGTTGAAACTGAAGCACCAGAAGGTTATAACAAATTAAAATCACCAAAAGAAATTAATATTAAAGCAGAATCTTCTGATAATGGTGAAAACGTAACAGTAAGCGGTAATGATATTACTGTAGAAAACAGCACAGAATCATGGTTACCAGAAACTGGTGGTATGGGTACAGTTATCTTTACAGTAGTAGGGGTAGTTGGTGTGTTAGTTATTCTTTCAACTTACTTTAAAAAAGGTAAAAAAGAAGAAGCTTAATTGAATTATTAATTAAAGTATCTCATAGATATTAAATGTATGAAAGATATATTAAGAAAAATCAAATTATTTGATGTTATTAGAGCTATTTTATTAGTGTTTTTCCTAGGTGTATTGCTTTATCCAACAGTAAGTGATTACCTAGGAAGAATACATAGCTCGAAAGCTATAACTTCTTACAATGATGAAGTTAAAGGAATAGATAAAGCTACAAAAAATAAAATGTTAAAAGAAGCACAGGAATATAATCAATCATTAGTAAATACTAAATTATATGATCCATTTTCTACAACAGGTAAACCAAGTGAAGAATACATGAATTTGCTTAATGTTTCTAGTGATGGCATGATGGCTTATCTACAAATACCTAAGATTGATGTGAAGTTACCTATTTATCATTCAACAAATAATGGTGTTTTACAAAAAGGTGTGGGGCATATGGAAGGTTCTTCTTTGCCTATAGGTGGAACAAGTACGCATGCTGTTTTATCTGGGCATAGAGGATTACCAAATTCAAAGCTGTTTACAGATCTTGACAAGATGAAAGTTGGAGATATTTTCTATATTTCTGTTCTAGGTGATACGTTAGCTTATGAAGTAGATCAAATTAAAACAGTATTGCCCTCTCAAACGGATGATATTGAAATTGTAGATGATGAAGATTATGTTACGCTTGTTACTTGTACACCTTATTCTGTTAATACTCATAGATTGCTTGTAAGAGGAAAAAGAACAGATTATAAAGAAGCGATAAAGAAAACACCGAATGAGGTCAATAATGGTATACATATTCCTTATGAGGTAAAATTAGCATTTTTAAGTTTTATTATTATAGGAATTATTATATTTATTTGGAGGAGGCGATAACATGATAAATGCAAAAAGAATATTTATTATTGTATTTACATGCTTATTGTCTCTTTCAATTAATAATGTTTATGCTCAAAATCATGGTTCTTTAACGATTCACTGTCATTATTTAGATGTACACAACCATATTTTTAATATTAGTCAAGATCATATTGCGTTGATAAAAATAGCTGATTATGATGGTAATGACTATCAAGTTTTAGATAAATACTCTAAACTTGTTACAATTAAAAAAGATATGACAGCGTCTGAGCAAAATGGAGTTACTACTAAATTGATGGATTATATTAAAAAAAATAATATTGATTATGATGAAGAATTAATAACCAATCAAAGAGGAGAAGCTACTTTTAGAGATTTAGACTATGGAATATATATAATCTATGAACATAATGAAAGTGAATTTGCATATAAGATGGAACCTTTTATTATTTCAATCCCACTTCTTGAAAAAGAAGATGACGGATCATATGAAAAGGATTATGATGTAGATGTTGAACCGAAGTATTCAAGAATGAGACCTGGAATTGATGAAGAACCAGATGATAAAATTCCTAGAAATGATGAGAATTTTAAGAAAGAAAAAAATTTCAGTCAAACATCTAATTACAAGGATAATCAAAAATTAAAAACAGGAGATTATTATAATCCTGAATATTGGTTATTACTTATGATTATGTCTATTATAATATTTATCATGTTTAATAGGGAAAATATTAGACATTAAAATTTTTAAGATTATGTAGAGGAAAAGTAAGCGCCAAATAAAATAGTGTATTTAAAGAAGTCGATTGAATTGATATAATAATCAATTTAGTCGGCTTTTATTTCAAATTCTTCTTTTATTTCTTCACTCCATGGTAAGAACCAGTCCAGTCTTTCTGGATCTTCAACCAGATCTTGTTGAGGTAAATAATCCAGAATGAATTCAATATAATCATATGGATTAAGTTTATTGGATTTAGCTGTTTCAATCAAGCTGAAGACTGCAGCACTTGCTTCAGCTCCTTTAGTAGAAGTTGAAAACAGCCAGTCCAAAGGAGCCACTGCTAGTGCTATTGTGTATACAATGGTTGAGATGGCAAAAGCGAATGATCTGAATATCTATAAATATCTGACATATCTCTTATCACAACGGCCAAACGATAAAATGTCAGATGAACAGCTGGAACAGCTTGCTCCATGGAGCGAGACTGCGAAAGCTAACTGCCAAAACTAAAAAAGAGTAAAACGCTTGCATCTATCGTTTGGGTGCAAGTGTTATTTGTGGTTAACGTAGCAATATTTTGAATATTTTGTACTTACACTAAATATACTGCAAATGGCTTAAAATAAGCATTTTTAGAAAACGAGAGTTAAAATATCAAGAAGTTCACAAGAAAGCCCTTTTATATTTGAAATGCGGATCACCGGCGATATACCTGTTGAAAGGTCAGATACTGTATTTTTGGAGGCCGCCGTATCCGGTACATCCAGGGCGGGCAGTTCTACAAAAGCAGGAACTCCTGCTTCTGGGATCTGATCCAGACACGCTTTGCACACACGCCGGAGACGGTAATAATAATTAAATTTTGTAATGTGGTTTTGGGAACACCATGTTTCGACATCCATCCCCGCCGGACGGTTCTGGCAGTCATGGATCTGCTCTGCCCATTGTCTGAGCCTTACCTGACCCGCCACAAGACTTGTTTGTGTAGTCATAACATATCTCCATAGTATAGCCAGTTTAAAAAGTTGAGTACTGAACTTTTTGGACTTTGTTGCTTTGTTGAGTATGATTATGACACAAGTCATAGGAAATAAAAAGGTACTCAGGTTTTACCAGGTTCTTTCCACACTTAGTTGAAATTGATGTGTTAAAGTTATATAATACATTCAAAATATATTTACCAAGAGGGATATTTATATGGACGAATTTATTAAGTTACTTGACCCAGCCTATGAACTAATACAATATCGC
>OGZV01002134.1_pt1 | contig 16184 bp, 13 predicted proteins | sample 1576861 | NCBI WGS metagenome assembly OGZV01 (sample SAMEA3541501, study PRJEB24748) | human gut metagenome | biome: human gut; feature: human-associated habitat; material: faeces | place: China | collected 2012
TTTCAGCGGTACGACAACGGTGAAAAAATCGTTGAGATCATGAACTACCTCAACGAAAAAGGGGTTCGTAATATGCTGGGTGGAAAGCTGACGTGCAGCAGCATGAACACCATGTTAAAGAACCGCCGCTATATTGGAGAACTTTCTTTCCGGGATACCGTTGTCCCGGATGCAATTCCAGCCATCGTTCCCAAGGATTTGTTTGACCGTGTGCAAAAACGTATGGAGAAAAACAAACGTGCTCCGGCTCGCGGAAAGGCAGATGAGGAATATTTGTTGACCACAAAGCTGTTCTGCGGTAAGTGCGGGGCATTGATGTTCGGCGAGAGCGGAACAAGTGCTACCGGGCGAACCTACTATTATTATAAATGTGCCACTGCCAAAAAGAAGAAAGGCTGTAACAAGAAAACCGTACAGAAGGAGTGGTTGGAAAATCTGGTCGTTCAGGAGACGATGAAGCTGATTCAGGATGATGCAGTGATTGAACGAATCGTTCAGCTGGTCATGGATTTCCAAAATCAGGAGAATACCGCGATCCCTCTGCTGGAAAAACAGCTCCGGGAAGTGGACCGAAAACTGGACAACCTGATGAAAGCAATCGAGGAAGGCTTGTTCACCCGGACGACCAAAGAGCGTTTGGATGCGCTGGAAGCGCAAAAGGATGAACTGACCGCCAAAATTGCTGACGAAAAGCTAAGAAAGCCTTCCTTTAATGCTGACTTCATCCGATTCTGGTTGATGAAATTCAGAAAGTTCGATGTATCGCATCAAAAGCAGCGCAAGGCACTGATTGAGATCTTTGTGAACGCCATTTTCCTCTACGATGACAGAATGCTGATCACGTTCAATTATAAAGACGGCTCTCAAACCGTCCGCTTCGAGGATACTTTGGCTGCCGATGAATTGGCAGGAAATAGTTCGGATTTGTCCAGCTCTGCTCGATAAAAGGAAAAACCGCGAAGAGCTGCAGGAACATCTGCGCTTTTTGCGGTTTTTTGTTCTGTATTTTTGCTTAAAAGCCGACTGGAATGCACATAAAAAGTGTGATATACTTATCTCACAAACTAACCAAAATCAGGAGGTATCCCGCCATGCCCAGACCCAAAGGAAGCAAGAATAAAGTCAAGGCCACTAAAGTGACCGCCGACTTTGCCGCACAAATCGCAGCAAAGCAGGAAGAAAAAGCCGCCGTGGAAGCTGAGATCCTGAAAGTGGCTGCCAGCATCGAAGAGCTGAAGACCGACGTCAAGTCGCTGAACGCCGACCTGAAAGCCAAAAAGGCCTCTGTCAAGAAGCTCGACAAAGAAGTAGCCAAGCTGGAAGCCAGGCAGGCCGACACCGCCGGTGGTGGAGACGCCGCCGATGGTAGAAGCTGCGATAGCGTCCAGCTCATAGCCCTGAGCGGTGTTGACGGAGGCGCCGCCGGACTTGGCAGCCAGCAGGCAGCCGGCCAGACCGAACATGCAGGAGGCCAGGATGTAGATGCGGATCTTGGTGGCGTAAACATTGACACCGGCCACCTCGGCAGCAGCCTCGTTGCCGCCGATGGCGTACATGTACTTGCCGTGACGGGTCTTGTTGTACAGGAACCAGAAGCACGCGGCCACGACCAGAGCGATCCAGATCAGCACGGGGATGCCGATGATGGTGTTGGAGGCCAGGGAGGTGAAGTTCTTGTTCAGGGAGCCAATGGGGGTACCGCCGGTGTACACCAGGCAGATACCGTAGACCACCTGCTGCATGCCCAGGGTTGCGATGAAGGGCTGCACCTTCAGGTAGCTGACCACCAGACCGTTGCACAGGCCGACGATGGCGCAGATGGCGATGACCAGGATGAACACCACCGGGGTGGGCAGGGTGTGCATGTTGGGGTAGAACTTACCGGATGCGCCCTCGGTCTGCGCAAAGATGCAGGCCAGGCAGGCGGCAAAACCAGCCAGACGACCGGCCGACAGGTCGTTGCCGGTGGTGATCAGGCAGCCGGAAATACCCAGTGCGATGATGTAGCGGATGGACACGTTCTTGAACAGGTTGATCATGTTCGTGCCCGAGAAAAAGTTGGGATGCATGATGCCAACGATCAGAGTGATGGCCAGCATCATCATAATAATGGCGTTGTTGCTGAGCCATTTGGTCACAGCCTTGCCATTCAATTTTTTGGTAGCTTCCACGATAGACAGCCTCCTTATTTACTGATTCGCCGCAGCGGTGGGTGCGGTCTCGAACTGGGTGGCCAGAGCCATGATGTTTTCCTGGGTGGCGTCCTTGCCGTCGATGAAGCCGGTGATGCGGCCATCGCACATGACCATGACACGGTTGGACATACCAATGATCTCGCTCATTTCGGAGGAGATCATGATGATGCTCTTGCCCTGCTTGGCCAGGTCGGCAATGATGCAGTAAATTTCGTACTTTGCACCGACGTCGATGCCGCGGGTGGGCTCGTCCAGGATCAGCACATCGGGGTTGTTGGCCAGCCAGCGGGCGATCAGCACCTTCTGCTGGTTGCCGCCGGAAAGGCTCTTGATCTGGGTCTTGGGGCTGGGCACCTTGATGGCCATCTTTTCCTTGTTGGTTGCCACAAGATCCAAAATCTTCTGGTTGTCCAGCATGATGGGACCCTTGCGCAGAGCGTCCAGAGAAGCGATGGAGATGTTATCGGCAACGCTCAGCACGCCCAGAATGCCGGTAGCACGGCGATCCTCGGTCAGCAGAGCAACGCTCTTCTGGATGGCATCGCGGGGCTGTTTGATGTTGACTTCTTCGCCCTTGATCCACACCTTACCGGAGGTATGGGCACGCAGACCGAAGATGCCTTCCATCAGCTCGGTACGCTGAGCGCCCACCAGACCGGCGACGCCCAGAATTTCGCCCTTTTTCAGCTCAAAGCTGCAATGGCGGAAGGAGCGGGGATGGATGGAGGTGAAGTCCTCCACCTTCATCATGACCTCGTCCGAGGGCACGTTCTCCAGCGGGGGGAACAGGTTAGACAGCTCACGGCCGACCATCTTTGCAATGATCTGCTCCTTGGTCATGCTGGCAACGTCCCACTTGCCGATGTACTGGCCATCGCGCATGATGGTGACTTCGTCCGCGATGACCTTGATCTCGTCCATCTTATGGCTGATGTAGACCAGCGCAACGCCCTGCTCCTTCAGCTCGCGCATGATGCGGAACAGCGACTCGACCTCGTTCGCGGTCAGCGAGGAGGTGGGCTCATCCAGGATCAGCACCTTGCAGTTTGCGGAGACGGCCTTTGCGATCTCCACCATCTGCATCTGTGCGATGCTCAGGCTGCCCAGCTTTGCGTGGGAGTTGATGTCCAGCTTCAGCTTCTTCAGCAGGGCATCGGTATCGGCGTACATTTTGGCATGGTCCACTATGGTGATGATACCTGCCTTCTTGGTGGGGAAGCGGCCCAGCCAGATGTTCTCAGCCACGGTACGGGCCGGGATGGGCTGCAGCTCCTGGTGCACCATCGCGATGCCGCGATTCAGTGCTTCCAGAGGGTTGGGGATGGTGACTTTTTGTCCTTCGTATTCGATCTCGCCTTCGTCCATCTTGTAAATGCCGAACATGCACTTCATCAAAGTGGACTTGCCAGCGCCGTTTTCGCCCATCAGGGCCATGACTTTGCCGGGGCGGAGCTCCAACTGCGCGTGGTCCAGCGCTTTCACGCCGGGGAAGGTCTTTACCACGCCTTTCATTACCAGACGGTATTCTGACATTCCTCAGAGCCTCCTTGTCTTTGGGTCTTGGAAAGTGCGTTTTTTGCCGGCGGGCTCTTAAAACAAGGCGCGTGCGCGGAGATATTTTCTCGCACGCACGCGCTTTTTTAGCTTTTAATTAAGCCTTATTGGTTCACTGCGCACCTTGCAACGATAGGGTTTCGGCTGCTTACTTGATGTACTGTGCAGCGTTCTCCTTGGTGACCTTGACGTAGTCGACCCAGTAGTACTGCTCGACCTTGCTGCCCTCGACGTACAGCTTGGCAGCAGCTGCGGCAGCGGTAGCCTGGCCCACGTCATCGTTCAGAACGGTGCCGGTCATATTGCCATCGACGACATTCTGGACAGCCTCGCTCAGTGCGTCAACACCGACCAGATAGACGTCCTTGCCGACGGTACGGCCAGCCTGCTGCAGAGACTGCAGAGCGCCCAGTGCCATTGCGTCGTTGTTGCAGAAGACGACTTCGATCTTGTCGCCGTACTGAGACAGAGCGTTTGCAACGTCCTGCTGAGCGGTGGTCTGATCCCAGTTGTCCAGATACTCGTACAGGCACTCAACTTCCTTGCCTGCATCGGTCAGAGCCTTGATGGAGTACTCGGTGCGGTACTGAGCATCGATGTTCTCGGGGTCGCCCTTGCACATGATGTAGGTGATCTTGCCGTCGCCGTTGATATCGCCCTGGGTAGAGGTCTCCAGGATCAGCTCGCCCTGATAAGTACCGGACTGACGTGCATCTGCACCAACGTAGCAGCACTTGCCAGCGTAGGAGTCCAGAACTGCCTTCTCCGGCTCACGGTTGATGAAGACGATGGGGGTGCCGGAGGGAGAGATGGTGTCCACGATGGTCTGTGCAGAAGTGGTCTGGACGGGGTTGATGACCAGGACGTCCACGCCCTGCTGCAGGAAGGTGTTGATCTGCTCGGTCTGGGTGTTCTGGTCGTTCTTGCCGTCCATGATGGTGACGGCGTAGCCCATATCCTTCAGGTACTCTTCCAGATCGGTGCGGTACAGGGTCATGAAGTTATCAGCGAACTGATAGATGCAGACGCCGATGTTTGCGCTGCCGGTGGTGGAAGCGGCTGCAGAAGATGCAGCGGTGGAAGCTGCAACAGAGGATGCAGCAGTGGAGCTGGAGGAGCCGCCGCAGGCGGTCAGAACGCCAGCGGCACCCACAACAGCGGAAGCCTTCATGAAGTCACGACGCGAAATCATTTTCATAATAATGTTCTCCTTCATTCGCATATCACAGCAAAATCGAATCGTGCGCACATCGCACGTTTCGTGATTCTGTTTGTATTATAACCGTCCGCACGACCATTCGCAATAGAACAAGTTTACAAGAATCCAAGGAATCTTTTGTGCATCCCTCACAATTGCTTTTGTTGGATACAAGTTTCTTTTTGATATCAAGCACAATTTCTGTCGATTTTGCAACATGCGTCCAAATTCCATACAAAAGTCCATGAAATCTCTCAAAACAGTTACAGAGATCGTTCCGGTGTGCAACAATCCTATCCGATGCAAAAAAGCCCACTTTGCCCCGGTGCGTAATCTGTACGCATCAAAAGGACAAAATGGGTCTTTTTTTCATTCTGCTGTTTCGCAGTTATTTTTCTTTGTGTTCCCGGCGGTAGCGGGTGGGGGTGACGCCGAGGGTCTTTTTGAAGATCTTGGTGAAGTAATTCACGTCCAGAATGCCCACTTCTTCGGCTACGGCGGCGATGCTGTGGTTGTTCTGCTCCAGCAGCTGGGCCGCACGGTTCACCCGCTGGGTGTTGATATAGTCGATGAGGGTGGTGCCGGTCTCCTGCTTGAACAGCGCCGACAGATACGACGGGCTGATGAAGCACATGGCCGCCAGGCTCTTCAGTGTCAGCGGCTCGGAGACATTCAGGTTGACGTAGTTCATCACCTTCTGGACGGCGGGCGAGAACTCCTTCAGCGAGTAGCGGCGGACATAGGCGCAGTAGTCCCGCACCATCTGCCACATCATCTCACGGGGGATCTCGTCGGCCTCCTCAATGATGCGGGCGTACTTGCTGGAGATGGCATCAATATAATAGGGATGCACCTTGCTGGGCTCGATGGCCTTGCGCAGCAGGGTGTTGAAGACGATCATCATGTTCTTCTGCTGGTAGAGCGAGCCTTCGAACCGCCCGCCGTAGGTGAAGCGTGAGTGATGGTGCATGGCCTCGGTGGCGGCTTCGTCGTCGCCGCGGCTCACGGCATCCAGGATGCGGTTCTCGGATTCGTACCGCTGTTCCAGCATGGAGATGGGGATATCCTTCTGGAACTTCGGCTCGTTGAAATACCGGACGTCCGGGTGGAAGCAGAAGGGCAGAAACTCCTTCAGCTCCTTCACGACCAGATCCTCCCCTATCATCATCCCGACCAGGACCCGGATGGTCATGTAAAAATCATTTGCCTGCAGCAGCTTGACGCCGTTGTAGTATTCCTGCACGGCATTTTCTCCGTCCTCGCCCAGGTAGCGGCGGGCCCACTTGCGGGCCTTCTCGCTGCGGGGGCCAAAGGTCCATGGTCCGACGAGGAAGACGGTGTTCTCCTCGTCCGGGATGCGGAAGAGGGCAAAATGCAGCTCAAAGGTGCCCTCCACGAAGAGCAGCGTCTGCGCCGGGGTCTGTTCCAGCAGCAGCCGGCCGAACTCCTGCCAGTCGAACTGAGGGTCCAGCGAGCGGCGCAGGCCGTAGTCGAACTCTTCCAGTCCGTCGAACGGCGGCGTCACCCGCCGGGTGGGGATATTCTGTGCTGCCGCCAGTTTGGTGAGCACCTGTAATGGATCGACCCGCATGGCGTCTCCTTTCCTGTTTCATCGCATCTCTCACATCTCATTTGATATATCAGTATACAGCATTTTTCTGCAAGAAACAAGTGGCCGAGCGTAGAAAAAGTGCCCTGCCATCCCAAGACGGCAGAGCACTTTGTTCTATGTTTTACAAAGGATTACTTGCTGTTGCGGCGCGCAGCCAGAGCTGCCACGTTCTCCTCGACCTTCTTCTTATTCAGCGGGTAGAGGAAGACCAGCGCCAGAACGATGCACACAAAGCCAATGATGGGGGCGATGCAGGCCATGTTGAAGATGCCGCGGGTGACAGCGGGGTCAAACGCAGTCGCTTCGGTGTAGCCGATGATCCCCAGCAGGGCACCGACCAGACCGGAAGAGAAGGCCTGACCCAGCTTGCGGGCGAAGGAGTAGACCGAGTAGATGGTGCCGTCCTCGCGGATGCCGCTGCGGACCTCGGCGTCGTCGATGACGTCGGTGATCATGGCCCAGATGATGGTGTTGAAGAAGCCCATGCCGACATTGGCCAGGATGTAGCAGGCCACAAAGCCCCAGACGCTGGCCGGACGCCAGATCAGGCAGACCAGCCAGACCAGAGCGGAGCAGATGCTGGAGGCAACAGCCAGCTCCTTCTTGCCGAACTTTGCAGCCAGCTTGGAAGCAAAGGGTGCGCAGACAATCAGCATGACCACCGTGCCCAGCAGGCTGGCAGTGGACTGTGCGGCAGCGCTGCCGTACACGTTGGGGTAAACGTAACCGGCCAGGCTCATGACGGTCAGCTGGCTCAGCAGGACGAAGATGGCCGCCACGATGATGCCCAGCAGCGCCCGGTTGGTGAAGATGCTCTTGAAGATGGCGGAAGCGCTCACCTTCTGGCTGCTTGCGGGGACCTCGACACGCTCACGGGTCAGCTTGAAGCAGACGATATAGCACAGGATGGCGCAGATGGAGAAGACGCCTGCGATGATGGTCATGCGGGAGCCGGACATCACCGTCTTGCCGTCCACGACGACATAGGCGACCATGGGCGTGGCCACGCCGATGACCATGTTGGCCAGCGTGGAACCGATGGTGCGCCAGGTGGACAGCTCCGCACGGTCCTTGGGGTCTGCCGAGACGGCGGAAGCCATGGAGCCGTAGGGGATGTTGATGGAGGTATAGAAGATGGAGCCCCACAGGATGTAAGTGATGAACAGCCAGGCCACCTTGAAGCCATAGGGCATCCCGGCCAGGCCGGACTGATAGATCAGGAAGGAAGCGATGGCCACCGGGCCGCACATCCGCTTGATCCAGGGGCGGAACTTGCCGTCCTTGGTGGGCTTGGAGTGGTCCACGATCTGGCCCATGCCCACATCAGTGAACGCATCCACAAAACGGGCGATCATCATCACCATGCCAACGATGGCGGCGTTGACGCCCATGACGTCGGTGTAGAACTTCATCAGGAAGCTCGACGACAGCAGGAAGGTGAAATCGTTGCCGAAATCACCGAACATGTAGCCGACCTTGTCCTTCATGCCGAAGGGGGCGGCTTTCTTCATCTCATTTGCCATTGGTTTCTCCTTAGGTAGATCGATTCTTGGATTCGGTTCTCCGAATGCTGCTGCAAAACACATTGAAATATGGTTCACTGCATTTCAGCTTGTATATCAATATTATGACAAATCTTTAGCAATCATCGTTAGAAGAATTTTTAGGTGAAAACGTAAAATTTTACGATTATTGTTTGGGCACTTTGCCAATTTTTTCATAAAATATGTGGAATTTCTTTCACTATATTTTCCTTGGCGTAGTTTATTTCAACAGTTTTCCCGGCATCGCCCGCATTATAATAGGTATTCTGCCCCGGAATCGTTCAAAATTCCCCAAAAAAGTCTGGATTTATAAAAAATTTGTTCTATTCCTTTTTCAAAAAATCTGTCATACTGATACCAGAAGATATGAGCTGCGGTATCAACCTCTCAGTCTCGCATTCGCTCGACAGCTCTCCGGATAGGAGAGCCTCTGGCGAAACCGTATCCTTTGCGGGGACTGCCAAGGCCTCCCCCATCAGGGGAGGTGGCATCGCGCAGCGATGACGGAGAGGTTTATTTCGCAGTTCAAAATGTTTTAGTATGATGAGAAATGAGGTTCCTGCAATGAACAACAAATCCCTGCTGTATCCTGTGGCTTCCACTTCCCGCCGCGTCGTCAGCCTGGACGGCATGTGGCGCTTCCGCTTCGACCCCAAGAGCGAGGGCGTCGATGCAGACTGGGCAAACGGCCTGCCGGAGTCCATCTCCATGCCCGTGCCCGCTTCCTTCTGCGACTTCTTCACCGATAAGGAGTCCCGCGAGTACTGTGGCGATTTCTGGTACGAGACCGATTTCTTCGTGCCCGGCGAGTGGAGCGGCAAGGACATCGCCATCCGCTTCGGCTCTGCCACCCACCACGCCCGCGTCTTTGTGAACGGCGTCGAGGTCGCACAGCACGAGGGCGGCTTCCTGCCCTTTGACGCAGTCGTCACCGACATCGTCCGCTACAACCAGTACAACAAGCTGAGCGTCCTGCTGAACAACGAGCTGAACGAGTACATGCTGCCCGCCGGCAACACCTCTACCCTGTCCAACGGCAAAAAGGTCGCTGCCCCCTACTTCGACTTCTACAACTATGCCGGCATCCATCGCCCCGTCAAGCTGATGGCCCTGCCCGCCGAGCGCGTTCTGGACTATTCCGTCAAGCACCGCCTGACTGCGGACGGCGCCGAGGTCGATTACACCGTCACCACCAACGGCAGCCACGACGTGACCGTGGAGCTGTACGACGGCACCACCAAGGTCGCTGAGGCTTCCGGCAAGGAAGGTACTCTGGTCGTCAAGGACGCCAAGCTCTGGAACGTCCATGCCGCCTACCTGTACAACATCGTCATCCGCATCCACGACGGCAGCGCCATCGTCGACGAGTACACCGAGAAGGTCGGCATCCGCACCTTCGAGATCCAGAACGGCCACTTCCTGCTGAACGGCAAGCCCGTCTACCTGCGCGGCTTCGGCAAGCACGAGGATGCAGACATCCGCGGCCGCGGCCTCGACCTGGCCACCGTCAAGCGCGATTACGAGCTGATGAAGTGGATCGGTGCCAACTGCTTCCGCACCAGCCACTACCCCTATGCGGAGGAGCTGTACCAGATGGCCGATGAGGAAGGCTTCCTCATCATCGACGAAGTCCCCGCCGTCGGCTTCATGGAGAGCACCATGAACTTCCTGGCAGCAAACCAGGGCAACGGCAAGAAGGTGGGCTGGTTCGAGAAGGACACCACGCCTCAGCTGCTGGAAAACCACAAGGACGCGCTGACCGACATGATCGACCGCGACAAGAACCACGCCTCCGTCATCGCATGGAGCATCCTGAACGAGCCCCAGTGCACCAGCGAGGGCACCGAAGCCTACTTCAAGACCCTGTTCGATCTGGCACACGAGCTTGACCCGCAGAAGCGCCCCCGCACCTACGCCATCGTCATGATGAGCCTGCCCCACAACAGCAAGGGCCAGCAGTTCGCTGACTTCATCAGCCTGAACCGCTACTACGGCTGGTACGTCATGGGCGGCATGGGCATCGTGGACGCCGAGGCCGCATTCCGCAAGGAGATGGACGGCTGGGCCAAGGTCCTGAACGGCCGCCCGATGATCTTCACCGAGTACGGTGCCGACACCATGCCCACCGAGCACAAGCTGCCCAGCGTCATGTGGAGCCAGGAGTACCAGAACGAGTACCTCGACATGAACCACAACGTCTTCGACAGCTACGACTTCGTGCAGGGCGAGCTGGTCTGGAACTTTGCAGACTTCCAGACCACCGAGGGCATCATGCGCGCCAACGGCAACAAGAAGGGCATCTTCACCCGTCAGCGTCAGCCGAAGGACGCCGCCTTCCACTTCCGCGCCCGCTGGACCAGCCTCCCGCTGGATTACAAGGGCAACAAGTAAGTTGAACCTCTCTCAAACCTTCTCATAACCATGCCAAAAGCACCCGCAGGCTCAGCGTCTGCGGGTGCTTTTGCGATTGCACTTCTTTTCTTTTTATGGTATCCTTACCTTGCGCTCCGGCCGCGAGCGTCTTTTCATTTGCAGCATAGTCGATTTTCAACGTTCTGTCAAACCGGAACAAGCCATACTTGCAAGGGAGGCTGTTTTTATGAAACGCACCGATTATATCAACTGGGATGAATATTTTATGGGCATCGCCCTGCTCACCGCCATGCGCTCCAAGGACCCCAGCAGCCAGGTGGGTGCCTGCATCGTCAGTCCGGAAAACAAGATCCTGTCACTGGGCTATAACGGTATGCCCATTGGCTGCGACGACGACGCCATGCCCTGGGACCGCGAGGGCGACCCGCTGGACACCAAATATATGTACGTCTGCCATGCCGAGCTGAATGCCATCCTGAACAGCGCCCACAACAACCTGAAGGGCGCACGGGTCTATGTGACCCTCTTCCCCTGCAACGAGTGCGCCAAAGCCATCATCCAGTCCGGCATCTCGGAGGTGGTCTACTACGGCGACAAGTACCACGACTCCGATTCCAGCGTTGCAGCACGGTTCATGTTCAAAAAGGCCGGTATCCGGCTCACCTCCTACACCCCCAGCGGGCGGAAGATCGAACTGGAGCTGTGAGCCCGCAAAGCCCTTGACCGGCGGTTTCTTCTGCTATATAATAGAAGCACCATTTCGAATAAATATTCAAGCTTTTATGAATAGAGAGGGAAATATGCAATGAGTCTGAAAAATCGGAACTTTCTGAAGCTGCTGGACTACACCCCCGCCGAGATCGAGGCGCTGCTGGATCTGGCCGCTGACCTCAAGGCCAGGAAGAAGGCCGGCATCCGCCACGATGCCCTGCGCGGCAAAAACATCGCCCTGATCTTCGAGAAGACCTCCACCCGCACCCGGTGCAGCTTTGAAGTGGCCGCCCACGATCTGGGCATGGAAGTCACCTATCTGGACCCGTCGGGCAGCCAGATCGGCAAAAAAGAGTCCATTGCGGACACCGCCCGTGTGCTGGGCCGGATGTTCGACGGCATTGAGTACCGCGGCTATGGCCAGCAGATCGTCGAGGACCTGGCCCATTATGCAGGCGTTCCCGTCTGGAACGGTCTGACCAACGAGTTCCACCCCACTCAGATCCTGGCCGACTTCCTCACCATCCGGGAGCACTTCGGCCGCCTGAAGGGCATCCATTTCGTCTACTTCGGCGACGCCCGCTACAACATGGGCAACAGCCTGATGGTGGGCTGCGCCAAGATGGGCCTGCACTTTACCGCCTGCGCCCCCAAAAAGTACCAGCCAGATGCCGCGCTTGTGGAACAGTGTCAGGCTATTGCCGCCCAGACCGGGGCTACCCTTTCCTTTGAGGAGGACCCCGTCAAGGCAGCAAAGGGCGCGGACGTGCTGTACACCGATGTGTGGGTGTCCATGGGCGAGCCGGTTGAGGTGTGGGCAGAACGCATCCACGACCTTGCACCCTACCAGATCAATCAGGATCTGATGAATATTGCAGGCCCAGATGCAGTATTTATGCATTGCCTGCCCGCCTACCACGACCACAAGACCACTGTAGGCAAGGAGATGGGCGAACGCTTTGGCCGCGACGCCATGGAGGTGACCGACGAGGTATTCGAAGGCCCCCAGAGTATCGTGTTTGACGAGGCCGAGAACCGGATGCACACCATCAAGGCGGTCATGGCAGCCACCTTGGGATATCAGGAATAAAGAAATAAGCCCGGAAGGTTCGCAGACCCTCCGGGCTTATTCTATCTAAAAATAATTTTCCGCTTAGCAATCATTCCGAAACTGCATTCTGCAGTTTCAGCACGCCTGCCTGCGTCAGGCGCTTACGCAGCAGCGCACCCACGATGCAGGAAACCACGATCTTGCCCAAGTCCAGTGCAATGAAGGGGTAGACACAGACGGTCAGCGCGTAGCCCAGCTCGCACTGCATCTGGAACACGAACCATGCCGTGCCCAGCACATAGCAGGCGGCATCGCCCAGCACCAGACCCACAGCGGAGATCACCGGGTTGCCCTTGCTCTTTTCAATGAACATCCCGCCGATGAAAGCCAGCAGCAGATAACCCACCAGATAACCGCCGGTAGGGCCTGCCAGCTTGGCAAGGCCGGCACCATAGCCGGAGAACACCGGAATGCCAATGGCGCCAAGCACCAGATAGATAACCACGCTCAGGGTGCCGAACTTCGGCCCCAGCAGCCATGCGGTCAGGCAGATAACAAAGTTTGCCAGCGAGATGGGCACGGCTCCGATAGGCACGGTCAGCGGGCCCAGCACGCACAGCACGGCAGCCATCACAGCGGTAACGGCCATTTGATAGGTGGTCAGTTTTTTGTCTTTCATAGTCAGTTTTCCCCTCTGTTTTTTCGTTTTGCAAGGCATCTGTGCCCGAGTATACCGCACCGGTGCGCCGCAGGTCAACGGAAAAGTTTGCAAGGGGTTTACAATCTGAACTTTGATTGTAATACTGTGGAAAGTATGTTAAAATAAAATTGACCGCCCCAGTCTACCAAACTAGCGGTCAATCTTTTTGACTAATGCGGGATGGAAAGCTGACCTTTGCAGTCAGCGCCCCTTCTGTTTATAGTATATATCATAATCGCATCATCGTGTTTTGTCAAGGAGGTCCCCATGGGTGGAGGTCATGTATCGCGGCCAGATTTCGGGATGCCGCAGCCGGATGCTGCGTACCCGCTGACCGAGTTCTATCTGCTGGCGCAGCAGGCGCTGGAAAAAAGCGGCAGCTTTATGCTGCCCGCCCTCTACGCAGGGCTGCACGCCCCTGCCCGGCGCATCTACCGGGAGGAAGCCGCCGGGTATCTGCAGCTTGCGGCTGCCCCGGCAGAGGGCTTGGCCCGGCTGCTCTCCCCTGCCCGGATGCAGCTTTTATACAGCAGCTTGCAGGTGCAGCCGGACGGCACCCCCGCTGCCCTTTTGCTGACCGAGGAATGCACCCGCCTGACCGTGGCGGTGCAGCTGCTGCCGCCCTTTGTGTGGGAGGACCCACTGCCGCCTCTGCCGGATGTTCCGGCGGCGCTCACCTTGCAACTGACCATGCAGGACGTGGTAGCCATCGACACCGCCCCCGCCGCACTGGCGCACAAGCTGGTGCACAGCGCCGACGGCAAATGCTGGCTGCACCACCCCAAGGCCGAGACCTTTCTCTCCGAGCGGCTGGCCTTGCTGCAAAGGGTCTATAAATAAGGAGGGGTATCTCCCTCTTTTCCTTTCTACGATTCCGTGGTATACTGACCGGTAAACCGACAGGATATCCAACCTCTGTCGGAAAACGTGGACGCGCCATGCGGCCCGGTGCGTCCGGTACACAAAAAATGGAAGGATCCGGGTTTTGTTCTGCAATAATCGGGGATGCTGAGCCGTATATTGAGTGAACGTCCCCGTGAGAACCACAAACATTCCATCGAGAAGCCCGCTTCCGGGCATCCAAGGAGAGTTTATACAATGGGACAGCTGACCAGAAACGAAGTATTTACCCTGGCGGTGCAGCGTTACAGCGACACCGTCTACCGCACTGCGGTACATAATTGCCGCTGCACAGCCGATGCTGAGGATGTGGTGCAGGATGTGTTTGAAAAGCTGCTGCACTACAACGGCATCTTTGAGAGTGAGGAGCATCTCAAAGCATGGCTGCTGCGGGTGGCCATCAACCGCTGCCGGGACCTGACCCGCGCCGCCCACCAAAAGGACACCGAGCTGGACGAGAACCTGCCCGCCCCCAATGTCCTTGCGGAGGACGGCAGTGTGCTGGATGCCATCCGCACGCTGCCGGAAAACTACCGCAATGCCATCTATCTGCATTACTACGAAGGATACACTGCGGCAGAGATCGGGCGGATGATGGCGGTGCCCACAAACACGGTACTAAGCTGGCTGCGGCGCGCACGGGCACAGTTACATACGATGCTGAAGGAGGAGATCGAAGATGAGGTGGTATGAATACAAGATGGAGGTCGATGACCTGACTGCCCCGGACGATCTGAAGGCAAAACTGCTGGCCATGACCGACACCCTGACTGCGGAGGAAAAGGCCGAGCCCATGATGGCTGCCCCTGCCCCGCAGACCGCTGCACCCGCAGCACCCCTGAACACCGCCGAACCCAAGAAGAAAAAGCCCATCCACTTCCCGGTAAAGCAGCTGGGCACGCTGGCCGCCTGTCTGGCTGTGTGTGTGCTGGGTTACAGCACCCTGCATCTGGGCATCGGGATGGGCAGCGCCAAAAGCAGCGCGCCCGCCCTGTACGCAGCCGAGGGCGCTGCCAACAGCTCCGCTGCTTCCATGGCATCGGACAGCTTTGCTGTCCAGCACGCCGCGCTGGACAGCGCCCCCGAGGTAGTAAATTACAGTCTGGAGGCAGACGACCGCTCTCTGGAAACGGAGTACAGCGGCACCGGCAGCACCGAAGCTGCTGCCCCTGCGGTGGACAGTGCCAAGATCATCTACACTGCCAACCTGACGCTGGAAAGCAAGGACTACGAAGCAGCCCGCAGTGCGCTGGACAGCGCTCTTGTCGAAGCGGGCGGCTATCTGGAATCCAGCAGCGAGTATTCTAGCACCGGCTCCAGCCGCTCGGTCAACCTGACCTACCGGGTACCGCAGGCCAACTACCAGAGCTTTCTGGAAGCTGTGGCCGCTGCCGGTAATGTGACCTACCGCAGCCAGCAGGCCGATGACGTGACCACTCAGTATATGGACGTGTCCGCGCGGCTTTCTAACCTGCAGGCACAGCGCACCCGCTTACAGCAATTGCAGGCAAAGGCCGAAACTCTTTCCGACCTGCTGCAAATCGAGGACTCCCTTACCGAGGTGCAGTCCCAGATCGAAAGCTGGCAGAGCCAGCTGGACTGGTACAGCGACCAGGTGCAGCAGTGCACCGTGTATATCGACCTGAACGAGGTGCAGACCTACACGCCTGTTGACGAGGGCTTCTTCTCCCGCATCGGCACGGCCCTTGTCTCCGGCTGGGGCAACTTTGTGAATGGCTTGCAGCAATTTGTGGTGGCGCTGGCCTCCGTCTGGCCGCTGGCAGTGCTGGCGTGTGCCGCTGTTGCTGTGGCGCTTGCATGGCGCAAAAAGCACCCGAAGAAGTGACCCCATAGAAATTTTTTCCGCATAAAGGCTTTCCCCGGCCGGGGGAAGCCTTTTGTTTAACCCTGCTGAAAACGACCACCCCTGTCCCGCCGGGCTGCTGCACCGGGAGGCAGGGGTGGTTTTGTATATTTTGCAGTACTTATTATACGCCGGAATAGGCCGAGAAGCCGCCGTCCACCGGCAGACAGATGCCGGTGATGAAACCGGCTGCATCATTGTTCAGCAAAAACAGCAGTGCGCCCACAAGGTCTTTTTCGCTGTCGCCAAAGTGTCCCATGGGGTGGCGGCAAGGATCTTTTTGGTGCGCTCGGTGGGAGTGCCGTCCTCGTTGAAGAGCAGCTTTGCGTTCTGCTCGCTGGCAAAAAAGCCCGGGGCAATGGCGTTGACCCGGATGCCCACTTTGATGTGAACACAAAAAAGCAGGTTGAATTTAAAAAATTCAACCTGCTTGGTGGTTGCGGGGGCCGGATTTGAACCAACGACCTTCGGGTTATGAGCCC
>OGZV01002154.1_pt1 | contig 16077 bp, 16 predicted proteins | sample 1576861 | NCBI WGS metagenome assembly OGZV01 (sample SAMEA3541501, study PRJEB24748) | human gut metagenome | biome: human gut; feature: human-associated habitat; material: faeces | place: China | collected 2012
TCCGAACCATTGTTATTGAATGCCCCGATGGTCTTACCTCTTAAAGCACCTCCGGCTGTGATTGCTCCCATTGCTGTAGAAAGAACACCAAGTTTATCAATTACATCTGATAATACATTAAGGAACACAGTACCGCTATCTGCTGCCCCTTTTAGAAATTCAGAATCCGCAATTTGCATAGATAGCTTCTCACCAGCCGCAGTCATAGAATTGATATGTGCTTCAACCGTATCTGAATATGCTTCAAATTTCTTTAAGGCTTCATCGGTGGAATTTGCAGATATCTTAGCCAGATTTTCAACCTTATCCCAATTCGTCATGAGCACCTGCCCTATATTTGCCTGGTAGGTGCCAAAAAGTGCCGTGTTCACAGAATTTCGTTCTACATCATTTAATGAACCATATCTTGCTGCCAGTTCACGCAATACATCTGATAGATCTCGATAGTCCGTAAGATTCTCTCTGATTTTAATTCCGATTTTGCCCAACGTCTTTTCAACATTGCTTAAATCATCACCAGACTCGTAGTCTACAAATTTACCAACCTTAATCTGCTCATATCGTGCAATGACGCTCTTCATTGCATTACCAATATTCTCATCGCCTAAAGATGGAGCAGTATCTTTGATTGCAGCCAACATGCCTAACAGCAAATCAAGGTTCACTCCGGCCTGTTCCGCAGATGCGGCAGTTCTGGAAAGTGCTTCTGCTAATGCACCAGCAGAGGTTACAGATGCCATATCCAAGTTTGTCAAACGGCTAACTATGGATAAGGTATCAGATATATCCATCTTATAACCATTCAGCACGCTTAATAAATCTTCGGTGGCCTTTGCCGTATCCAACATACCAACACGAGAAAGAACAAATGAATCCTTAATCAGCTGATTTGTTTCACTGATAGATTTTCCGCTTCTAAGCCAATCATCAGCACTTTGCGCAATAGCTACCGTAGAAGTTCCAAACTCCTGTGCCATCTGATTGTATGTTTCAATCAAGCTTTTTGTCTGATCTCGCATCTGCCCTGTCGCAACTTCGATATTATACAGTGCTGTATCAATATCCTTGGCGGTATTAACCATCTGTTTGAAAGTCTGGAAGGCAGCAGTCAGAGATACTACATTCGCAACAGCGGAATCAAAGGCGGATTTCATCTCCTGAACTGTCGCATTAGTGGTCAAGCCCATCTGCTTTGCTTCACTCTGAATCTGCCTAAACTCGTTCTGCAATGCAGTAAACTTAACAGAATCAGCAGATTGCAAATCAGCTTTAATCTGTGCCAGACGTGATGAAAAGATTTTTGCCGCATCGGTGTTCTTGTTCATCCAGGTATCGAGATTAGTTCCAAATAAAGACTTGTCTGCATTCAGCTTTGTATCTTTAGCAGCATTTTTCTGCTCAATAGACATCTGTTTAAACCGCTGCGTACAGGTATTAAGTGATTCTGTCAGCTGATTGTACAGCTTAATCTTGCCCTCCGGCTCATCAATGCTTTCAATCTGCTGTAGCTGCTGCCGCATGGTCTGAAAAGCCTGTGCTACATCATCGGGCATATCGAAGTTCGCGCCTTTAAATTTGGACTCTAAATAGTCGAGGTCAGAAGGAAGCTCTTTGATATACTGATCTAATTTTTCAGCGGCATTGGAAGACCATTTTTTCGTAATCTCTGCATTGAAAGATTTAGCCTTTTCGGTGGCCTGGTCATATTTTGTAATCATAGCATCCAGACTGCCCTTGTCAGATATATTGGAAAAATCAATACTGTCGACTAATGATTTAAAGGAGTTGTTGGTAGAATCACCGGATAAAAAAGATTTATAAGTGGATTTTAGACCTTCTAATTTTGACTGAAACTCTGCTGCTTTTGCAGATACCTCTGCGAACTCTTTGCCGGACTGGTCAATAATATTGCCGCCGGAATAAACATACTGCCCCATCTCATTCATTGCGAAGGAATATTTTTCAATGATTCCCCTACCTTTATCTAAAGTGGCATTGAAAGCGGTCACATCTTCGTTTTCACCCTTTAAGAACTGTAGCTTAATGTCTTTGTCAGTGATACCTTCAAGCTGTGTAAAATACCCTTTGACCTGTGAGGTCAGTTCTGAAATCGTCCCTTTATCAAAGGATACATCAATGTCCAACAAGGATTTCTTAATATTCTGCGCTTCTGCCGATACATCACCATTAATGGACTCTAACTGCGCTTTCAACTGTGTGCGCATGACTGTTAAATCTGCATATAATTGGATATACATATCATCTTTATAGCCGATTTTATCTTTCAGATTAACCGGCTCCATCTTATCAACATCTGCTTTATACAGCTTGATAGCATTCACAATTTCACGAAACTGCTGCGTAGGATCGGCAGTGCCAGAAAACATATCTTTAAATTTAGAAGACATTTCCTGATAAATACTATCTAACTGGATACCGCTTTTATTTGGGTCGGTGATGAATTTGTCTGCGGATACCATCCGTAAACTATTCCATTCTTTTCCAAGGTCTGATTTTACAATGTCTGGAATTTTGATGCGATCAAGAGATTTGAAATAATTGAAGAAATTATCATAGATTCCGGTTCTACTTTGGATTATCTGAGCATTCTTACTAATAACTTCGCCCAACTGAGAGATGTATTCAAAATACTTCGGATTTTCTTTTCCTGTTTGTAGCTCGCCAATACTCACGTTCTGGAGCATGTTGGTAAGGTTCTTAATTTGATTCTGTGCTTGCTTGTTTTTAATGTTGTACTGATTGATGAGACTGTTTCCCAGTGCTTCACCAATTTTCTTTCCTGAATCGGTTGCTGCTTTGGCCCCAGTCGTGCCAAGATTCTTTATGGACTGTTGGATATTCTTATCCAATTCAGCCTTCAATTTGATCTTTACTCCTGCTGCATCTAACCGTCTTTGAAGTTCTGCTATACCCTCTTTTGTTGCTTCAACTGATTTTTCTATATCAATCCCCAGTGAAATACTGGCGTTCATTCCATCTATCAATATACATCCCCCTTTGTAATTATAAATAATTTATCTGAACATCTAGCGGATTTTTCACTTTATGTTTGTACTCTTCGATTGCATTTTCCATAAAATGTGTTCCTATCCGGTATCCGAAATATTCAACATCCGCAAACCTACCATGGGTCTGCCATCCGTCATTTAACAGACGGGCAACATTAACATTTTGTCCATCAAACCCCTGATGTACTGCACCATCATCAAAAGCTACATCTACCGAGATGGATAATTTATTACCTTTCGTATCAACATGGATCTTATCTCCAACATACACGGAGTGAAGCAATCCATATGTACGCTCATAGACTTTTGGCGTATATCCGGTATATGTAATAAAAAGCTGCTCTGCAATACAATCTGCAAGGATTTTTGCGTGCTTTACAAGCTCCTGCTCTACCGTGTTGCCATTGTCCAATTTCAGCTTTGCAATATTAAGATTTTTGAGAAATTTTCTGTATTCGTTTTCTGTCATGATTCCACCTTGTCCGCAAATTCCCATGCTCCAAACATAGTGCGGAGTATCATCTTTTTCTGCTCTTCATCCAGATCTTTGTATCTCACTGCAACATCACGCAGTACATCATAAAAAGTCCTGTAACCATTATCATCAACAGCAGACACTCCGATACTATTAAGCCGTTGTCTAATCTCCGGTGCCGTCATTAGCATTGATCTTATTTTAGCGGTCTCACCGATACCAGCAAGTTGCTTGCGGTCAAGAACAGCTCTGAAATCAAAAACGGCACACAGTGTTGCCAATACGATAGCTTGTTCATCTCGCCCCAACTCATTGTATTGCTCCAAACCCACATAATCAAAATCGTAAACATTGGTTTTCTCCGATGCTTTTTCTTCCACCTTCTTCTTTGTAATAACCTTCGGTGATGGCCCATCATTGTTTACATTCTTACCTTTTGCGATGGCTTTAAGTAACTGCATCTGTAAATAAGCATTGTTACGCTCAATATTTTCAATTTTCTTTCGATATTCCCACGCATGATATGCGGCATCATCATTTACAAGATTTAGGACGGTATCCTCATCTTCATATTTCAATAGATCCTCAAAATCTCCGGTCTTCGGATTCGGATTATTTTCTGCCATAATCTTTTTTAATTCATCCATAGTGTAAATCTTCTTAGCTTCGTTCATATAAATATCTCCAATCTTTTTATGTTTTCAAGTGAATACAATGTTTTTGTAATACTTTCTAATTTCACATAATGTGAGTTTAGACTTCGCCCTGCTGCCATCAGCGGAAACCAGATAAACGGTATTCCATAATGTAGCCAGAACGGTATAGTTTTTGTCTCCATCCGAGACGATTGTTCCATTTTTAAGATTCATACAATTTTTCCTTTATTGGGATTGGTGGCGAAGTGCCGGATTTAGTGATTCATCGTAAGATATGCTTCTAACTTTGCGAAAAGATACGGATGCAGGTCAATCTTTCCTGTTTTAAATTTGGAAAGAATACTCGCATCAACACCGATGGCTTCTGCAATGTATCCTTGTTTTTCACGTTTCAAACGCACATTATACAACTCTCTTAATTCTTCCTGGGACATACTTCCTCCTAATGTTCTTCAAATATTTTTGACAAAATTTTTTATTGCAGTTTTTCAAGATTTTTTGATAATTTTTTTGGTATACTTTACTGTTTTTTTTAAGGAGAAGAGAGCGAGCAACAGTACGGCTATACCAGACCGCTTAAGTACAACAAATGACATTTATTATAATGCGATAGCTGTATTAACATACTAAGCACTGTAGGCAGTATATTTGAGTACCACCTACAGCGGAATATGATAAAAGCGCCTCCTACTTAGCTTACGGTCTGTTCGGATACGCTCTAATCTTCTTCATTAGGGAACTTTCAATCCCCTTGCAATTACTGCATATTATACACTTTTCTGTAAATATTTTGATCTATTTTTGTTGATTTTCAACAAAGCATTTTAATAATTCTTGTCTATGTTTCCGATATAGAAACAAGAATACTGTATTTCTGATTTCTCGATTTCCGACAGTCATGTTTACAATATAATTAATTTGCTCCTGATCCAGTCCTTTTGTGGCATCATCCAGAAACATATCCTCAATGGATTGCCGCTGATGGATATAGTTCTTACTATCCTTGTCAGTAACTTTGGCATTCAGTTCTTTCATGTCTGACCGATACTGGTCAACACAATCCATAAATTTCTTTCGTCTGTGATGATTTTTTTCTTTTGCTCTCCTTACTTCCGGTGCCAACAACTTGTAAATTGAAATATGTTTCGTTCGCTCTGCGTAGGATTTAGTTTTATCCTCAATAATACCTCGCATGATGTCCATGGGGCAGTTTATATAGCCAACCTCTTCCGGTTTAAATTTCTTATTGTTCCGTGCCGCCTTAGTCTCTGCATAAAACTCTGGATACTTAGATTCACCTTCTCCACGTTTCATACACGCCTGCATTCTAATACGCATAATCTCACTAACTACATTAATGACAAACTCCTTTTTGGCGAGGTCAATGCTAATCTGGCCCAGAACTGACAGAATGATGATGTACTCCTTCAATTCTTCCGATGTCATCTCTCCATCAAAGTAATAGCTCAATGCCAACTGAGCAACATCCGTGGAAACTCCGATAGATGCCTGTGCCGCAGAAATTTTATTATCCATCCTTGCATAATCTTCCATTGTCAGATGATAGGCCGTCTTGCAATCTCCTGTTTCGGTAACCTCTTCAACAGCGTTAATAATGGTCGGGTACTCTGTATATGCTGTGGTAGCCAAATCAGCAATGTCCGGTTGGTCAGTTACCAGAACAAAATCACTATCCACATCATGACCGCTTAACCGTGGCTGCGTATCTGTCCCGATGGAGTTGAATACGATCACATTGTCTCCGATATTTGGAAAATATTTCATGAGTGGTTCCGAGTATGTGTTCCATAAGTGGATAATATTGTTTGGTGAGTTATGAGGACTTCTAAACGCTGCCAGGCTTACACCATCCTTGAATCTGGTGGTATAACATTGCACCCCATCTTCTACAATCTGAAAACATCTCTCATTCAATGGTTCTGGATCACCAGCAGCATATCTCAGAAGTGCAAATGGATTATCCATAATTGTAAGATTGTCACCAGACTGGAAAAGACGGCCTTGACGCATCTCTGCTTTTAGATTTGTAAGGTCTTTTTTCTTTTTGTTCCGGTACAAATCTGTTTTAAGGAAATCTGGATTCAGTTTGATTAATTCTAGTAGGAGTTCGTTGGTGTTGAAATTGGATTTAGTGATTTCCAGATATTTCAGATAATTTTTATCTTCTTTTAAATCGTAGTAATAATTAACTGACCGCTGCGTGATTCTATCCAACACATCCTTATTAAGTGTCGGAAGCGTGTTATTCATCTGATAGGTAGTCAACTGCATATCTCCCCACTTGCTGTGATGTGCAGTTTTTACGATGGAAAAATAGTTGTCATGCTTCTTCATGAAAGCCGCATATTTCTGATAGGCTTTTTCTTTTATACCGCCCATCAAGTCAACAAATTTCAGCCATTTCAGAGACTTATCCGTGACGATCACCTTTATATCAGCTAACCGCCGCTCATTGCCGAACATATCTTTTACAATATACGTTTCATAATCGAGGTTACGTTCCACACAGTAATCTTTAAAGAACTGCTGCATCTGCCCCCTAAATAAACAGGACTTGAAGAAGTGTGACCGACAATATATAAAGCCATTCATACCCTCGGGAAACATCGAATCATCAATCAGTCCCATACCATCCCAGATTATATTTTTAATTCTGGTATTCGTATATTCCACATCGCAAATATTTTTAATTTTATCCTTCTGCTCAATCTGCTTAACACTGACGATGGCAGCAGGCATAGGTTCTGATTCCACCTCAATATCTTTTAAAATCAGCATATTTTCTAATGGAATTTGGATGTATCCGTATGCTGTAGCAGTCGTAAGAGTTTCATAAGCAGACAGGCCAACAATATTGAACACCTCATCTGGATTCTTTTTGTGCTTCTTTAACATTTTGCCATACAGACCCATGGTCAAATATTCAATAGCCTTGTCATACAGACTCTCTCTGATAAAGATACATTCACCGTCCTTAGCTTTACCAGGCGAACGCATCAACATCTTGTACTTAACAGTAGTGCTATCAACCACCACTCCGGCTTTATTGGTCTTGTAGTAGGTGAATTGCATTCCTTCCTTATAGTATTTGGTGCGTAAATCTTCGGCGGTAACAGAAATCTCCAGTATCTTATTTTTCTTCTTGTCGGAATCTGCTTCACCGGAATTTTCTTCCTGCTCTTCCTGTCTCTCACGAATCCGATAATCAGCATCGTAATTGAATTTCAAAACAATAAAATCCTGACACCTATTCGATTTTGTTCTGGTGATTTTCTTCTTCATAAACCGAAGGAACAAACTGTCATTAATTACCGCTCTATTCTGGGAAATCTTTTTAAACTCGTACCAGTTCTTTCCAACTTTGTACTCTGTCATCATGTTTTCATCCAGTTCCTGCGTCTGGTCATGAATGTAAAGCATATTTGCTTCGATGGCTGCAACGTAAATGGGTTTCAATTCCTCATTGTAATTAATGTTAATAAATATCGCTCTCCTTTTTTATAATAAATTTTCATCTACAGCTCCGCTCTCTTTTATTCTACTCGTTCTATATCATATATATCTATTATATACAAAAACAATTAAAATAGCAAGTAGAAATTTGTGTGTTTTATATAATTTTGATATTTCAGCGCTTGTGATATGTGCAAATATGCCAATTCCAGACCTTAAATTTTGTAACCCATGAAATTAACTTTTCAAATTTAATTTTGCATGTATATTGTATTTTTCTTAGTTACATCTTGATTCGTCAATGTTTTTATGTTAACATAACAAAAAAATGGAGGTGAAGACATGTCCAAACTTTCCACTAAAATGCCCGATGGACGTATGATTTATGGTGCAGCCGCTCAGCAGCATATCATCAAAGAAAACGGCGGCTGGGATGAACATCATCGGAAATTCGCTGAACGCGTAATCGACACAGTTATGAAAGAATTTACAAAAGAAAATTCTAAACGAAAATTTTCTGTTGTCGATGGGAAACGCAATGTCGGTTAATAGCTCATGTACGGCACCTCTTCACGGAGGTGCTTTTTAATTTATCCTGGTTCTGTAATTCCTTATAACCTGCGCTAATTGAAGTCTCACCAGAAAGAACACGTTTTTTCACATTTTCATTATCAGAATTAATGATTTTTGCGCCCATACGATATGTTTCTTTGCCAACTCCGGCGATTTTAGCAAGACGTTGAGTCGTATCAATGTTTAAAATAGGGTTTACCAAATTTGGTAAAGGCTTTTCTTTTCCAATTCCGTAATTATTTCCTGCTTGTTTTAAATTTTCCTTCGCCTGTTTCTCATAAATAGGTCTATATTTCTCAGCAACAGCGATTCGCTGAATAGGAGTTAGATTTCTTCTTCCCAACTGGATATCTAACATCCACTTTGCAGTCACGCTCCATTATCCCCCACAAACGCCCATCCCTCCGGTAAGGTTCCGGCAGCAGGTATCTCTTCTTCACGATATAAGACTTCATCCAAAAACTGCTCGACCATGCTCTTGCCTGTCTGCTCTCTGTACATGGCACTGATGATGAATGTGTAGTGAACGGTAAACTCACCCAGGTCATCATTATGATAATCCCAGAGGAATTTATATACATTATCCGCTCCGATTGGTTGTTTCCAGTCATGCTTTTTTAAATCGGCCATCGTAGAAAAATAATCCTTGCAGCACCACTTTTGACCGTCATAATTCTTTGTGATTGGAAATATCTGAACCAGATTTTCAATGGTTAATGCACCCAAATACTGCAAAGCCATCTGTATCCAGTCATAAACTTCCTGTGTTTTCTCAGCTACATAATCATCATCTTCGCAGGATAGGTTAATGAACTGGACTGCTGCGTATGCCGCCTTTTTCAAAATATCCTGTGAAACCTTACTCTCCAAAACAGATGCATCATCACCATAGGTATCAATGATTTCTTGTAAAGCCGAAGAAAACTGCCGTCCCCACATCTGCTGCCATTTCAAGCCACGGATATGACTTTCTCGCTGCTCAATCTGTTTTAGAATTTCATTCTGCTCCTTGTTATCAATGATTTCCATGCTCTCACTCCCCTCTCTTACGCCAACTGTTTTCCTCTAGCAGAATAGACCTCTGCCCCGGTCAGACCATCAACACATTGTTCCGTAATAAGTACACGCTTTGCCCCTTTTAAATCTGGCACAGAAAACATAACATCCTGCATGGCTGTCTCTATGATGGAACGCAGACCTCTTGCACCGGACTTCTGCTTAATTGCTTGTTCCGCAATTTTCCTTAAAGCTTGTTCCGAAAATTCCAGACTTACCTTGTCAAGCTTCATCAGTTCAGCATACTGTTTGGTCAGTGCATTTTTCGGCTCTGTAAGGATGCGAAGTAAGGCATCTTCGTCTAATGGCTTTAAGGTTGCCAACACCGGAATACGCCCCATAAGCTCAGGAATTAGTCCGTAGTGGACTAAATCGGCAGCAGTTATCTTGCCGAAATCGAAGCTATCTGCAGGCGAGGTGTTCACTGAATTGAACCCGATGGAATTACCAGAATCACGGCCCACGATTTTCTCTATCCCATCAAATGCTCCACCAACGATAAATAGAATGTTGGAAGTATCCATACGCACTGTTGCTGCATTTGGATGTTTGCGTCCGCCGCTTAGCGGTACATCAGCTATGGTTCCCTCCAGAATCTTTAAGAGTGCCTGCTGAACGCCTTCACCGGATACATCACGAGTGATAGAAGTGTTCTCACCTTTTCTGGAAAGCTTATCAATCTCGTCAACGTAAACGATCCCCCGCTGCGCCAGGTCAAGATCGTGATTGGCGGCATCATATAAGCGGAGTAAGATATTCTCGCAATCCTCTCCGACATATCCGGTCTCGGTCAGAGAAGTCGCATCAGACATAGCAAATGGAACGCCAAGAAATTTTGCCAATGACTGAACCAGATATGTTTTGCCGCTTCCAGTTGGCCCCACAAGCATGATGTTCGATTTCTGGATTTCTACACCAGATTTGGATGTCTGGGAGATGCGCTTGTAATGATTGTACGTTGCCACAGACAGAATCTTCTTGGCTGCGTCCTGGCCGACAACATACTCATCAAGATGTTTCTTAATCTGACTGGGTGTAGCCAACTTGAAACTGCTTGATTGTGCGGATTGCTCCTTGTCTTGGAATGCTTCCTCTGCTTGCGACGAACACTCACGGCAGAGACAACCGTACTTACCTTTGATGAGGAAGTCAACCTGGGACTCGTCCTTGCCACACATAAAACAATAGTTAATTCGTTTTGTTGCCATATATGTATATCTCCTTTGTGATGTATTGCTTATATTTATATATAGAAGATTCTCTGTTTGGAATCATGTTTGTCGTGGTGAAGGTTACGGCAAATTTACCAGAACCTTTGTAGGTGGATCGGATTTTCAGAATTCTTAAAAAGCGGTTTATCATACTCCAATTATGGATAGTATTATGTAAACCAAATAGGCTCATCCAGAGACGGACATTATCTTACGATACCATCTGCATCTAATTTCCCATCTGTCCGTATATCCACCATCGGGAACAGAACACTAAGAAACACCTGTATTTCCTAGCGTTTCTCACTCTTCTAACTAGAAACTGAATCATCTGCCAACACCGGAATTGCTCTCTGTTATGAAACACGTTTAATGTTTTTAATTCCCAGTATTTATGTAGGATTTAGGCATTTCCCAGTAAAATAAGGCTTATCGGCAGTGACATCGCAAAAAGGAAGTAAATCCTTACCTTTTCAGCATTGGTGTCATATAAATTGAACATCTGAAAAATCAAAAATTTTATACTTTTGACCGTAAAACCCTTGTAATCCTTACACTTTTACGATACCGATTTTCTTTCCGAAGTCTCCATGATTTTTCACAGTTTTGTGATAAACCTGTCCGGCATGATCTCTGGCCCAGTTATTCCAACGGTCACACTTAGCTTCTGCTTTCTCCTGTGAAGTGAACACGCACCGTCTACGGATACCAACACAGGAATCAGTATCAGATACATGAATCTTTACTCTTAGATTCTCCTTGCCTGGATCAGATACAACTCTTCCACTCTGCACCTTCCAGATGCGCCGATTCTTACGCTTGACCGGAAACCTCTGAATGAACCACACTTGCTGCCACTCTGTAAATACCATCTCAATCACTTCTCCTTTTTTGATTTGGACATTTTGTCCAGGACTAAATTTGCAAAATTCAGATAAAGAAATTTGCATTATAGAAACTCCAAATGAGCCTTATTTTACTGAACTTTAGACACATTCTATAGGGAAAAATCAGACCATGGAATTTGCACTATCTCACAGCATATTTACAAACTCTTTTACTGCTTTCTGAGTGGCTGTCTCTGTACATACTTTCTCCATCTGGATAATCTTTTTCATTGGAATCTCTTTGCTTAGATAATCACGAATCTTCTTTCTATATCCGATAAATTCATCACGTTTTGCAGCATAAGAAGCTCCATGTGAACCCCAAAACTCTACGCAGTTTCCCCATTTCTTTGCAAGGTACGCATTTTTAGAAATCACCTTATTACAGGTTGCCAACAGAATGATTATCTGCTCAACTGTATACGATTTATCCTTAATTTTAATATCATTCATGTTAATGTATCTCTCCTTTTGTCTCCGACAGGTAGACGTGCTAATGTCCAGCTTCGCCGTCCATACGCACGCTGACAACTCGTTACGCTTCACTGCCGTTCAGCTCCACTAGAGTTGTTAATCCGGATTCACTTTTCTTATACCAACTAGAAAATCAATCATCAGAAAAAATAATCCAATCATCAAATAAATTATGCGCAAGGGGTTTTAGGGGACTGCGCAAAGCACGATGAACAGGTATTAGTCGCACTTGCTGTTGCGAAGCAACTGCTAGTAAGACTTATAGCTTTCATTGTGTTAAGTCCCCTAACATAAATTGAACCATCCTTTAATATTGTGGGGATAATCCCCACTCCCCTTTCAAATATCTTGGGGTCAAATTGACATTCCACTTAATATATAGTGAGCATCCAATCTTCCCCCAAAATATTTACCTGATACTTTTATATCTTGGCCGAACATCGACACTTCACTATATATATAGTGGGATGTGAATATTGGGCCAAAATTTATCATTCCAGAATCCAATAGCGTTTATCTCTATTTGGATTTATGGAGCCATCCGGTAATTTTCTGCGTTTGTCTGTTAGTAATCTACTCGTTGGCTCACCATTTTCATCAAGAATACAATTTCTAAATCTGCAACGATATTTGTTTTTGTATGTATCTTCCAGGTGACCATTCATGCAGCAAATACCTTCTCTACGAATTTTCAAACCGCATAATTCAAATTTCTTAACAATAATCTTCCTATCTTCTTTGTATAACCATTTTCCTTCAATGGATTTCAGATATTCCAGGAACTCATCCGTTTCAGGAATATTCATTCCCAACACACTGACTCTATCGGCAATTTGGTATCCGATCAGCCGGGTCATTGCAGTTTTGTATGAATCCTCTTTCATATCTTCAAGAATAGAAATATCCATGGTGTATTTTATCAATCTCATCTTGTTGAAACGAAGGTCATTATCATCTTTTTCCTCGCCAAAATGAGTATAAAATATCTTATTCGCCCTGAGAGCCAGCCTGTTCTTACCGTATGTTTCTTTGAATTTGGGATAGTTATTTTTAAATAAATTAACTGGTTCCACCTGTTTTTTATTGACATTCAAAATACCCTGAATGGCCTGTCCAGTATAATTTTTCAGATACATAGTGCATCTGTCTGAATCATCATACGGACGTTTTCTTCCTAATGACTGTATTGCTGAATCCACATCCAGAATTTCAGAAAAAATATGCTTAATCTTTCTGTCTTTAATATCAACGCCGTTATCCAAAACCTTAGTTGTAATCAGAAGTCTTTTATCAAAAGTTACTGTTCCATCCTCATGCTTATAGATGGCATTATCACTACAAAATTCCGCTACTTCCTTCGCATTTTTGGCTGCTACATATACGGCATTGTCACCATATTTTTCTCGCAGCTCGATCATACGCTTGATTGAATTACAGAACACGATCATCTTAGTTTCATCATCCTGTGCCAGAAGTTCATCCAATTTTGGAATCAGAAATTTCTTATCATAATAGTAGAAATTGTCCACGTAATCATACGATTTTGGAATCACAAAATGGTGGTCGTCTGACACCCTCTCACTGGAAGTAAGCCAGTGAAAAAATACCTTTGCGGTTGCGCTCATAAAGAGAACCACATTACCTTTCTGTGACTGAATATAATCATACGACAAATCGGTATATTCATTGAACATCGCATCACTGGTGAAGTAATGACATTCATCTACTACTATGTAATCAACTTGTTCTGGAACACTTTCATTGCGAAGAGTTTTTTGCAATGCTTGATATGTAAGAACTGTTACTGTATCTTTTAAATTCAGCTCACGAACAGCATCAAAGACTTGCTGTTTCAAATTTCTTCTGTTGCAAAGATACAATACTGTTTTACCGTTAGCCTGTGCGTATGGTGCTAATTGATTCAGAACAAAATAGGTTTTACCCGTTCCTGTTCCACCATCAAAAATAATCCTTGTGTTCGCCCACTCTTTATAGGTTTCTTTCACTAAGTCCGAAAAATAAATTTGCTTGCCATTTGCCATACGCTCACGCTTTCTTCTGATACTGGGTCATCATGTAGTGAAGTGACGGTGTGTCTTTAAAGAAGAACACCTTTAATTTTGGATTCTTCTCAGAATCTTCCACCTTCAAAATTTTGAATCCATTGTTGCACAGCCAGTTGGTCATACCTAGTGACCGCACAATGCACATCTGTGTTTTGTTATCTGTTGCTGTTATCATTAAATTTCTCCTGTTGGTTTTTACTGTATTTATAGATTCTCCACTTGGAAAATAAATATCTTCCTTACGGTTTCATTCCTCAAATTGACTCGCCCACATCTGGTCTACAATATCATTATTCTTCTCAATACGTTTCTTGCTTCTACAATTATCCGGCAGATACGCCGCACATACTTCTGGGATTTCAATTTCCTGTGAATGTGCTTCACAGTGAATGCGATTCCATTCGCCGTCTATGTAGTTTCTGCAATTTTTACAATCCATTGCCATTGCTCTGCCCTCCAATATTAATAGTGTAGGCGCACCGCCACTACAGCAATGCGCCTGTCTGTCCGTCAATATGTGTGCCAGTATCTTCACTGGGATTTCAAAGGAGATAAATTACATGGTATCCTCGTTAGTTGGAACCGGCTTCCTCACCGGAAATTTTACATACAAAGGAGAAAGTTGGGTTGTTCGTTTGTTGGGCCAGTCTCATCACTGGAAGAAGGTCTATCCGTCTGTTAGAATTATCAGCTTCGATAATATAAAATTCTCCACATGAGATTTTATTTCTGCGCTTTCAGCTTTCCAGATGATAATACTTCTGCCATCTTAGGATCATACTTTGCAAGTCTCTTCATCAAATCCTTAATCGTGGCATTGGCTTCATCCAATACTTTTGTCATTGTCTGATGATAATAAAACACATCCATATCTAAAGCATTAAACCGCTCATAGATATTTGCTTCATCTGGATCCTGTTCAAGATAAATCCCCATTGGATTTGCATTGCTGTCAGCCAGTTCATATTTGAATGTCCCACTCAAAGGAATCTCTTTGACACAGGTTGCATATTTGCTTTCATAGTTGAAAAAAAACTCATCTACCGGAACTCCGCTTTTCTTGAAATCTTCATAAAGTTGTGCGAAATACGCTGTTGAAATGTAAATTCCAGTACGATTGATGAAATCTCTCCTAGAAATAAAATCATCATATACAGTTTCGCCAGAATCAATTTCCGGCATATACTCGCCGATTAACATTTTCTTGTCTTTCATACTTCTACACCTCCTCTTGCTCATATTAGTCTATCCGTCCACCTCTTATATATAAGATTCTCCTTCTACGCTTCGATTTTCTTCAAACTGTCCAGGCATTCCGGTTTCTGAATCTGGCCCTCGACACAGATGCAGTAATCCAAGAAACTGCTCATGCGTCCGATGCTGAACTCAATGCCTGCCTTAGTTGGCTCAAACATCACATCTAGGCCGTCCGCAAGGATACCGGATTCCATATAAAACTCCAAATCCTCTGTAAACTTGTCCGGCGTGATCCGCTGTGGTGAAGTGTGAAAGTCTTTATTCTGTGCGGTAACTGATGTTACCACGATGGCCTTATCTTTAATGGCCTGCAAAAGCTGTTTGCCGGAAGATCTGATTCCGCTGTTACTCATAACGCTGTCCTTTCTTTCGGATGTGCATTGCGTGCACTTCTGATTTATAGAAGCCTGCTGCCGTGCAAGCTCCCATATACATTCTTCTTTCTGTATTGGTTACTGCGCAAAATAGTCTGCCAGTTCTTCCAGACTCATAGGAGTCTCACCCGCCTGTAACACACTGCTGCTATCTGCAATCAGCCAGCCGGCAATACCTAACACATGGTCTTTTGCTGGTACAAGGTGTAAACCGTCCTTCTTGGCTTTTTCCTCCATCTGTCCCAAAGTAAGAATTGGATTCGCTTTTACTGCTCTACTTCCTCTTTCTGAGTTCTCGGCTTCAAAATCTACAATGTCACCATCATCTAAGGTGCGGAATCCCTGCATCTGAATATCAGTCTGATGGACAAAATAATCCTTATGGTCATCACCTGTGATGAATCCCCATCCTTTAGTCTTGTCGAATAATTTAACTGTTCCTCTCATGATGCTTGTCTCCTTTTTTATAATTTTTTACATACCAGATTCTGTGAACTACATCGGCAATTGAATTACCGAGCATCTGATTACGAAGCATAGCTCCG
>OGZV01002159.1_pt1 | contig 16051 bp, 17 predicted proteins | sample 1576861 | NCBI WGS metagenome assembly OGZV01 (sample SAMEA3541501, study PRJEB24748) | human gut metagenome | biome: human gut; feature: human-associated habitat; material: faeces | place: China | collected 2012
GGGATGCGCTTATCTGGATGAAAACGAACTTCACCTGACACCCATGGAGTATAAGTTGTTGTGCCTGCTGTCCAAGAATGTCGGCAAGGTACTGACCCATACCTTTCTCACACAAAATATCTGGGGCCGCAGTTGGGATAACGATGTGGCTTCTCTGCGGGTATTTATGGCGACATTGCGGAAAAAGCTGGAGCCAACAGAGGAGTCCCCGCAATACATCCAAACACATATTGGTGTGGGCTACCGTATGATAAAAGTAGAATAATACTATGCGGTCGGCCAGTGTTCACAGATGCATCAGATGTTCAACATACCGAATTGAAGCTCATGCCGAATCACCGTTTGAATTTGCGGTCGCTGCGAACCTTTCTGACCGTGGATGACGAAACGTTTGAACGCTTGCAGAAACGGTTTGAGAGTATGGTACGATAACCTGTTTCTGATTTAAAAAACTTGTCAAGAGGGCTGGCACCGTCCAGTCCTCTCTCTTTTTGCCAAAGTTCCCCTTTCTTTTTTTTTTTTTTTTGCAAGCTGCCGAAAGTGGCATGTTTTCAAAAGTTCGCGTTTGCGAAGCGTAGCGCAGCAATGAAAGCCCCAGTGGGGCTTTTAAGCGACAGAACGGTCTTGCGTAGCAAGATGGAGGGGCCTTGCCCCGACAAGTTCACCTGACACCAGTGCCGGGATCGCATTGGGCTGTACCACATCCCGCAAACGCAATTCGCCGATGTACCGGCGATTACTCAGCATCCGCTGAATCGTATTGTAGGACATCTCCCCGCCCATTGAATTTTTGATGTTGTGTGCCTTTAACCAATCCCGCAGGTCAGTCATGGTCGCACCGTCCGCATACTTCTGGAACGTCTGCTCCACATACGGGGCCAGCAGCGGGTCGGGCTGGTAATGCCGGGTCTCATCAATCATGTAACCGAACGGAATCGTGCCGCCATTATAAATGCCCTTGAGAGCGTTCTCGGTCATGCCGCGCACGACCTTTTCGGACAGGTCAGCCGAGTAGTATTCGGCATAGCCCTCCAGCACCGACTCCAGAATGATGCCCTCCGGGCCAGCCGAAATGACTTCCGTTGCCGACACCAGTTTCACACCATTGCGTTTCAGCTGGGTCTTGTATCGGGCACTGTCGTAGCGGTTTCGGGCAAAACATTCACATTCCATGGTTCTATGAAAGCACCCGGAGGAATTGTGTCATTTTGACACAATTCCTCCGCTCACCGTGCCCCCTCCAGCGGCTTCAGCGCACTTTTGCGGTATTGCATGGGGCTTTGCCCGGTGGCTTTTGCAAAGCGGGTGGAAAAATTGCTGGCATCCCCAAAACCCACTTCCCGTGCGATCTCGCTGACGCTGTGGTCGGTGAGGACAAGCAGTTCCTTTGCCTGTGTGATGCGGAAGTTGACCAGATAATTATACGGTGTCGTGCCCATATACCGCCGGAACAGGCGCAGAAAATAGCTTTTGCTCATGTGCGCTTCTGCCAGCAGGTCGGCAAGGCAAAGCTCCTGCTGGTAATTTTTGCGCAGGGTCTCCGCCGCCTGCAAAATGACCTGCCGTGCGCTGGTGGCTTCAGCCTGTGCAAGGATGCCACGGGCGCACAGGGCCAGCATCTCGTGGAGCGCCAAGCCGGTGGTCACCATGCTGTCCACGGTGCTGCGCTCCATCTGCGCTAAAAGCGTCTCAAAATATTCCTGCATCTTGACCCCGGTGAGCTGCACCGGGGTCAGTTTTTTGCCCGGCAGCAGCAGCGGCTCCATAGCGGCGACCCCTGCGCCGTCCAGATGCACCCAGTAATGATGCCAGCAGCTTTGCCCCGGGGCGGTACAGTAGCTCTGCGGCGTGCGGCAGTTCAGCAGCAGCGCCTGCCCGGTGCTGAGCGCCACATGGCTTTCCCCCTGCTCAATGAGCCCTGCACCCCGGAGGGTGTAAAACAGAAGGTAGCTTTCTTTATCGGTGCGGGCGGTGGAAAAGTGCTGCTGGGCGTAAAACACCCCTGCCTCGGTGCAGTAATAGGGCTGTGCCAGCTCTGCTTCGCTGGGGGTGGTGCGCTTCCAAACGCTTTCCGGGGTCACATCCATGTTGTAGGTCAGCATTTTCCGGTTCCTCTCTTTCTGTGTTCAGTATAACGCACCAGCCTTTGCCATGCAAGAGTAGACTTTTCACAAAAAATGCGTCACCTTTGCGGATGGAATCGGCGGCATCATGGGGCTATACTGGTAGCAGTCAAAGCCACACAGGAGGCGCATTATGCACAAAAACTATCTTGCCATCGACATTGGCGCGTCCAGTGGACGGCACATTGTGGGATGGATGGAGAACGGCGTTCTCCGCACCGAGGAGGTGTACCGTTTTCCCAATAGCGTCCGGCGGGTGGACGGTCATCTGGAATGGGACATCGACAGCCTGTTCGTCCACGTGAAGCAGGGCATCCGGGAAGCCTTTGCCAAGTACCCGGAAATTGAGAGCCTTTCCATCGACACATGGGCTGTGGATTATGTGCTGCTGAAAGACGGGCAGCCTCTCTCCCCTGTCTACGCCTACCGGGACAGCCGGACCCAAGCGGTCATCCCCGAAGTCCACAGCATCCTGCCCTTTGCGCAGCTCTACCAGCGCACCGGCATCCAGTTCCAGCCCTTCAACAGCATTTATCAGCTGTATGCCGACAAAACAGCCGGTCGGCTGGCGCAGGCCGAGGACTTTTTGATGCTCCCGGAATATCTGCTGTGGAAGCTGTGCGGCGTGAAGGCGCGGGAGTACACCAACGCCACCTCCACCGGGCTTGTGAACGCCCAGACCAAGGAGTACGACCCGGAAATATTGCAGGCTCTGGGCTTGCCGGAGGCGATGTTCCCTAAGCTCACCGCACCCGGTACGGTGCTGGGCCCGTTGAAGGCGGACATTGCCGCCGAGGTGGGCGGGCAGACCAAGGTGGTGCTGTGCGCCACCCACGACACCGCCAGCGCCGTGGAGGGCATCCCCATGGAGCAGGGGGATGCACCGTTTCTCTCCTCCGGCACATGGAGTTTGCTGGGGGTCAAGCTGGCAACGCCCATCACTAGCCCGGAGAGCCGCCGTGCAAACTTTACCAACGAGGGCGGCGTGGGGTACATCCGCTACCTGAAAAACATCATGGGACTGTGGATCATCCAGTGCTTGCAAAAGCAGTTGGGCATCTCCTTTGCCCAGATGGTGGAGCTAGCAAAAACCAGCACCTACACCCGCATTTTTGATGTGAACGCAGCCCGGTTTTCTGCCCCACAGGATATGCGCGCAGAGATCAGAGCCGCCCTTGCCGAGACCGGCGAAGCTCCTGCCACGGATGCCGACCTCATCAACAGCATCTATCACTCGCTGGCGTACTGCTATGGGGAAGCTTTCCGGGAGCTGGAAGCCCTCACCGGGCAGCACTGGGACAAGCTCTACATCGCAGGCGGCGGCGCGAAGAACGCCACCCTGAACGAACTGACCGCCCACTATACCGGAAAACAGGTGGTGGCGCTGCCCATTGAGGCCACCGCCATCGGCAATTTGAAGATTCAGATGAGCATTTCTGAAGGAGGAACTTTATGAGCTACGCAGAAGCAAAAGCCCGCTACGCTGCCATTGGCGTGGACACCGAAGCTGCCATTGCCCGGTTAAAGACCGTGCCTATTTCCCTGCACTGCTGGCAAGGAGATGATGTCCGGGGCTTTGATACCGACCCCACCAAGCCCCTGACCGGCGGCATCCAGACCACCGGCAACTACCCCGGCCGTGCCCGCACCCCGGAGGAGCTGATGGCAGACATGGACAAGGTGCTGTCCCTCTGCCCCGGCACCAAAAAGATCAATCTCCATGCTTCCTACGCCATTTTTGACGAGGAGAACCCGTGGGTAGACCGGGACAAACTGGAGCCGAAGCACTTCAAAAAATGGGTGGATTTCTGCAAGGCAAGAGGGTTGGGCGCAGACTTCAACCCCACCTTTTTCTCCCACCCCAAGTGCGACCCGCTGACCCTTGCCAGCCCCAACGAGGAGACTCAGAAATTCTGGGTGGAGCACGGCAAAGCCTGCATCCGTATCAGCCAGTATCTGGCGGAGGAACTGGGGCAGCCCTGCACCATGAACATCTGGACAGGCGACGGCTTCAAGGATGTCCCGGCGGACCGCAAAGGCCCCCGCGACCGCTATAAGGCAAGCATTGACGAGATCCTGAGCGAGCCTTATGACTTCAAGCTGGTAAAGCCCTGCATCGAGAGCAAGGTGTTCGGCATCGGTGTGGAGGCCTACACCGTGGGCAGCGCCGAGTTTGCCCTGAGCTACGCCGCCTTCAACCGGGAAAAGTGCATTCCCCTGATGGATAACGGTCACTACCACCCCACTGAGGTGGTCAGCGATAAGATCCCCGCTCTGCTGGCCTTCTTCCCGGAGATCGCGCTCCACATCACCCGCCCCATCCGCTGGGACTCTGACCATGTGGTGCTGTTCGACGATGAAACGAAGGAGATCTGCAAGGAGATCGTCCGCTGCGGCGGTCTGGATGGTCGGGTGAACATTGCACTGGATTACTTTGATGCCTCCATCAACCGCATTTCCGCATGGACGGTGGGCTTTCGCAACGTGGAAAAGGCACTGCTGTCTGCCCTGTGTACCCCCCATGCGGCACTGAAGGAGCTGCAGGACACCAACCAGTTCACCGAGCTGATGGTGCGGCAGGAGGAGCTGAAGACCCTGCCCTTTGGGGAGGTCTGGGACGAATACTGCCGCCGGAACGGTGTTCCGGTGGACGGTGCATGGTTTGAGGAAGTAAAAAACTACGAGCAGAATGTGCTGTGCAAGCGCATTTGAAAACAGAGAGGTGTTTGAAGATGGGTATTCTGGATATTGATATCGTCAAAGGTTTTATGCGGATGTGCAACGATGGCTGGCTGCAGGGCTGGCACGAGCGCAACGGCGGCAACCTGACCTACCGCATGAAGGAGGAGGAAGTGGCACAGTGCCGCCCCTTCTTTGACCCGCAGCCACGGGAGTGGGTGAACATGGGCGTGCAGGCGGACAATCTGGCGGGCGAGTATTTCATCACCACCGGTTCGGGCAAGTTTTTCCGCAACGTGGAACCGGACCCTGTCCACAGCATCGGCATTGTGGAGATCAACGATAAAGGCGACAGCTGGCGCATCGTCTGGGGCTTGGAGGGCGGTGCAAAGCCTACCAGCGAGTTTCCCAGCCACTTTATGAACCACAGCGTCCGCAAGGCTGCCACCAATGGCGCAAACCGTGTCATCTACCACTGCCACGCCACCAACGTCATTGCCCTGACCTACATCCTGCCCCTGACCGACCGGGATTTCACCCGCGCCCTGTGGCAGAGCGCCACCGAGTGCCCGGTGGTGTTCCCGGAGGGTGTGGGCGTCTGCCCCTGGATGGTGCCCGGCGGGGCGGACATTGCCATGGCCACCAGTGAGCTGATGAAGCACTATCAGGCAGCCATCTGGGCACAGCACGGTCTGTTTGCCTCCGGTCCGGACTTTGACATCACCTTTGGTCTTGCCCACACCATCGAAAAGAGTGCTGAGATCTACGTCAAGGTGCTCTCCATGGGCGGCGGCATCATCCGGCAGACCATCACCGACGATGACCTGCGCGCCATTGCCCACGACTTTGGCGTGACCCTGAACGAGAAGTTCCTCAACTAAGGAGCAGAGCATGGAACACATGGCATGGAAAGGCCGCATCAAGCCCGGCTGCAAGGCCGAATACCAGAAACGTCATGCAGAGATCTGGCCGGAGATGGTGCAAGTATTAAAAGACGCCGGCATCTGCAATTACAGCATCTTCTACTGCAACGATGAACTGTTCGGCTACTATGAGTGCGAAAAGGGCGTTGCCTATGCCGAGAAAGTGCAGGCAGAAAGCCCGGTCGTTGCCCGCTGGAACGAGTACATGAAGGACATTCTGGAATTGGAAATGGACCCCGTGACCGGCGCACAGCCCAAGCTGGAGCAGGTATTCCGGCTGAACTGAGCGGCAACCTTTTATAAAAGAAACATGTCAAGAGCCATCCGTAACAAACTACGGGTGGCTCTTTTCTGCTTACGCTCAAACAATATTGCGCAGAAAAAACGGACGAATTGATCTAAAAAATTATTTGTATGTAGAAAAATAGCAAGAAATATTGTCCATTTCAACAAAACAATAGAGAAAAGCGAAAAAATGTATACAACACAAACGCAATATCGTTTGAATTTTCGGCTTCATTCGCAATTCTTTGCGAGAAAGCTGGCCCCAAAGGCTGTATAATTACAACCAGAAAGTCGCACCGAACGAGCAAATCATTTAGGAGGAATGACAATGAAAAAGACATCAAAAATCTTGTTGACCGTCATTGTCGTCGTGCTGCTGGGAATCGGAGTTTCCACCTTTTTCAAGGTAAACGGCAGCATTGGCAATGACAAGATCCAGCTCCGGCTGGCGCACGGTCAGGCGGGCGATTCCGAGATCGGCGGCACGATCGCGTATCTGTCCGATCTGGTGGCCGAAGATGAGAGCATGAACATGGAAGTTTCTATCTATCCCAGTGGTGTTCTGGGTTCTGAAACGGCCATGGTCGAGTTGGTGCAGGCCGGTGTTCTGGACATGGCAAAAATCAGCGCAAATACGCTGGGCCAGTTCGATGACCGCTACACCATCTTCTCTCTGCCGTACCTGTTCAAAGGGCAGGAACACTACTACAATGCAATGGCAAACAGTCAGGTCATTCGTGAGCTGTTCAACGCCACGGAGGATGCAGGCTACATCGCAATCGGATATTATTGCAATGGTGCGCGCAACTTCTATCTGAAAGACGATGTGGCAGTTACTTCTCCCGCCGTGCTGAAAGGCAAAAAGATTCGTTCCATGGTCAGCTCCACTTCCATGGATATGATTGAAGCTATGGGCGGTTCTCCCGTTCCTATGTCCGCAAGTGAAACGTACACCTCTTTGCAGCAGGGCATCGTGGACGGTGCAGAGAACACTGAGCTGGCTCTGACCGTTGACAAGCATGAGGAGATCGTCAAGTCCTACACCTACACCGAGCATCAGTACACCCCTGACATTTACATCATCAGCACGAAGGTCTGGAACAAGCTCTCCAAGGAGCAGCAGGACTATCTGCTGGAATGCTTCAGCAAGCTGAATGACAACTTCGTACAGAAGTACAATCAGATGATGGACGATGCCATAACTGAGGCGGAGAGCTACGGCGTACACGTTTACCGTGACATCGACAAGACTCCGTTTATCGAAGCTGTGCAGCCCATTCACCAGAACTTCCTTGCAAAAGGCGATGCCTACCAGAGGCTGTACGATGATATCCAGAGCTATGCGGAGGATACAAGCAAATGAAAGTACTGAATAAGATTTTAAGCTCTGTTCTCGCCTTTATGGTTGCGGCGATGGTCGTTGTCTGCTGCTGGCAGGTTATTACCCGCTTCGTGCTGGGCAATCCCAGCAAATACACCGAAGAAATCCTGCGTTTCGCACTGATTTGGCTGACTATGCTGGGTGCGCCGTATGCCTACGGTGCCAAGCAGCATCTGGCCATCGACCTGCTGGTCAAGAGTTTTGAACCCACTGGTCAGCGCCGCACCCAGATCTTTGTAGAGTTCGTTGTTCTGGCACTGAGCGCCGCGGTCTTTGTGGTAGGCGGCATCGCCGTCACGATGAACGCCCACGGTCAGATTTCGGCGGCTATGAAGCTGCCCATGGAGTGCTACTACGCCTGCATTCCCATCGGCGGTGCGCTGATGATCCTTTACAGCCTGAACAATCTGTATCATCTCTTCCGGGATAAAGACAAGGAGGTCGCTTAAATGGAACTGCAAGCCGCTATCCTTCTGGTGGTCAGCTTCGCGCTGCTGCTGATGTTCAGCGTACCTGTTTCGTACAGCATCGTTGCATCTGCATTTATCACCATCACCGCTTTCCTTACCCCACAATTCGGTATGTTCGTTTCCGCCCAGAAAGTCATCGCGGGCATTGATAGTCTTTCGCTGATCGCCGTTCCGTTCTTTATCTTAGCCGGTCTGCTGATGAGCAACGGCGGCATCGCGCACCGATTGGTTGACTTAGCCATGCTGGTTCTGCGGCGGGTGCCCGGTGCACTGGCTCTGACCAACGCCGCTGGCAACGCAATGTTCGGTTCTATTTCTGGTTCTGGTATCGCAGCTGCTACCGCAATCGGCGGCGTTATGCTCCCCATGGAAAAAGAGGAAGGCTATGACGAAGGTTTCTCCGCTGCCATGAATGTGGCCACCGCTCCGGTCGGCCAGCTGATTCCCCCTACTACCGCATTTATCGTCTACTCCACCGCAAGTGGCGGCACTTCCGTTGCAACCCTGTTTATGGCTGGATGGATTCCCGGTCTGCTCTGGACTGCCGCCTGCATGGTCGTTGGTTATTTCATCGCAAAGAAATACGGTTATGTCCGTAAGGGCGACAAGGCTCAGAAGCTGAGCGTCAGCGAGACCTTGAACACCATCTGGCGTGCCATCCCCAGCCTGCTGCTCATCGTCATTATCATCGGCGGTATCCTGTCCGGTGTGTTCAGCCCCACGGAAGCCTCCGCTGTGGCTGTTGCTTATGCCTTTATCCTGTCAGTTTTCATCTACAAGTCCATCGACCTGAAGGATATGCCCCGTATTCTGGTGCAGACTGCAAACATGACCACCGTTGTCATGCTGATCATCGGTGCATCCTCCGTCCTGAGCTTTGTTCTGAGTTTCACCGGCCTGCCTGCTGCCATCAGTAAAATGGTTCTGGGCATCTCCGACAACAAGTACGTCCTGCTGCTCATCCTGAACATCTTCCTGCTGATCGTCGGCACCTTTATGGATATGGCACCGGCTCTGCTGATCTTCACCCCGATCTTCCTGCCCATTGTCCGCGCCTTCGGCATGAGCGATGTGCAGTTCGGCGTTATGATGGTCATGAATCTGGCTGTCGGCACCATCACTCCTCCCGTTGGCAACGTCCTGTTCGTGGGATGCTCGTTGGCAAAGCAACGTCTGGAGAATGTGATGAAAAGTCTGGTTCCGTTCTTTGTGGCAATTTTCATCTCACTGATGCTGGTCACATACATCCCTGCTCTGAGCGAGTGGCTGCCTACTACGCTGGGCCTGATGTAAGCCCCACAGTGCAAATGCTTGTCAAACCTGAACAGATATGACATAATCAAGGCAAGAACACCGCCTGTTCAGGAGAAAAGGAGCATTTCATGGAAACAACATGGCTGCACAGCATGGTTCAGGGTGATGCGACCCAATATTACCGCAAACGAAACGGCATTATGGTGGAACACATGGTTCGTCCGGCAAACTTTGATATGCGGTACAACCACTTCCATCAGGAGTACGAAATTTATCTCCTGCTCCGTGGGCGGCGGCAGATGTTCTTTGAGAACCGCGCCTATGAAGCACAGGCCGGGAACCTGATTCTCGTGGACAGCGGCCAGATTCATATGTCCCATTCCATCGTGGGAGACCCGGAAACCGAATACGAGCGAGCGATCCTCTATGTAGACCGGGACATTGTGGAAAAGGTCGATAAGATGTTCCCGGAACTGAAGATCGGTGCGTTCTTCCACAAGCACTACGGAATTTACGAACTGACCCCGAAGCAGACAGCGAATACCCGCCGATTGTTTCTGCAAATCATGGGGGAACTGGACAAGGCAGAGCCTATGAGCCAGACCGCTATCCTTTCGGAGTTGATTCTAGGCTTCATCCACTTCCGGCGCAGCAATCAGCAGGTCGCCTGCCTGAACGATGTGCAGGAGGGTAAGGCCAGCGGCGGAAAGTTCGATGCAGTCTACCAAATCTCAGACTACATTTCCGATCACTTTCAGGAAACGCTCTCGCTGGACAGCCTTGCCGAGCAGTTTTATATCAGCAAGTATTATCTCAGCCGTTCCTTCCATGAAGTGACTGGCTTCGGCATCAACGAATACATCAACATCCTGCGGGTAAAAAAAGCGCAGAGCCTGTTAGAAACAACAACACTTTCCGTTTCCGAAATCGCAAGCCGTACCGGGTTTGAGAGCATCACCTATCTGGGACGTGTGTTCAAGAAATATCAACACGTTACGCCTGCACAATATCGAAAATCGCTTACTTCAACCGCTGAGAAAAACAACACAAATACATGAGGTGTTTCTTGTGGCAAACGAAATCAAAAAAGAACTGATTCAGAAAAAGCTGGATCTTGTTATCCAGAAGCTGATGCACCTTGGTGCCCCCGAAAACGAGGACACTTTGAAAGAAGGCGGCGAGGCCATCGGATTTTTTAGCCGTGACTTCGGCATCAAGGAGTGGGACTGGCCGCAGGGCATCGGCCTGTACGGACTGCTCAAAATCGCCAAGATGCAGGATTCGGAGGAATACCGCACCTTTCTGCATGATTGGTTCAAGGAGAACATTGCGCAGGGTCTGCCTTCCCGCAATATTAACACGACTACTCCGCTGCTGACTCTGTGTGAATTGAACGAGATCTACCACGACCCTGAGTTTGAAGCCCTTTGTCTGGACTGGGCAAAGTGGCTGATGGAGTGCATCCCGCGTACCCGTGAGGGTGGCTTTCAGCACGTCACCAGTGCCAACGGCGACCGTCAGGGCGTTCGCCTAAACGAGAGCGAGATGTGGATCGACACCCTGTTCATGACCGTCTTGTTCCTCAATCGGATGGGCCAGAAGTACGGCAAGCAGGAGTGGATCGACGAATCCATTAAGCAGGTGCTGATGCACATCAAGTATCTGTACGATACCCACACCGGTCTGTTCTTCCACGGCTGGTCGTTCAATCGGATGGACAACTTTGGCGGCGTGTTCTGGTGCCGCGGCAACAGCTGGTTCACGCTAGGTATTCTGGACTATCTGGATATGTTTAAGGGTACGCTGAATCAAGGCGTCAAGACGTTCATTCTGGATACCTACAAAGCACAGGTGCGCGCACTGCGTGACCTTCAGGGTGAGGACGGCCTTTGGCATACGGTTCTGGATGACTCCACCAGCTATGAAGAAACTTCCGGCTCTGCTGCTATCACCGCTGGCATCCTGAAAGGCATCCGCATGGGGATTCTGGATGATTCCTACCTGCCCTGTGCCAAGAAAGCTATCCGTGCAATCCTCAAGAACATCGACACCGATGGTACGGTGCTGAAAGTATCCGGCGGTACGGGTATGGGCTACGACCGCGACCACTACAAAAACATTCTGATTGCTCCCATGGCATACGGCCAGTCGCTGACCATCCTTGCACTGGTGGAAGCACTGGAAACCTTTGAATGATATTTCACTGACCTTTATGGAGGACTACTATTATGGCTATCTGCACTCCCAAATCCTTTGACCTGACCGGCAAGGTGGCGCTGATCACCGGCGCATCCTACGGCATCGGCATGGCAATTGCAAAGGCTATGGCAGCCAACGGCGCTACCATCGTGTTCAATGATATCAAGCAGGAGCTGGTGGACAAGGGTCTGGCTTCCTATGCAGAGGCCGGCATCAAGGCACACGGCTACGTCTGCGACGTCACCGATGAGGACGCCGTCAACGCCATGGTCGCCAAGATCACCGAGGAAGTCGGCCACATCAACATTCTGGTCAACAACGCCGGTATCATCAAGCGGTGCGACGCCATCGACGTCACCCCCGAGAACTGGGACGCCGTGGATTTTCTGAACGAGAAGATGGTGTTCTTCCTCTCCCAGGCCGTGGCCAAGCAGTGGGTCGCCGACAAAAAGGGCGGCAAGATCATCAACATTGCCTCGATGCTCAGCTTTCAGGGCGGAATCCGCGTACCCGCCTACACCAGCAGCAAAAGCGCCGTCATGGGCATGACCAAAGCCCTGGCCAACGAGTGGGCCAAGTACGGCATCAACGTTAACGCCATCGCACCGGGCTACATGGCCACCAACAACACCAACCAGCTGCGCCAGGATGAAGATCGCAGCGAGGAGATCCTAGCCCGCATCCCGGCAGGCTGCTGGGGCACCCCTGCCGATGTGGGCGGCGCGGCCATCTTCCTGGCGTCGGACGCCGCCGCTTACGTGAACGGCTACACCCTGGCCGTGGACGGCGGCTGGCTGGCCCGCTAAAAATTTTATAAAAAAGTTTTCCGCTCGGTGTAACGCCGGGCGGAATTTTTCGGTTTATAGGTGTGTAAGGGCCCTATCGAATACATAAACCGCAAACTCCTGCACACAATGCAGGGTATGAGGAAATTTTTATCATCAATAGGGAGAAAACAACTATGAAACGTATTATTTCCGCTTTTCTCGCTGCCGCTGTCTGCACCGCTGCAATGAGCATTGTCTTAACCGCCTGCAGCAGCAAAACGGCCGACTCCTCCACGACTACCCCCGAGAGCACCAGCACGTCTACCGTGACTGAGACCGCCGAGGATGCCGCGGACAACACCCAGATCCCCAGCCCCATCACCGACCGCGCCAGCCTGGACGAGGTGAACGAGGCTATCGGCTCGGCCATGAAGCGCCCCGCCGACCTGGAGCTGACCGACGAAGCCTGGGTGACCATCGACGACGAAGAGAAGAGCCCTATCGGCCAGTATACCTTCACCTACAACGGCGGCACCTACACGCTGCGCGCCGCCAAGGATACCGGCGATATTTCCGGCGTGTGGGAGAATGGCACGACCTTAGGCAACGGCCGCGAGGGCGATGTGACCGCCATCACCACCGAAAACGGTGGCCTCTGGTCCCGCTGGTTTGACGGCGACATGCAGTACTCGCTGTACGCCGAGGGCGCTGCCATGGACGACTACACCGCCGTGCGCAACGCCATGGCGTAACCTTATTATAATAAACGGGCCGCTGCGCGGGAATTTTTCCCTGTGCGGCGGCCCTTTTGTGTTATTTTGTTGTTGAAACGACGGGGGAGGTGACGTATAATAGGGACAATGCAGTTAGTTTAAACTAATTCACGATTTTCCCACCTAAGGGGAGGGATATGTGATGTTGTTTGACTACCCGCGGGAGCTGCGCACCAACCAGGCGCTGGTGGTGGGTATGCACGCCTTTTTTGCTAAACTGGGTATCGCCAGCCCCATTTTCATTGGTGCCAGTGACGGCGGCATGGTGGCGCAGATCTACACCCAGAAGTACCCGAACGAGGTCGGCGGGCTGGTACTGGTCTCCACCGGCGGCATGGACGCAGCTACGCTGAAAACTCTGAAGAAGAAGTATTTCTTTGTACCCCTCGCGCTATGGTACATGGCCCACTGCAACTACGAAAGGCTGAAGCCGCGCCTGATCCAATCGGGCATGAGCCATCTCCGCAATGAAAGCGCCGAGGAAGCCGCCTACGCGCGGGATATGTTTGAGACGATCTTCAAGGACTTCCAGCAGGCAAAGGACATGCACATCACCGGCCTGCTGGAAGACCTGATGAACCAGACTCCCGTGACCGAGGCGGATTTTAGAGCGCTGAAAGGCCGCATTTTGCTGATTTTTCCTAATCAGGATTTCTTCTCCGACCCGATGCAGCAGGACCTCATCAAACTGATGCAGGACCCGCAGATCGTCTACGTCTCCGGCGGGCATTTGGGCACCGTGCTGAAAGCCGGGGACTATGTGCGGGAGATCAAGAAGTTTTTGGAGGGGATGGAGTAATCATATATCTATTAGCCATTGCGGCAGGTCGTTGCTCACTGCAGCGGCTTTTTTGTTTGCTACAGTTGACGGCACGGTTCCTTTTGTGCTATTGTTGAAGTTATAGGATTATGTATCGCACGTTATTGGAGGTATTTTTTTGCTTGAAAAGATTCAGAAATACGAAACAGAACTTTGGACCGTTCTCTGTGTTCTGTTCTTCAACATCATTGCGCATGGGTATCGTTTCGTCAATCTTATGTTCAACGGTGATTCACTGTTGATCTACCAGACGGATCAGAATTGGAAATATTCGATTGGCCGTATTTTTCAGCCTTTCTATTGGAAGCTGCGCGGCGACCTGGTTGCCCCTATGCTGATTGCCACTTTGGCGGTTTTCTATTTTACGGCAGCCCTTGTTCTGATCGTGCGGATGTTTAAGCTGCAAAACAAACTTCATATTGCGCTGTTATGCGCCTTGTTGGCCGTAAACATTACCACAACCTCTACCTTCGCCACTGATTTTCACGAAGGCGACACCTACATGTTGGCGTTGCTTTGCGCTACCCTTTGCGTAACACTGTTCCGCAAAGCGCACCCGGTTTTGGGCGGTGTTTTCATCTGCCTGTGCCTGGGATTTTATCAGGCTTACCTACAGCTGGCCATCGGGCTGTTGATCCTGCTTTTCATGCAGGACCTGCTGAAGGGAAAAGATCCTGCAAAAGTATTTTTATCGGGGTTAAAATCTATCGCAATGCTTCTGGGAGGAAGTATCGTCTACACCCTTATCATGCGGGCGTTGCTCCATGTTAAGGGCATTGTGCTTGCCGACCATTATAACGGCTTGACCAATGTGGGCGATTACTCCACCACCAGCATCCCACGCCTTGTGGTGGATACCTACTTATATGTTATTAAGGAATGGTGGAACCCGCAGACTTTCCGTTCTCGCTTTGTCGGCCTTGCCAATATGGCGCTTCTGCTGGTGGCCGCCGCCACGCTCCTTTGGATTCTTGCCACCAAAATCAAACAGAACAGCACCCGGTTGCTGCTGCTTGTGCTGTTTTTGCTGTTTCCCTTTGGCATCAATGTCGTCTACTTTATCTCCAAAGGCATGGAACATACCCTGATGACCTTCTCCTTTGGCCTGCTTTATCTGCTGGCGGTGCTGTTTCTGCAGGAGCTCCCCCACAACAAGACACAAAAGTTCCTGCGCTATGCCGCTTATACCGCTATGGGCCTTGGCATCTGGTGTAATGTCATCTATGCCAACCAGAGTTATCTGAAAGTTGCTTTGGAAGAAAAAGCAACGGATGCCTTGATGGTCCGCGTGGTTGGCCATCTGGAACAGACGGAAGGATATGTGCCCGGTGAAACACCGATTGCTGTTGTTGGCCTCTTGCCGACTTCTCCGCTTTACAAAACAATGGATGGTTTTGAGGATGTTCGCGGCCGCACTGCGGATGCCTATACTGTCAGCTGGGAAAACACCTACTACCTCTATATGGAAAATGTTTTAAATTATCCCGTCAAACGCTCCTATCTGACCAAAGATGACCAGGCTGCCGTGGACGCCATGCCGACCTTCCCGGCAGATGGCTGCTGCGCCTTTATCGGTGACACTTTGGTGGTCAAGGTTGGTTCAGTTGTCGTTACAGATTTACAGTAATGCCAATTTTTCCCCATCCAGCACCGCTTTGGCCAGCGTATCCCCCTCATAATGCAGCTCCAGATGGAAAAACGGAGCATCCTTCGCCAGCAGGTCGAAGAAAATCTTATCGCCCTGCCAGATGGGAAGAGCCTGTACGGCCTGCTTGGGCACCCATTCCAGCGTGCCCTCGCTGCAATCGGTCATGGTGCCAGCAAACTGGGTGCAGGTGTACAGGTGCATCCGCTCGGCTGGCCAGGGGGTACAATAAAAATCCACTATGCCGCGGTAGGCCGGGGCCTGCATCGTCAGGCCGGTCTCCTCGGTCACTTCCCGCATTACGCAGGCAAGGGCATCCTCGCCCGGTTCAAACTTTCCGCCGACGCCGACCCACTTATCGTGGTTGGCGTCGTTTTTCTTTTTTACACGGTGCAGCATCAAATAGCAGCCGTCTTTTTCCAGGTAACACAGGGTCGTCTGCAAAAAATCCATGGGGAGAACTCCTTTCGGCAATACCGCATAATCCAGCGGTTTTAGCAAATACTACCACAAATCGCAACAAAACCGCAACGGAGGGACGTTTTATGAAAGCAACCGGAATTGTGCGCCGCATCGATGAATTGGGCCGCATCGTCATTCCAAAAGAGATCAGGCGGACGCAGAGGATACGCCAGGGTGATTCCCTTGAGATCTTTACGGCAGCGGACGGCGAGGTCTAAAAAGAAAGCTCATGCTTCCTCTTTTTGCTCATTCTCGGCATATTGCGTTTCC
>OGZV01002174.1_pt1 | contig 16006 bp, 9 predicted proteins | sample 1576861 | NCBI WGS metagenome assembly OGZV01 (sample SAMEA3541501, study PRJEB24748) | human gut metagenome | biome: human gut; feature: human-associated habitat; material: faeces | place: China | collected 2012
AGTTACCCACAGCCGCAGCACCCCCTCACCATTCTCGCGGCGGCGAGCGCAGAGAAAAAAACTTTGAAGTCTATAACAATAGACCCTCTCCGACGTAAGCAGTACACAATTTTAAACAAGTACTTGTTTAAGTATAAAAATATTTTTGTCGAAATTGACAAAGTAATAATTGACAAACACCCAGTAACTTAGTATAATTTGAATAGCAAAATAACCCAAACTCTTAGGAGAATGGCAGAAATGGCAAAACAGAGGAAACTCTGCGGCGCAAAGCTATAGGATCTAAACGATTGTCCAGCAATCGCATGACAGCCAGTTACCTAAACCAGTCCCCGCATTACGGGCGCAGTACTGTGTGGACTACTATCCATGCGGTACTGCGCCCTTTTTTAACTGTTTGGGCGCAAAAGAAAGGGAGCGATCGAAAAATGAAACGCACACGAATCAGCGTATTGCTTGTAATAGCCTTGCTGTTGCAGCTATACGCACCACTCACGGCAGGCGCAGTAGACTTTACGCCAAACCCACAGACGGAATATGCCAAACGATTTATTGCCGCCTGTGATGGACAGACATGGTTCATCAATGAGATTGAGCGTTTGCTGAACGCCCAGCAGCGCACACTGGATACCATCACCGGAGCGGAAGACCTTGTGGAGATCAAGAGCATTGGTCTAAAAGGTCAGAACATCACCGGACATATACCGGCTGCAATCGGGGAACTTAGTGAATTGCGGTATCTGTTCCTCTCGGATAATCATTTGAGCGGAGATATTCCATCTGCGCTCTATACGCTCCCGAAATTGCAGAATGTGGATTTAGGCGGTAATGATTATGCAGGTGCGATTCCTTCCGAATTTGGCACAATGCCCGCATTGAAAACGCTGGTTCTCAAAGATAACCAGTACACTGGTACGATACCGGACACGATTTTGAGCAATACCCAGATTGAGGTGCTGAACCTCATGGGAAATCAGTTGACCGGCGGTTTTCCTGCGGCAGTTGCCGGTATGAGCAGTCTGAAATACTTGAACCTTTCGGAAAATGCTATCGGCGGTACGATTCCCGACCTGTCCGCGCTGACGAATCTTATCTCTCTTTCGGCGTGGCAGTGCGGATTGACCGGCACGATTCCCGAAACACTGTACACGCTTTCCGGTTTGCAGATTTTAGACCTGTCCGAAAACAAGCTGGAAGGCGAAATCTCTGCCGGTATTGCTAATCTGGCAGACCTGCAATATCTCGCGCTGGACACGAATCCTCTGCGCGGTGTATTACCGGACGCATTTACGCAGACTGCGTTGACCGAGATTCATTTGGAAAACACTTATCTGCGCGGTTTTGTTCCTGCTACGCTCAAAGCACGGCATGACGCAGGTGCAAAGGTGTATCTGAACAATAACTACATGACCGGCGCTGTCTTAAAGGATATGCCGAACAACAGCGGCAACTTCACAGATGGTGCAGCAAGTGAACAGTATCAGCTTACCAGCACTCGTTCCACGGTTACGGTCAGCAAGGACGGCACGGTAAATCTGTATGCGCTGCTGCTGAACAAGTCGCTGACTACCGGCAGCACGGCAAAGGTGCTGCTTAGACCGGACGAGTATGTTGTTACCTTCGATGATACCAAGGTACAGGTTACTGCGGACAGCAGCGGTATCTATGTGAAGGCACTGACGGATATTCCGCTGAATACGAATTTCAGTATCACAATCCAAATCAAGGACAACACCGGCTCTGAATATTCCAAGGTAAAGCTGACCCTCACTACCGATGTTACCAGCGGTGGCGGCGGCGGTATCGGCGGCGGTGGCGGCGGCACACCTGCAACGCCCAAGGTAGAACACAAGCTGTATATCAACGGCTTTACCGATGGTATGTTCCATGCCGAACGCAATATCACCCGCGAACAGACCGCGAAAATGCTGATTGACGCGCTGGAAAAGGAAATTGCCGAACCGGAGCAATCCTCGTATACCGATGTTGCCAACAACCGCTGGTCGTATCGCTGGGTAGAAGCAGCGTCCAAGGAAGGCTACATGGTAGGCTATAACGGCGGCGTGTTCAAACCGGAATTTGCAATCACTCGTGCAGAGATGGCAACAGCCTTGTCGCGTATCGCAGCGAAGGAAGGCTTGATTATGAACGGCAGTACCAAGACCTTCTCTGATGTGGCAGACGGCAAATGGTACAGCAGCTATATTCGTCAAGCGGTGCAGTACGGCTTAATCAGCGGCTATACGGACGGCACCTTCCGACCGGAGCAGTACATCACCCGCGCTGAAACCGTAACGATGATAAACCGTATGCTCGGCAGAAACTATGAAACGGCAACCGAACTGCACAGCATGGCTTGTCCGTTCCCCGATGTCAGCCAGAGCAACTGGGCGTATGGCAACATCATGGAAGCCGCTATCACGCACAAGCACTGATAGAAAGAATTAGAAACGGAAGAACTCCTGAATAGTTGGAGGTAAACTTATGAAGAAAGCATTAGTCCGCAGAGTAGTTTCTCTGTTCCTGTGCTTTTGCATGGTGATTGGATTCGTGCCAATCATTGACGCGCAGGCAGCAGAAATCAAGGGCGGCACATTCGACCCGCATACCGGTTATCTGGAACTGGAATTTGGGTATCAGCTTACGCAGTATGTGAACATCAATGTCTATGTCCGCAGTCCTTCGGACGATGGATTGAAGAAAGAATTTGTCGGCTCGATTGTAGAGAATTACCTGCTCTCCGGTGCAAACGATGTTAAAGCATGGCTTCCCGAAGATTCACCGGACACTATGGTATCGCCCTACACACCGGCAACCAAAACGGACGGCGGTTTGGTAAAACTGTCCGAGGACGGCATTTATCAAGCAGACAAGAACTTTGCCGGTGAAGATATTGAGCCGGTATCCATGATGAAGCACACGCTTATATGGGACGGCTCTCTCAATGGTATTCCGATTATCGGTCCGAACCTCGATGAAGATGTGTTTTATCTGACCGTAGAAATTGAACCGCTCGGCAGACCGGATAAGAATGTTGAGTGTACCGACAGTGATGATAGCCACACGCACGGTCAGAACTATACTTGGCCGCAGAAGCAGGAGAACGGCAAGAAAAAGTTTGCTGTCAGTACCGAACTGCTGGTAGACTACCGTGATTATGTTGTCGGTGAAGATGGCACGGCGGCGTTCCTCATGCTGAAAGGCAGTTTGTCCGATGAAGTACGCAAGAAACTGTACGAGCAGTTTGTCAGCGGCAGTCTGGCGTGCAATGAATTGACCGGTTTCCCCGAACTGGAAGGCTTGGTGCTGGACTACCAGAACCTTGACCCTGTAAACATGGTAACAGGTGCGTACAACTTCATGTACGAGGACTTGAAGCTGGAAGGCATTATCCCGCTGACCTTCCTTCGTGTTTACAACTCGCGCTACAACAAGGGTGCGCTGGGTACTGGCTTTACGCACAGTTACGATTATTCGCTCATCAATGACCGTGGTATTATCCGTGTGACAATGCCCGGCGGTGAGGAGCAAATCTTCCTTACGCTCCGTGGCGGCGGCTATGATTCACTGGCAGACAGCGGCTTTGTTCTGGAAAATGAAGCAGACGGCAGCTACCGCATGACGCACGAGGACGGCGCAGCGTTCATTTTCTCGAATGATGGCAAGAGCGGCAAGCTGCAAACCGTCTATAATCCCGATGGTACGCCGGTAGCACAGCTTACCTACAACGGCGATGAACTGACCGGAATTGACGGCATTGCAGGCAGCTATACGCTGGCATGGTCGAACGGACATATTTCGTCCGTGACCGATAACGCAGGCCGCACCGTATCGTATGAGCATGACGGCGATTTTCTGACCGGCGTTACCAATGCAGACGGTGATACGCTGCATTATACCTACGATGGCAACGGCTATCTGAACAGTGCTACCGACTTTGAAGGCAAAGTCTATATTAAGAACGAGTATGACGGCATAGGCCGTGTGGTAAAGCAGACCTTTATCAATGCGGACATTCCCACTGTTTCTACCGTTTCCTATGACGATGACGCGCGTGTTACGACCTGTGTAGACGCAAACGGTCTGGAAACACGCTACTACTACGATAATCACCGTAACATCCAGAAAATCGGAACAGTTATCGACGGCACGGAGTACACCACCAACAACACCTATGACGGCGATTATCGCGCCAACTCTGCAAGCGACCGTCTGAATGGTGCAACCGCATACGAGTACGACAGCAGCGGCAATGTGACGAAGGTTCGCTATGCGGATAATACCACTATGACGCTGACTTATACGGCGGGCGGCGATATTGCGTCCATCACGGACGCGCTCGGCAATACGGAAACCTATACCTACTCCGGACACAGCTTGACCGAGTTCCGCGACAAGAACGGACATACCACTTCGTACACCTATAATGCACTCGGTCTGCCGATTACGGTTACGGACGCACTCGGCAATCAGACCACCTATGCGTATGACGATAAGGGACGGCAGCTTTCTGTCACCGACGCTGAGGGCGGTGTTACCAGCTTTGAATACGATGCCGTAGGCCGCATCGTTGCAGAGCATACCAAGGTGAGCGATACAGCAACCGCAACGACCAAGCATACCTACTCCAAGGCGGGCAAGCTGCTGAAAACCGTAGACGCGCTGGGCGGCGAAACCTCGTATGAGTACAATGCCAACGGCTTTACCACCTCGACCAAGGACGCGCTCGGCGGCACGGTAACGACCGAATACGGCACGAACGGTGAACCGCTGAAACGCACGGACGCGAACGGCAACGAAACCACCTATGAATATGACAAGGACACCGCACAGCTTATATCGGTAACAGACGCAGAGGGCAACGAAACCCGCTACACCTACAACGATCGCGGCCTGCTTATCCAGACTACGGACGCGGAAGGCAATGCGACTACCTATGAATATGACGCGCTCGACCGTGTAGCAAAGACGATTGACGCGCTGGACGGCGAAACGATCTATGCGTATGACAGCATGGGACGCACGGTTTCGGAAACCGATGCAGAGGGCAACAAGAAAAACTACACCTATGACGCGCTCGGACGAACCAAGACCGAAACCGATGGTGCAGGCAACAAGACAACCTATACCTATGACCCTGTTGGCAATCTGCTTGTTACTACGGACGCAAACGGCAATGAAACCAAGACCGAGTACAATGCCCTCAATGCAGCAGTAAAGCAGATTGACGGCGAAGGCAACGAAACCACCTACACTTACGACAAGGTAGGACGGCTGCTGACCGAAACGGACGCACTCGGCGGCGTTACTGCGTACACCTACGACCTTGCGGGCAATCAGCTTAGCGTTACCGACCCCGAAGACAATGTGACAAAGTATGTCTATGACCTGCTGGGACGCGCCGTAGAGCAGATTAACGCAGACGGCAGCAAGACCCGCACGGTGTATGACGCGCTGGGACGCACGACAGAAAGCTATGACGAACTCGGCGGTAAGACTGCTACCACCTATGATGCGAACGGCAACCAACTCACCGTCACTGACCCGAAAGGCAACAAAACTTCGTATCAGTACAACCGCAAAGACCAGATTACTGTTATCACCTATGCGGACGGCGGCGAAACCCACTATACCTACAATGCGCTCGGAAATGTCAGCGAAGTAACCGACCAGAACGGCAATGCAACCAAGTACACCTATGACGCACTCGGCAGAACGCATACCGAAACCAACGCAGTAGGTGTTGTGACCGAATACGGCTACGACAAGGTAGGCAACACGGTTTCTGTCACCAAGGACGGAACAGTAATCGCAAAGAGCGAGTACGACGGTGCGTATCGTGTGATAAAAACGATTGACGGACTGGGTAATGCGGGAACAAAGCAATATGACGGCGTAGGCAATGTACTGGTTTCCACTGACCGTGAAGGCAATGCAACACAGTACACCTACGACAAAAACTATAACCTGCTCAAGACCACAGACGCAGAAGGCGGCGTGTCCTCGTCTGCTTATGACGCGCTGGGTCGTGTCGTTTCTGCAACCGATGAAAACGGCAATGCAACGACCTACACCTACGATAAGAACGGCAATGTGCTGACCGAAACCGACGCACTTTCTGGTGTTGTTACCAACACTTACGACGCACGCGGCAGAGTAGCAGCAACTACGGACAAGCTGGGTGCAACGACTACCTACACCTATGATGCAGCCGGTAATCTCCGCAAGGAAACCGACGCGAATAATGCGTATGCCGTTTATCAGTATGATGCGAACAACAATCTCATTCAGTACACCAACCGCAACAACGAATGGGTGAAGTATGCGTATGACTGCATGAATCGGCAGGTCAAGGAAACCAACCAGCTTAACCATGCAACCGAGTACGAATACGACCTTGCAGGCAACCAGACGGCGGTGATCGACGGCAACAAGAACAAGACCATATACACCTATGACGGCTTGAATCGTCTTGTTTCCAAGACCAACGCCGAAGGCGGTATGTTCGAGTACCGGTATGATTCGTTTGGCAACACCGCAGGCACGACGATGTACGGCGGCGGTGACGAGAAGGCCGCGACCACTTATGCCTATGATGCAGCGGGCAATCTGCTGACCGAAACCTCTCCGCTGGGCAGCGTGACTACCTACACGCATGACAAGGAAGGCAATGTGCTGACGCAGGTTGACGAAAACGGCAAGCAGACCGCGTACACCTACGACAAGTTGTATCGCATGGTTTCCCGCAAGGACGCGGATGGTACTGCGACCTTTGCCTATGACAAGGCGGGCAACATGACCTCGGCCAAGGATGGAAACGGCACGGTAGCATTTGCGTTCGACGCGCTTTCCCGCACCACCGCTGTCACAAATGAGGACGGCACGACCACGGCGTACACCTACGACGCGGCAAGCAACCGTCTGTCCATCACCTATCCCGACGGCAAGGCCGTTACGACCGCGTATGATATTCTCGGCAATGTGAAGTCCCAGACCGACCACGACGGCACAGGCATTACCTACACGCGCGACGCGGAAGGACGCACAATCAAGGAAGGCCACAGCGACGGCAGCACGACCGAGTATGATTATAACGCCGCCGGTCTGCTGACGCTGCAAAAGGAAGTCACCAAGAGCAACAGCACACGCCGTCAGACTGCGTATACCTACGATGATGCGGGCAATATCGTAAGTGAAAACCGTTCCGGTGTAGACATTGACAAGAAGGACGAGTTGGTACGCTACTACTACGATAAGGCCAATCAGCTTATCCGCACCAATATCGAGGGCAAGAATACGAAGTATTCCTACGACCTCGCGGGCAATCTGCTTTCCGATGGTACGAACACTTACACCTACGATCTGCAAAACCGTCTGGTTAGCAAGACCGGCAAGGACGGTACGACCACTTATACCTATGACGCGGCGGGCAATCTGATTAAGAAGGCTGCACCGGACGGCACGACCGAGTATACCTACACGGCACAGAACAAGCTGAAAACCGGCAAGACCGAGGACGGCCAGAGCAGCACCTATACTTACAATGCGCTCAATGCACGCATTAAGAATGTACAGGTGCGCGACAACAAGAACGCCGGTCATGCAAACTCCGACTTGAAGGACGGTTCGCACGGCACCGATTATCTGGACTTCTTGAAGGATGGACGCTTTTTCTGGCAACGCACATGGGAAACCGAGGTAGGCACGACCTTCCAGAGCAATTTTGAAACCGTAACAAAGAACTATGTTGTGGACTATCTTTCCATTGCCAATCGTGATATACTCGTCACAGAGGACGGCAGCTTCACGCAGCGGTATGTGTACGATGAGGACGGCACCCGTATCTCGGCAGAGTACGGCTATGCAGCCGGTACAAAGCGCGGTGAGGGCGGCGAAAACCTGCAAAGTGACTTTGCGGCAAATGATGTGCGCAAGGTATGGTATCGCACCAGTCATCTCGGCAGCACGCTGTTTGCCGTAGACGAAACCGGCAAGGTCATCTCTCACACGATCTATGACCCGTGGGGCAATCCGCTGACCGAAACCTACACGGACACGAATTTCAGCGGTATCGACAACGCCAACAATTTCACCGGCTACACTTGGGACGAAGTGCTTGACCTGTATTTCGCGCAGAATCGTTTCTACGACCCTGCCGACCACCGGTTCACACAGGAAGACCCTATCAAGGACGGCGAGAATTGGTATGGGTATTGCGGGAATAATGTGGTTAATTATTCTGATTGGGCTGGACTTGCATCATCGAATACGCGATATGTTGCTACTGATAATGTCTATATGCGTAGTGGCGCAGGCACATCATATAATGTCCTCGCGACATTGCAATATAATACTGCTGTTACATATTTAAACGAGAAGAAAAACAATAACAATTATAATTGGGCCAAAGTTCAATATGAAGGTAAAACAGGTTGGATTGCAGATAAGTATCTAAAAACAAGCAAACGCCCCAGCATATCTGCTACAATTGATTCGGTAGCTCAAAAATTTGGTTTTGAATACTCGTATGGTGGACAATATTTTTATTCATCTGAATATGGTTGGCAGCGGACATTTGGCTATATGGACCTTTTTGACAAGTATATGAATATTGTTCCGGGTATCAATATTAATTTCTTGTCCTGTATATTCCAATATAACAACAAAACATGGCGTGTGGAATGTTGGAAGGGCGAATACGGTCCTACTGCTGGCGGCGAAGTTGGTTTATATGTTTTGGATGGCACGATGTCGCTTAGTCAATATTTTCAAAAGATGCGATGCGATGGTGCAGTATTTACCGGAACAGAAGCATTTGATAGATTATTTTCTATGATAAAAAATACTGAACCGTTATCTAAAAATGTTGCATGGTACCGAGCAGCGTATTCCAGTGAATACATTGGCATGAGCATTGCATTTAGAGAAGTGGTACAAAAGAAAAACGGCGGTGATTCGTATACTACCAATGCTTTTGCTTCTCGTTCTTCGTCGGGGCATTGGTGGCTAACAGTCTTCAAACTTAATTCTGCCAAGAAAGAAAATATTATTATGGATGTTACACTAACATTCCCCAATAGTACAATGCGTAGTGCTTACGATGAGAAACTTTATTGGAAAAGTAAGTATGGCGGATATAAAATTATGAATCGTAAGTCGAATAACAAAGTGGAATCTTTTTCGTGGAGGTGAATTTATTCTTGAAGAAGGTGCTTTTATTGCTGTTATCTACTTTAGTAGGAATATTATCGGGATGTTCTGCCGGTAAACTATCGGTTCCTTCGGGAATATTGGCAACTGACCAAACCGTGGCCGATGAGTATATGACGGATAATTCCTTCTTGACTGCAAGATATGGTTCAGATTACACAGTCACATTTGTTGGCGGAAGCGGTGAGGGTGAAGTCAATCAATCAGGTAAATCAGGTATTATGTCGTTTCAATACATGATAAATGATACGGATTTATATGATGTAGAGGTTGTCAAAGAAAAACATGACGCATGGAAAGTGAAAGGTTTACTTTTAGAATCCACAACTTATTCGTGCGATGAATTAAGTTTTTCGTTCTCTCTGTGTTCAACAGAAAACTATTATGAAGCTAATGGAAACCTCAACATAAATGATACTTCTATACCCGTAATAGTGAGTGTTAATTGTAGCCTTATGACAGTTGAAAATGCTGAATTACGGCAACAATATGAAAAGGCATGGGAACAATTTTCTGTTACTGATGTAGAGAATATGAGTTCGGCAGAGCGTCAACAATGGGATGATCGTGAAAAGGCTTGCACGATGTTTACCTGTTCGGTTGAACCACAATTTGATTCGTTTACAGCCGTCATAAATTCTGATTATGCAGACTTTTTTGATAATACCGTAAACACATTACATTTTCACGAAATTGAACCATAATATTCGACTTTTTAAGCAAACAGCCACCGGAGAATTTTCTCCGGTGGCTGTTCTTTTACTCCAATCCGCTCGTCACCTGCGCGACAATCTTCCTATGCTTTTCGTTCAGAACCGTGCCGTCCAAAAGCTGCTGCACGAAATCCCGACCTTTCATTTTCTCAATCTCCTGCAGCATTTTGATGGACTTTGCGCTTGCTATCAAAGAACTATAAAAAACTCAGCCAATGCAAGCATTGGCTGAGTAGGTGTTTGTTTTTTCAATTATCCCAAGACACCGGCATTAAGGTCATTTCCATGGCAGTGGGATTTTCGGAACGGAAGTCTGATTTAGAGAAGTCCACTGGATCGATCTGGTATTCCTGCCCGTTGATCAGTGCATGGGAATTGTCTCTCTCGATAAACGTACCAAGCACTCGGAATACTCCCGTTTCTCCAGAAAGGGCTCGTTCGTATGTGCTCTTGGGCATTTTTATCGTAATCTCGCCTTCAGGCTTGGAAACATAATAAGTCATTGCACATACTCTCGTTTCCTTATTCAGGCGTTCGTCTTTGACCAGAATCTGAATGGGATATCCTGCAAGCACGGACTTTTGATCGGTTTGAGAGCAGTAGGTATAGTAGCTTACTGTCTTGGTCACGATTTCCTCACCGCAGGTGTCCAACAGGTTCTGATAGTCTGCACTATACTTTCCGTAAGACGGGTAGTAAATATAATGGGGGTTATAAGCTGACTGAACGACGCTCTTAATTCCCGCATCACCTGCCGCACGATAATCAATATCACTGGGGCCGATTTTATCGCTGGTGGAGGGCGTTGTCGGCGTCGTGGGTTCCGTAGGCGCCGTGGGTTCCGTAGGCGTTACGGGATTTGTCGGCTCAGTCGGTGTCGTGGGTTTCGTGGTATTACCCGCGTTATTTTCTTCACCGTAACCTACAGTCGTCAGAATGTCGACTCGATTGGTTGCGAGATCGAACTTGACGCCGATGTTCATATCCTTACAAAGATCACGCAGCTTGTAATAGTTGTTATCGGAGATGTTGTATCCTGTGTAATCAGCCTTATTTCCATCCTTAAATACGGATGCCTTCGATTCCTTAGCAGTTTTCACTGCGCTAGAAGGAAGCGCCATTTCGCCGCCAACAACGGTGTATGCCTTGTTGGTCGTGAGATCGATCCGCTTATTCGTCTCATTCCAAGACACTTCAAACTGTTTGGAGCTTCCATTGACCATCGCCGCAACATCCCTGAGTTTGAAGTAATTGTTATCGTTAATCATGTAAGCGGCACCGTTAACCTTTGTGCCGTCAACATAGATTGTATTCTTGGTCGGGGTTGCGTTCACCGCGCCAGCACTCGTAAGCAGTGCAGCACTGACTGCACCGATCATAAACATAGTTCGTTTGTTCATATTATTGCTTCCTTTCTATGATACAATCTGCCATCTCATCAACCAGAGAAATAGGCACTATCAGTGGAAATAATATTCGTTTGTTCAATTTTGATTTTATTATAGCACAGATTGACAGCGACAACAACAGCTTTTAAAAAGTGCACCTTCACCAGCGTTCTTGAAAGTGCACTTTCAAGCAGCGGCGCCTTACTCAGCAGGTTCCATCTTTTGCAGACAGTCACCACAAATGCGGTTTACCTCGCGGGTAGCGCGTACCGACATTCGGCATTTCGGACAGATGTATTTGCGCGTACTACTCGGTTTCTTGGGCTTGGGCGGCTCGGTGTTGCCGGAGTTCGCGCCGCTCCCTGTACCGCGTGATACGTAGCCGTCCATGCGTCCCATGCGGATATCTTCCCAACCCTGAGCAACGATGAAATCAAGCAGCTTCTCGGTCGGAGAGGTAATAGACCAGCCGATACGCGGATCGTAGTCAATTCGCAGGTCGCACGCCTCAGCGGCGGCTTTGAAGCGCTTGTTGTGGTATGTACCGCCGCGGCTGCAATCCTGAACGCCGGTTTGCAGATTAGACAGATGAACCATCTCATGCAGCAGAGTCGCGGTTACGTCCTCAATCGGGCGGTCAAGCGTTCCCGCGTCAATGTTGAGTTCGTGCCGCTCGTCACCGTTGGCCTTGTGCCACGTTTTAGAAACCGTAACATGACCGTAGGCGCGTGGCGTGGATTGGATTGTGATAACAGGTTCTTCGATCTCGCCGTTGAAATAGTGATCGTTGAGTGCGCGGAACATCTTTTCAAGATATCCGGCCGCACGACTTGTTTTGACAGTCTGTTTCATAAAGAACGCCTCCATAATTCTATATTGGGCTGTGCCGTACTCGCTCCGAGTACGGCTTAATTATGCTTGCAGACACTCCGGGTTCTGGGTCAAGACTGGCTCGTAAGAGCCACTTGCGCAAAAAAATACACCGTGCAGTCGTTCGCACGGTGTATTTTTTGGCGGTCTTGACGCAGGGCGCGGAGTGTGCCACACGCGGAGGCAGAGAGGTGAATTTTACTTTTTTCCGAGGTTTTTAGGCTGGCGAATGTACTTTTTGTGCTGCGCAGTGAGCCAATCTACGTAGTCTTCCTTAGAAATCTCCCTACGTTTATAGTGGCGGCGCATCGAGGATCTTTCCTCTCTAAACCTCACTAAATTTTCCATATCCTCATAATTTTCAAGTGGCATACCCGGCTTTGGCTTGTAGCTTCTGATACGCTCTTGAAGCATACTGTCGATGCGCTTATAAATTTTATCGGGCTCTTCTAATAACTTGCGGCTTTTCTTTGTGATAATGTCAGAGCATGCGGTGCTACAGCACTTTCGCTTCGAAGCGTGAGTAGGAATAATGAAATATTTCCCGCAGCAAGCGCATTTTCGAAGGCGAATTCGCTGCATAGCTGCAAAATCAAGCGTAGCGCGGCAATACTGCCACAAATTATGTATCGAATAAATGCGGGCAGAAGAAATATTGTAAGCATAGTTCATTTTTCTTTGCGTGTACTCAAGAGTAGCAGCATCCATCGGATATTCCTCAACGCACAAATCGTCCGGACGACGATTGAGGAAAGGAGCGGTAAAATAGGCATCTTTATCAGCTCGTTCTTCAGTTTCATTAACGGGAGTTCTTTGAGGATCGCTGGTCGTATTATATACATGAAAATTGAAACAAGAAGCTGATTCAGCTGTAATCGGCATATGATCTTCAAGAGCAGGGATAACAAGAGTAGGGATAAGATTATTATACTCAAAGGAAAAAGGGTAGCTCTTAGGTACATAAGAAAAAATAGATTTTTGGGGGACGTCGATAGAGTCGATAGAGCTTAAAAAATCCCAATATCGAGTTGGAAGCGCTTTATACTCGGTATCCTGGAGGAATAAGTAACTTTTCAGCGCAAAAAGATTGCGCTGTGCCCGAAAAATTTCACCTACGTCGTACCCTGAAAGCATATAATCAGCGAGCTGATATGTGGTATGACGTAAATAATTGAGATTTGCAATAGCACGCATTCCAAAGGCAACAGACTCGTCAACGATTTCTTCATAGCGCTTGATGACTGTATGTAGCTCTGCTGCAAAAGGACGAGGAAGATTTGAAAAAACCGGATCGTTGATGTCAGGACGCTCTGCTGGCGGTATAAATGAAAGCGGAAAAGTCACATAACGGACGCACTCTTCGAAAGTGCTTCCTTTCTTATAAAAAATTAATTCAGATGGTTCAAAATCTAGATCTTTGTACTCTGATGGGACAATACCCAGATTTTTGCACATATTATCACCTCCATCTTTATTTTACAGCAAGTTTTGCGTCTTGCAAAGTCTTTCCGAAAAATAAAAATCATATTTTTCGAGAAAGACTAAGGCTTTTCACAGAAAGCTATGATATACTTTAAGCATCGAAAGGCCGATCGATGAGAAAACATGATAAAATTCCGGGATATCCCATTTTTGTTGAAAAAGGAGATTGAAAAATGCTTAAACTGCAAGATGTAAAAATCGATGCGCGGGCAACCGTAGGTGCGCCTCTGGTGCTGTGTCGCGTACAGCCGACCGTGGCTTATGAGGGCGGCATGCCTACCGCACATCGCGATGGGACGAGGTTCACCGTGGCATGCCCGGGCGCAGATATGCGGAGACTCGCGGTGAAGGTTCCCGGTCCGCAGACGCTTGATCTTGATGATTCCGGTATTACTTTTGTCGATTTCGATGGCTTGGAAATTTACTCTTACTTCAAAGAGGGAAAAGTCTTTGTCGCCGGTCGCGCAAAGGCGATTCATCGTGTAGACGGCAAGTAAAAGCATATTTGTCGGTGGTAAGAGGCGTGCCTCCAGTGCGCCTCCACCGACCATTGAGAAAGGAGACTTTTAAGTGGAAGATTTAGAAAGGGGATTTTTAGCAGATAGTGCATTGCCAGAGAAGTTTTTGGGCAAATTTCAAGTTCTGGTAAATATCGGAAAAACTGTTTGTCCAGAGCATGGAGTGCAAGGGGTTGTATACTATGTCGCAGTTCCCAAGCAGGGTATGCAGGTTGTGCCGGTTTACGTACTTGGCAAGCAAGATGTAGACATTGAGCCCGGTATCGCGCTGTTGGTTCGCTTTGTCGATGTAGAGCTTTTTGCGGATGACAGCGGCTTGTGCGCAGAAGCGCAGTACATTGAGGTCGTGGACTCCATCGAGGAAGACCGGTACAGTGTGTAAAGAGAGCGATGATGTAAAGACCAAAAGCGTGAGTTCGTGGTTTGCTGTCTTTGATAATCCTGCCGAGCATGGATACATCGGGACGCCGGAAGAAGTCTGTGAAAGACTGCGAGATGAGTGGATTGAAGGGCATCCGACACGCACAGGAGCATGGGTATACTGCATTTCCGCAAAGGGACTACATCATATACACATGGTACTGGAAGATACTGACAATATGCGTTTCTCGCATATAAAGAAAACTTATGCGGTAGGCTGTCATCTTGAGCCTACCGCTGGAAAAAAGTCGCAAGTCGAAGATTATATCTACAAGCGACCTCCCTATGACGAAAAGGGTGAGCGGGTTCTGTGCTGCGTAGTCCATGGTGAAATCGTGGGTAGGCAAGGTAGGCGGACTGATATCGAAAGAATCGATGAAATGATCGCTAGCGGTATGAAGCCCAAAGAAATTCTTGCTCAAAAGTTTGGTTTTCGCCGTTATGAAAAGATGATTCGCTCGGCCTGTCTAGATCACCGCTATCGGGAAGTCCCTACCATTCGAGATGTAAAAGTACATTTCCTTGTGGGTGCTAGCGGTACAGGTAAAAGTTATACTTACCGACAGCTTTGCGAAGAGTATGGCGAAGATGAAGTATGTCTGATTACAGACTACGCAAACGGCGGTTTCGATCGCTACGAGGGCGAAAAGATTCTGTTTTTAGATGAGTTCAAGGGAGAGCTGCCATACTATGTGCTACTTACCGTTTGCGATAAATATAAAGCCACAATACACGCGCGATTTCAAAATATCTGGGCACTATGGGATCAGGTTTATATCGCTTCAGTTTATGCCCCAGAAGATCTGTACGCACTTATGGTGCCATCACATAGGCGGCCGCGCGACACATGGGCACAGATGATTCGACGTCTTACAGATGTCACTCTGTATTACATTGAGGAGGGTGAGTATCGGCAGTATACTATAGAGGCGAGTAAGTACACTACTTATGCTGCATTAAAGGAAGAAGTCACTAAAAAGTGAATTGGGAAAAGTTGGGGAGATAGTATTACCTCCCCAACTTCTTAACAATCACGCATTTAAACTTAATAAGAGGTGATTTTTGAAAGTGCACTTTCAAAAAAAGAAAATAGCATGTGTCATAATTTCGATTTTGGTTGGTATTGCAGTATATATATACTTTGTAATAAAGGCGTTTCAGTTCATTGCTATGGTATGTGGTATCTGCGTGAGTTTAATCTCGTTTATTGTACTCCATTCGATTTTGCAAGGCCAGTTTGGCGTATTGAGTGTACGCGGCAATTTGGAGCGTGCCGGGCTGGTCAACAAGAAAGGTGAGCCTCCGATTTTGCTACGACAGTATCCCGATCAAGATTACGAAAAGGGTACGATCTATGAGTTCACCAATCGAGGTATTCCGCATGAAGAATGGCTCGATTTCCGGG
>OGZV01002175.1_pt1 | contig 16005 bp, 7 predicted proteins | sample 1576861 | NCBI WGS metagenome assembly OGZV01 (sample SAMEA3541501, study PRJEB24748) | human gut metagenome | biome: human gut; feature: human-associated habitat; material: faeces | place: China | collected 2012
CAGAATTCGTTCTGTAAAAACTGGAAAAAGCATGCGTATGAGCTACCAGAGACAAGAAGAAGTCCTGGAAATGCCAAACCTGATCGAAGTCCAGAGGGATTCTTATAAATGGTTTCTTGATGAAGGACTTAGGGAAGTCTTTGATGATATTTCTCCGATCGCGGACTACAGCGGAAAGCTCAGCCTGGAATTCATCGACTTTACATTTGACGAGAAGGATGCGAAATATACTATCGAACAGTGTAAAGAACGTGACGCAACTTACGCCGCACCTTTGAAGGTTCGAGTGAGACTGATTAACAAAGAAACAGAGGAAATCAACGAACACGAGATTTTCATGGGAGATTTACCGATCATGACTGTTACAGGTACCTTTGTCATCAATGGTGCAGAACGAGTAATTGTCAGCCAGTTAGTACGTTCCCCTGGAATCTATTACGCAATAGCGCATGATAAACTTGGTAAGAGACTGTTCTCCAGTACTGTTATCCCGAACAGAGGTGCATGGCTGGAATATGAGACAGACTCTAATGATGTTTTCTATGTACGTGTTGACAGAACAAGAAAGGTTCCGATCACTGTTCTGATCCGAGCACTTGGTGTAGGAAGCAATGCAGAGATCATTGATCTCTTCGGTGAAGAGCCAAAGATCCTTGCAAGTTTTACAAAGGATACATCCACCAACTATCAGGAAGGTCTTCTTGAATTATACAAGAAAATCCGTCCGGGTGAGCCGCTTGCAGTTGAGAGTGCGGAGAGCCTTATCAATGCAATGTTCTTTGATCCGAGAAGATATGACCTTGCGAAAGTTGGACGTTATAAATTTAACAAGAAGCTCCACCTCAACAGAAGAATCGTTGGTCACAGACTGGCTGAGGATGTTGTTGATGCTTCTACAGGCGAAATCCTGGCAGAAGAAGGAACTGTTGTGACAAAAGAAATGGCAAATACCATCCAGAACAGCGCTGTTCCATATGTATGGATCCTTGGCGAGGAAGACCGCAGAATCAAGGTTCTTTCTAACTTAATGGTTGATATCCGCCACTATCTTCCGGAAATCGAAGATCCAAAGAGCATCGGTGTTACAGAAGCAGTATACTACCCTGTTCTCGAAAACATTCTGGAAGAAAATGATACATTAGAAGACAGGATTGCAGCAATCCACAGAGATATCCATGATCTGATTCCGAAGCATATCACAAAAGAAGACATCTTTGCTTCTATTAACTACAATATGCATCTGGAATATGGCCTTGGCAATGCCGATGATATCGACCACCTTGGCAACCGTCGTATACGTGCGGTAGGTGAGCTGCTTCAGAACCAGTACAGAATCGGTCTTTCCAGACTGGAACGTGTGGTTCGTGAGAGAATGACAACTCAGGATACAGAGAATATTTCTCCACAGTCCCTGATCAATATTAAACCTGTAACTGCAGCAGTGAAAGAGTTCTTCGGTTCTTCCCAGCTGTCACAGTTTATGGATCAGAACAACCCTCTTGGTGAGCTGACACACAAGAGACGTCTTTCCGCCCTGGGACCTGGCGGTCTGTCACGAGACAGAGCCGGATTCGAGGTTCGAGATGTCCATTACTCCCATTACGGAAGAATGTGCCCTGTCGAGACACCTGAAGGTCCTAACATCGGTCTGATCAACTCTCTTGCATCTTATGCAAGAATCAATCAGTACGGATTTATTGAGGCACCATACCGCAAGATCGACAAAGCAGATCCTAAGAATCCTCGTGTAACAGATGAGGTTGTATATATGACTGCTGATGAAGAGGATAATTACCATGTAGCACAGGCGAATGAGCCTCTGGACGAAGAAGGACATTTCATTCATAAGAATGTATCCGGTCGTTTCCGTGAAGAGACTCAGGAGTATGAGCGTCATATGTTTGATTACATGGACGTATCTCCTCGTATGGTATTCTCCGTCGCTACTGCCCTGATCCCGTTCCTGCAGAACGACGATGCCAACCGTGCGCTGATGGGATCAAACATGCAGCGTCAGGCTGTGCCGCTTCTGACAACAGAGGCTCCGGCAGTTGGTACTGGTATGGAAGTGAAGACAGCAGTTGACTCCGGTGTCTGCGTAGTTGCAAAGAAATCCGGTACTGTACTTCGTTCCACATCTACAGATATCAGCATTAAGAATGATGATGGTACAAAAGATGATTACCATCTGACTAAATATCTGAGAAGTAACCAGAGTAACTGTTATAACCAGAAACCAATCGTATTCCAGGGTGAGCACGTAGAGGCAGGACAGGTTATCGCAGATGGTCCTTCCACAGCAAACGGAGAACTTGCTCTTGGTAAGAACCCGCTGATCGGATTCATGACATGGGAAGGTTATAACTACGAGGATGCGGTACTCCTCAGTGAAAGACTTGTTATGGACGATGTTTATACATCTGTTCATATTGAAGAATATGAATGTGAAGCCCGTGATACCAAACTGGGACCGGAAGAAATCACACGTGATGTTCCTGGTGTGGGCGACGATGCACTGAAAGATCTGGATGAGCGTGGTATTATCCGTATCGGTGCTGAAGTACGTGCCGGCGATATCCTTGTTGGTAAAGTTACTCCTAAGGGAGAGACAGAGCTTACGGCAGAAGAGAGACTTCTTCGTGCGATCTTTGGTGAGAAAGCACGTGAAGTACGTGATACTTCTCTGAAAGTACCTCACGGTGAATACGGTATTATCGTAGATGCCAAGGTATTTACAAGAGAGAACGGCGATGAGATGTCACCTGGTGTTAACCAGTCCGTACGTATCTACATCGCACAGAAGAGAAAGATTTCCGTTGGTGATAAGATGGCCGGACGTCATGGTAACAAGGGTGTTGTTTCACGTGTACTTCCTGTTGAAGATATGCCATTCCTTCCGAACGGACGTCCTCTTGATATCGTGCTGAATCCTCTGGGTGTGCCTTCCCGAATGAATATCGGACAGGTCCTGGAGATTCACTTAAGCCTTGCTGCGAAAGCACTTGGATTCAACGTTGCAACTCCTATTTTCCAGGGTGCAAACGAGCATGATATCCAGGATACACTGGAACTTGCAAACGACTATGTAAACACAGAAGACTTTGAAGAGTTCCGCGAGAAATACAAAGACATTTTAGCACCGGATGTAATGCAGTATCTGGATGAGAACAAAGCCCACAGAGCACTGTGGAAGGGTGTTCCGATCTCCAGAGACGGTAAAGTGCGTCTGCGTGACGGCCGTACAGGAGAGTACTTCGACAGTCCTGTAACAATTGGTCACATGCACTATCTGAAGCTGCACCATCTGGTTGATGATAAGATCCATGCACGTTCTACAGGTCCTTACTCTCTGGTAACACAGCAGCCACTGGGTGGTAAAGCACAGTTCGGTGGACAGCGTTTCGGTGAGATGGAGGTTTGGGCACTGGAAGCATACGGTGCATCTTACACACTGCAGGAAATCCTGACAGTAAAATCCGATGATGTTGTTGGACGTGTTAAGACATACGAAGCAATCATCAAGGGTGACAATATTCCTGAGCCGGGTATTCCGGAATCCTTCAAGGTTCTCTTAAAAGAACTTCAGTCTCTTGGTCTGGATGTGAAGGTACTCAAGGATGACAATACAGAAGTACATCTTCTTGAATCTGTAGATTACGGTGACACAGACCTTCGTTCTGTCATCGAGGGAGATTCCAGAAGACATCACGACAGAGAAGAAGACTACGGCAAACATGGCTATACAAAGCAGGAGTTTGACGGAGAAGAACTCGTTGACATTGACGAGGATGAAGATGAGGATGACTTCATTGAGCTGGATGAGGCTCTTGAAGACAATGACGAAGAGTAAGAAAGGGGAAAGAATACATGGCAGAAACAACTAACGCCAATGAAACATATCAGCCAATGACTTTCGATGCCATCAAAATCGGACTGGCGTCCCCTGAGAAAATCAGAGAGTGGTCAAGAGGCGAGGTTTTAAAACCTGAGACCATCAACTACCGTACCTTAAAGCCGGAGAAAGACGGACTTTTCTGTGAAAGAATCTTTGGACCGAGCAAGGACTGGGAGTGCCACTGTGGAAAGTACAAAAAGATTCGCTATAAAGGCGTTGTCTGCGACAGATGTGGTGTAGAAGTTACCAAATCCTCTGTACGTAGAGAGCGTATGGGACATATCGAGCTGGCTGCTCCGGTATCCCACATCTGGTATTTCAAAGGAATTCCGTCCCGTATGGGACTGATCCTTGACATTTCTCCGAGAACTCTGGAGAAAGTTCTTTACTTTGCTAACTATATCGTACTGGATCCGGCTAATTCCGGACTCCAGTACAAACAGGTACTTACAGAGAGAGAATATCAGGATGCACGTGAGGCTTATGGATATGATTTCCGTGTAGGTATGGGTGCAGAATCTATCAAAGAGCTTCTTGAGGCAATTGATCTTGAGAAAGATTCTGTTGAACTGAAAAAAGAATTAAAAGATGCTACAGGCCAGAAACGTGCCAGAATCATCAAACGTCTGGAAGTTGTAGAATCCTTCCGTGAGTCTGGAAACCGTCCTGAGTGGATGATCATGACAGTGATTCCTGTAATCCCGCCGGATCTTCGTCCTATGGTTCAGCTGGATGGCGGACGTTTTGCTACATCTGACTTAAATGATCTTTACAGAAGAATCATCAACCGTAACAACCGTCTGAAGAGACTTCTGGAATTAGGTGCACCGGATATTATCGTTCGTAACGAGAAACGTATGCTTCAGGAAGCTGTTGATGCCCTGATCGACAACGGTCGTCGCGGACGTCCTGTAACAGGTCCTGGAAACAGAGCCCTGAAATCCCTTTCTGATATGCTGAAAGGTAAATCCGGACGTTTCCGTCAGAACCTTCTCGGTAAACGAGTTGACTATTCCGGACGTTCCGTTATCGTTGTAGGACCGGAACTTAAGATTTATCAGTGTGGTCTTCCGAAAGAGATGGCCATTGAGCTGTTCAAACCTTTCGTTATGAAAGAGCTTGTTGCCAACGGAACTTCACACAACATTAAGAACGCCAAGAAAATGGTTGAGAAGCTGGAGCCTGCTGTATGGGATGTTCTGGAGGATGTTATCAAAGAACATCCGGTTATGCTGAACCGAGCACCTACACTGCATCGTCTTGGTATCCAGGCATTCGAACCGATCCTTGTAGAAGGTAAAGCGATCAAACTGCATCCGCTGGTTTGTACCGCATTCAACGCTGACTTCGATGGTGACCAGATGGCCGTACATCTTCCGCTTTCACAGGAAGCACAGGCAGAGTGCCGTTTCCTTCTGTTATCACCGAACAACCTGCTGAAACCTTCTGATGGTGGTCCTGTAGCCGTTCCTTCACAGGATATGGTACTTGGTATCTACTATCTGACCCAGGAACGTCCTGGCGCTAAGGGCGAAGGCATGATCTTCAAGAGTGTAAACGAAGCGATCCTGGCATATGAGAACCAGGAGGCAACTCTTCATTCCAGAGTTAAAGTAAGAGTTAATAAGACAATGCCAGACGGCACTGTTAAGACTGGTGTGATCGAGTCTACCATCGGACGTTTTATCTTCAATGAGATCATTCCTCAGGACTTAGGCTTTGTAGACAGAAGCATTCCTGAAAATGAATTAAAGCTGGAAGTTGACTTCCACGTAGCTAAGAAGCAGTTAAAGCAGATCCTTGAAAAAGTTATCAATGTTCATGGCGCTACCCAGACTGCTGTTACACTGGATGATATTAAGGCAATTGGTTACAAGTTCTCTACAAGAGCAGCTATGACCGTATCTATTTCCGATATGACCGTACCTGCAAGCAAGCCGAAGCTGATCGCTGACGCTCAGGCAACTGTAGACCATATCGCAAAGAACTACCGCCGCGGTCTTATTACCGAGGAGGAGCGTTATAAAGAAGTTATCGAAACCTGGAAGACCACCGATGATCAGCTGACCCATGACCTGTTAACAGGACTGGATAAGTACAACAACATCTTCATGATGGCTGACTCTGGTGCGCGAGGATCTGATAAGCAGATCAAGCAGTTAGCTGGTATGCGAGGACTGATGGCAGATACAACCGGTCACACCATCGAACTTCCTATCAAGTCTAACTTCCGTGAAGGTCTTGACGTACTGGAGTACTTCATCTCCGCTCATGGTGCTCGTAAAGGTCTGTCCGATACCGCTCTTCGTACCGCTGACTCTGGTTACCTGACCAGACGTCTGGTAGACGTATCCCAGGATCTGATCATCCGTGAAGTTGACTGCTGCGAAGGCAAAGAGATCCCTTACATGGAGATCAAGGCTTTCATGGACGGCAACGAAGTGATCGAGGACCTGGAAGAGAGAATTACAGGACGTTATATTGCTGAGACCATTACTGATCCGGATACAGGCGAAGTAGTGATCAAGGCTAACCATATGTGTACACCAAAGCGTGCAGCAGCTGTTATGAAGGTTCTGAACAAGATGGGACGTAAGTCTGTTAAGATCCGTACCGTATTAAGCTGTAAGTCCCACATTGGTGTGTGTGCTAAGTGCTACGGCGCAAACATGGCAACCGGACAGCCTGTACAGGTTGGTGAAGCAGTTGGTATCATCGCAGCTCAGTCTATCGGTGAGCCTGGTACACAGCTGACCATGCGTACATTCCATACCGGTGGTGTTGCCGGCGGCGATATCACACAGGGTCTTCCTCGAGTTGAGGAGCTTTTTGAGGCACGTAAGCCAAAGGGTCTTGCTATCATCACTGAATTCGGCGGTGTAGTAGACATTAAGGATACCAAGAAGAAACGTGAAATTACTGTTACTGATATGGAAAGCGGCAATTCCAAGACCTATCTGATCCCTTACGGATCCAGAATTAAAGTTATGGAAGGCCAGATCCTTGAAGCCGGTGATGAGCTGACTGAAGGTAGCGTAAACCCACATGATATCTTAAAGATCAAGGGCGTTCGTGCTGTACAGGATTACATGATCCAGGAAGTTCAGCGTGTATACCGTCTCCAGGGTGTTGAGATCAACGATAAGCATATCGAAATGATCGTACACCAGATGTTAAAGAAGATCCGTATCGAAGAGAGCGGCGACAGCAATGTTCTCCCAGGTGTATCCATGGATGTTCTTGACTTCAACGAGATGAACGAAGAACTGATCGCACAGGGCAAACAGCCTGCAGAAGGCAAGCAGGTAATGCTTGGTATCACCAAGGCATCTCTTGCAACTGATTCCTTCTTATCCGCAGCATCCTTCCAGGAGACCACCAAGGTTCTGACCGAGGCTGCTATTAACGGTAAGGTTGACCACCTGATCGGTATCAAGGAGAACGTAATCATCGGTAAGCCAATTCCTGCTGGTACAGGTATGAAGCGTTACCGCAACGTAAAACTGGATACAGATGACAGACTTCTTGCAGAAGACGATGAGATCTCTATGTCAGAAGATGATGAGATCGCATTAAGCGGAGCAGAAGATGATGAGATTTCTGAGGATAATGTAGCAGAAGAAGTTCTGGGCATGGATGAAACTGAGGATGCAGAAGATGCATCTGAGGATGATGACGAGACCGAAGAATAATCAAGGTTAATCAAATATCGATCCAAAATGGGATCAAATACAGGACACAGGGGTCCGGCTGAAGCAGTCGTGACCCCTGTGCTTTTGTATTTATAAAAAAACAATCATCGAAAGATGTGAGATTGACAAAAAATAAATTAAAGTTACAACTTAATAAAATTAAGTAATATACAGTAAATTTACAAATAAGTCGGGACTTAAACTTAAATTTTTAATTGATATTTTAATAAAACTTTTATAAAATAATACCAAACTTTTTTAACTGTTTTTTTACAGTAGGAGGGAGACACAATTATGAATGAGAAAATAGAAAAGAAAGGACTGCTGGACCGCATGCTTGATTCCATCGAGCGCGCCGGTAACAGACTGCCCGATCCGATCACTATGTTCTTAGGACTGGCGATCATCGTTGCTGTTATTTCAGCAATCTGCAGCGCAGCAGGAATTAACGCAGTAAACCCGGCAGATGGATCTACCATTGAGATCTTCAATCTTCTGTCCTTTGACGGTATCCGTTATCTGTGGACCAATGTTATCACCAACTTTGCTGGTTTCGCACCTCTTGGAATGGTACTGGTAGCAGTGATCGGTTCCTCTGTTGCAGAAAAGAGCGGATTTCTGGTATCTGTTATGGTTAATTTCCTTGGAAAAGCAAGAGGCTGGATCGTAACTGCAGTCATCATGTTCTTAGGAGTTAACTTAAACGTAGCTGGTGACGCAGGATTTATCGTACTGCCTCCTCTGGCAGCTATCCTGTATATGTCCATTGGACGTCATCCACTTCTTGGTATGTACACTGCATTCGCAGCAGTTGCAGGCGGCTTCTGTGCAAACGTTCTGTTAGGCCTTTCTGATGCACTTGCATATGGCTTTACCGAGCAGGCAGCAAGAATGATCGATCCAAACTATGAAGCATCCATCGCTATTAACTGGTATTTCCTCATTGTTTCCTGCGTAGTACTGACTGTAGTAGGAACCGTCCTGGTAGAGAAAGTACTGTTACATCGTTTCCCAATTAATAAAGAAGAACTTGCAAAGTATGACTTTGATGAATCTGCATCTAACCTGACAGATGTTCAGAAAAAGGGTATCAAAGCAGCTGGTCTTTCTATCCTGATCTACATTATTGTGATCGTTCTTATGTGCGTACCGGTCTTCGGTGACAGAGCGATCCTGGCAGATGAAAATGGTTCCATCACCAGTGGTGGTTCTGCATTCTCCAAAGGTATCGTATTTACAGTTACCATGTTCTTAATGATCCCTGGTATTGTTTATGGTGTTGTTATTGGAAGATACAAAAATGACAAAGACTTATGGGCTGATATCAGCCAGGGCTTTGCTGAAATGGGCAACTACGTATTTATGTGTTTCTTCATTTCCATTTTCACTAACTTCTTCTCTGTATCCAAGTTAGGAACCGTACTTGCCATTAGAGGTGCAGAGCTGTTAAGTAATGTTGGATTTACAGGTATCCCGCTGTTAATTGGTCTGATCCTTTTATCCTGTATTGTAAATATGTTCATTGGATCTGCATCTGCAAAGTGGGCGATCTTAGCTCCTGTATTTGTACCAATGATGATGTTAATGGGCTTTGACCCGGCGATCACCCAGGTTGTATACAGAATTGGTGATTCCATTACCAATCCATTATCTCCATTATTTACTTACATTCCGGTTATTTTAGGATTTGCCCATAAGTATGATAAGAATGTAGGTCTTGGAACTATTATTGCAAATATGCTTCCATTCTCTGTAACATTTGCAATTGTATGGATCATTCAGGTTATCATCTGGGTAGCACTTAACCTGCCATTAGGACCTGGCGGCGGTATCTATCTCTAAAATGAAAAATTCAGCATATGCGTGACAGACGCATATTGTTGATGTAAAATGGGACTGTTGCAAAATGGAAATATTTGTATTTTGCAGCAGTCTTTTTGTACTGTAAAAGAACAAAAAGCCTGTATTGCCGGTGCGGTATGCAGGTATATGTTTAAAAAATAAAGTTGGAGAGGAGTTAAAAATATGAACTTTGCAAAAAGAGCAGAAGAATTAAGCGACCAGATCATAAAAGACCGCCGCTATCTGCACCAGCATCCGGAACTTTCTTATAAAGAGAAAAATACTACAGCATACCTGGTAGCCAGTTTAAAAGAGCTGGGGATCCCGGTACAGACATTTGAGGATTACACTGGCTGTATTGCTACTATTAAAGGCGGTAAGCCTGGAAAACATACCGTATTATTAAGAGGCGATATTGATGCCCTTCCTATTAAAGAAAACAGCGGTGTAGAATTTGAAAGTGAGAATGAGGGAGTGATGCATGCCTGCGGACATGACTGCCACACTTCCATGTTATTAGGAGCAGCCAGACTGTTATGGGAGGAAAGAGAAAATCTTCCTGGAACTGTAAAGTTATTATTCCAGGCTGCAGAAGAAGCATTCTATGGAAGCCGCTACTATGTAGATAAGGGCTACTTAGATGATGTAGATGCTGCTATGGGCATGCATGTATGGCCAACAGGACCAAGCGGAAAAGTTCTTGTAAAGGACGGGGAACTGATGGCAAGCTGTGATAACTTCATCATTACAGTCCACGGCGTTTCCTCCCATGGCTCTGAACCTCAGCATGGAAAAGATGCCATTGTGGCAGCAAGTTCCATCCTTATGAACTTACAGCACATTGTAAGCCGCATCAATGATCCATCCAATTCCCTGGTAGTAACGGTTGGAAAGATCCAGGCAGGAACCCAGTTTAACATTATTACAGATAAGGCAGTGATGGAGGGAACGGTCCGCTGCTATTCAAAAGAGTGCCGTGCCATGGTAGAAGAAAACATGCGCCGTATCGTTGAATGCACAGCTGCTGCAGAAGGCTGCACTGCCGAACTGGAGTATTTCTATATTGAACCTTCTCTTGTAAACGCAGATCCAATGCTTACAGACATTGCAAGAAAAGCAGCTGTAAAACTGTATGGAGAAGATGGCATAGAAGAGGCAAAGAAAGCAACAGGAAGCGAAGACTTTTCCTATATTATGGATAAGATCCCATCTTCTGTATTCTTATTCTTAGGCTGCTACGACGAAGAAAAGGGCTGTGTTTATCCGGTCCACAACGAGAAATTTAAGATCGATGAAGATATTCTTCACAGAGGTTCTGCAGAATATGCACAGTTTGCTGCAGATTATCTGGAAAAAATGGCGAAGGGAGAATGAAAATGAACGTAAAAGAACTTGCAAAAGAACAGGAAAGCTACGTGATCCAGTGCAGACATTATCTTCATTCCCATCCGGAGCTGAGTACAAAGGAAGTAAATACTACCCGTTTTATTAAAGAAGAACTGGAAAAAATGGGCGTGGAAGTACAGGAATTTGAAGGGATCACAGGCTGTGTAGGAACCATTAAGGGAGACAAGCCTGGAAAGACGGTAATGTTGCGTGCAGATATTGATGCCCTTCCTATTACAGAGAACCCGGGAAAAAGCTACTGCAGTTTAAATCCGGGAGTAATGCATGCCTGCGGACATGACTGCCATACTTCTATGTTATTAGGAGCAGCAAAGATCTTAAGCGCTCACAGAGATGAGATCCATGGTACTGTAAAGCTGATCTTCCAGATGGCAGAAGAAATAGGAAGAAAGTCCGAAGAATATGTAAAGAGAGGTGCCCTTGAAGGAGTAGATGCCATTTTCGGTATGCATATCTGGTCTGCAGTTCCTGCCGGAAAGGTAAATTTTGAGTCCGGCGAGCGTATGGCCTGCAGCGACCGTTTTACCATTAAAATCCATGGAAAATCCAGTCACGGAAGTGCTCCTCATGAAGGAAAAGATGCTATTATCGCAGGAGCAGCAGCTATCCAGGCATTACAGACCATTCCAAGCCGTATCAACAATCCGTTTAATGCACTGGTGGTTACAGTAGGTATCTTCAATGGCGGAACCAAGGAAAATATCATTGCAGACCAGGCAGAACTGACAGGAACGGTTCGTGCATTTAACAGAGAATTCAGAAACAGCATGCCGGAAGTGATTAAAAGTGTAGTAGAGCCGGTAGTAAAGGGATATGGCTGCAGCGCAGAAGTAGATTATTACTTTGGTCCAAGCCCACTGATCAATGACCATGAAGATCTGGTACAGATCGCAAGAGGAGCCGCATCAAAAGAAATGGGAGAAGATGCCCTGATCCCGTTAAAGAAGATGACAGGAGCAGAAGATTTCAGCGTGTATATGGAAACCGTACCAGGCGTCTTCGGTTATCTTGGCTGCCGCAACGAAGAAAAAGGCATTATCGCTGCCCATCACCATCCTGCTTTTGATGTAGATGAAGATGTGTTATATCATGGCACCGGTATCTATGTACAGTTTGCCCTGGATTACCTGAATGCATAAATGAATAGGCCTTTAAAAACATGGGAAAAATAAAGTTGAAAATATTTGGAAAAGCTCAAAAATATTTGAAAAAATCCACTTGACAGATTTTTTCACCATGCTATAATAAAAAAGTGTGTGCAAAGCGCTTTGCTCTTTGCATAACAACAAGCTGAAAGACACAGCAACCAACAGTCAATATCACAGGAGGTGAAAAGGATGCCAACATTTAACCAGTTAGTAAGAAAGGGAAGACAGACCAGCGCAAAGAAGTCTACCGCACCAGCTCTGCAGAAGGGTTATAACTCTTTACAGAAGAAGGCAACAAACGTATCTGCACCACAGAAGCGTGGCGTTTGTACCGCTGTTAAGACTGCTACCCCTAAGAAACCTAACTCTGCACTTAGAAAGATCGCCAGAGTACGTCTTTCCAATGGTATCGAAGTAACAAGCTACATCCCAGGAGAAGGTCATAACCTTCAGGAGCACAGCGTTGTTCTGATCCGTGGAGGAAGAGTAAAGGACCTGCCAGGTACCAGATATCATATCGTAAGAGGTACACTGGATACAGCAGGTGTTGCTAACAGAAAGCAGGCTCGTTCCAAATACGGCGCTAAGAGACCAAAAGACAAAAAGTAATTAAAATTTAAAACTGGAATCACTAACAGCAGTAAAGTGACTGCAGTCAGTTAATACTGGACTGCTTTGTTGTGCCGGATTGTGATATTGAACCTGTGGTTGCAGGAAAATATATAGACCGCGCACGAACACATTTTATGGAAACATGTGAGTACCGACGAGTTAATGTAAACCTGCTGAGGAAATGTTTCCGAAGCAGCATATTAAGGAGGGAAGTAACGTGCCACGTAAAGGACATACTCAGAAGAGAGACGTTCTGGCAGACCCAATCTACAACAATAAGGTTGTAACCAAGCTGATCAACAACATCATGTTAGACGGCAAGAAGGGTGTTGCACAGAAAATTGTATACGGCGCTTTCAATCGTGTTGCTGAGACAACCGGAAAAGACGCTATCGAAGTATTTGAAGAAGCAATGAACAACATCATGCCAGTTCTGGAAGTAAAGGCAAAACGTATCGGTGGTGCTACCTATCAGGTGCCGATCGAAGTTAAGCCAGAAAGAAGACAGGCTCTTGGACTTCGCTGGATCACTCTGTACTCCCGTAAGAGAGGCGAGAAGACTCAGGAAGAGAGACTGGCAAACGAGATCATGGATGCAGCTAACAACACTGGCGCATCTGTAAAGAAGAAAGAAGATATGCATAAGATGGCAGAAGCAAATAAGGCATTTGCTCACTACCGTTTCTAATTGCAGATTTCCCTTTTTCACAATTTTAAGGAGGAAAATCCCTTGGCTGGAAGAGAATATCCATTAGACAGAACCAGAAATATCGGAATTATGGCTCATATCGATGCTGGTAAGACCACACTGACTGAGCGTATTCTGTATTACACTGGTGTAAACTATAAGATCGGTGATACTCATGAAGGTACTGCTACCATGGACTGGATGGCTCAGGAGCAGGAAAGAGGTATTACCATTACTTCTGCTGCTACTACTTGCTTCTGGAAAGACCATAGAATTAACATCATCGACACCCCAGGCCACGTTGACTTCACCGTTGAAGTTGAGCGTTCTTTGCGCGTATTGGACGGTTCTGTAACTGTTTTCTGCGCAAAGGGTGGTGTTGAGCCTCAGTCTGAGACTGTATGGCGTCAAGCGGAAGAATATAAAGTACCTCGTATGGCTTACATCAACAAGATGGACATTATGGGCGCTGATTTCTACCGTGTTGTTCAAATGATGAAAGACCGTCTGCAATGTAATGCAGTTCCGATTCAGTTGCCAATCGGCAGTGAAGACGAATTCAAAGGCATCATTGACCTTGTAGAGATGAAAGCTGACGTTTTCTATGATGAATTCGGTAAAGATATGCGCGTGGAAGAAATTCCTGCCGATTTGCTTGAAAAAGCACAAGAGTATCGTACCCAACTGGTAGAGCACGTTGCTGAACAAGACGATGAGCTGATGGAAAAATATTTGATGGGTGAAGAGCTGACATCAGAAGAAATCATTGCAGGTATTCGTAAAGCTACTTTGGCTAACTGCATGGTTCCTGTATGCTGCGGTACTTCTTACAGAAATAAAGGCGTACAAAAGTTATTGGATGCAATCGTAGCTTATATGCCATCTCCTCTTGATATTCCTGATATGAAGGGTGTGAATCCTGAAACAGGTGAGGAAGATGTTCGTAAAGCTTCCGATGACGAACCTTTTTCTGCACTTGCATTTAAAATTGCAACTGACCCATTTGTTGGTAAATTGTGCTTCTTCAGAGTATATTCCGGTACACTAAGCGCTGGTGGTCCGGTTTATAACTCTTCTAAAGACAATACAGAACGTATCGGTCGTATTCTGCAAATGCACGCAAACCATAGACAAGATATTGATGTTGTTTATGCAGGTGATATTGCAGCTGCAGTTGGTTTGAGAAATACAACAACCGGTGACACTCTCTGTGATCCAAAACATCCAATTATTTTGGAATCTATGGAATTCCCAGAGCCTGTTATCCACGTTGCAATTGAACCAAAAACAAAAGCTGGTCAAGAGAAAATGGGTATCGCTTTGGCAAAACTTGCTGAAGAGGATCCAACGTTCCGTGCTTACACAGACGAAGAAACAGGACAAACCATTATTGCAGGTATGGGTGAGCTTCATCTTGAAATCATCGTAGACAGACTTCTGCGTGAATTTAAAGTGGAAGCAAACGTAGGTAAACCACAGGTTGCTTACAAAGAGACCATCCGCAGAAATGCAGAGTCTGACACCAAGTACGCAAGACAATCCGGTGGTAAAGGTCAATACGGTCATGTTAAAATTCGTATCGAACCTAACCCTGGCAAAGGCTACGAATTCGCAAACGAAATTGTTGGTGGTGCTATTCCAAAAGAATACATTCCAGCAGTTGACCAAGGTATTCAAGGCGCATTGTTAAGCGGTACTTTGGCAGGTTATAATGTTGTTGATATTAAAGTAACCTTGTATGATGGTTCTTATCATGAAGTTGACTCCTCTGAAATGGCATTTAAAATTGCCGGTTCTATGGCAGTAAAAGATGCAATTAAGAAAGCTGACCCTGTATTGCTGGAACCAATCATGAAAGTTACAGTTATTGTGCCTGAAGAGTACATGGGTGACGTTATCGGTGACCTAAACTCTCGCCGCGGTATGATTCTTGGTATGGACGCAGTACCGGGTGCACAACAAATCAATGCAGAAGTTCCGCTTTCCGAAATGTTTGGTTATGCAACTGATATGCGTTCCAAAACTCAAGGTCGTGGACAATACACAATGGAACCGGCTCACTATAATGAGGTTCCAAAATCTGTTGGTGAGGAAATCATTTCCGCACGTGGAAAAAAGAGTGAGTAATTTATAAAAACACTTGATTTTCAACAACAGAATTGATAAAATTGCGTTATAGACTTTTATAATAAAAACAAATTCATTTTTTGGTATAAAAAAGGAGGAAATTCCAATGGCAAAGGCAAAGTTTGAAAGAAGCAAACCACACGTAAACATTGGTACAATCGGTCACGTTGACCACGGTAAAACAACTACTACAGCAGCTATCACTAAGGTTCTAAACCTAAACGGTGAAGCAGAATTCGTTGATTATGCTAACATCGATAAAGCTCCAGAAGAGAGAGCTCGTGGTATCACAATCAACACTTCTCACGTTGAGTACGAAACAGACAACCGTCACTATGCTCACGTTGACTGCCCAGGTCACGCCGACTACGTTAAAAACATGATTACTGGTGCTGCTCAAATGGACGGTGCTATTCTAGTTGTATCCGCAGCTGATGGCCCAATGCCACAAACTAGAGAGCACATCCTTCTATCCCGTCAGGTTGGTGTTCCATACATCGTTGTATACATGAACAAAGCTGACCAAGTTGATGACGAAGAGTTGCTAGACCTAGTAGAAATGGAAATCCGTGAACTACTAAACGAGTACGGCTT
>OGZV01002181.1_pt1 | contig 15977 bp, 10 predicted proteins | sample 1576861 | NCBI WGS metagenome assembly OGZV01 (sample SAMEA3541501, study PRJEB24748) | human gut metagenome | biome: human gut; feature: human-associated habitat; material: faeces | place: China | collected 2012
CGAACAGCAGGATTGTTGACAACCAGTTCCGCAAGATGGTAGACCAGAAAACCAATTATCTGGTCGGACATCCTTTTGTTATTCGTGCTGAAAATCAGGCGTTTGTGGATGCTCTGCAACCGTACCTGATGACGAAGCAGTTCTCGCGGCTCATCAAGGCAGTAACTCGTGACGCGCTCTGTTGTGGTATTGGTTGGCTATACCCATATTACGACGATAACGGCTCTCTGGCGTTTCGGCGGCTGCGCCCTTATGAAGTTTTATCCCTCTGTGGGCGGACGAGGAGCACACGCGCCTTGACGCCGCCATCCGCGTATATGACATGACCGAGTACGTCGGCCTGACCGAGAAGATCGTGCGCCGCGTGGAGGTGTACGACGATACCGGCATTCACTACTTCACACTGGATGGTGGTAATCTCACACCGATTGAACCGTTCAATGTCCCGTACATCATGGCAGGAAATCAGGCGTATAACTGGGAACACATTCCGCTTGTTGCGTTCAAGTGTGATGCAAAAGAAACCTCGCTGCTGACGGTGGGTGGTCATAAAACAGTAACCCGTGAAAATTACTGAAATATGGCATCTGCCTGACGGGGTTGGAAAACATGCAACAGGCATCATTGAGATAAAATCTTGATGATGCCTGTTTTTGCAATCACTAAAGTATTTTTTATAATTTATTCACCAATGGAAAAGACAAATGGGCAGATGGAACGGATATGCATAAGAGAAACCAGGTTTTCCCAAAACAGAAATCCCGGTTTCTTTCTGTTGAAAAAATTCTTTAGTATCGTACAACTAAATTGATTTTTCTACATAAATATTGTATAATAACTTTAACATTATTAGTTAATATCACGGAAGGTGATGAAAATGTCAGTTAGCTATAAAAAGCTTTGGAAGATTCTGATCGATATGGATATGAAAAAGAAAGATTTGCAGCAAGCTGCTGGAGTAAGTTCTGCGCTAATTGCGAAACTGGGGCGCAATGAAAACGTATCGACGGATTCTCTTGTCAAAATTTGCACGGCCCTAAAATGCGATATAGGCGATATTATGGAAATTGTTCCAAGCTCCGAGAAAGATGTATGATGCAAGGGAGGTGTAATCTTGGAAAGTAAGATTACAACCGGTGAAGCGAAGCAGGAATTCACCAAACAGGAAAAGGTAATATCCCTCTTCAAATTTATTGAAGAGCTGAATAAATTAAAGCAAAAAGTGGTGTTCAAGGTATCAGATTACCCGTGGTGGCGTTCTGTCGATTCTCTCCCAGATGATCCGGAAAATATCAGGGTGTATTACAGAGATCGGGTAGCAGAGGAAGACGCAGAAAATACAACGGATGTGTTGCTGTCTATCCATAAGCCTGAATTCCAGAGCTGCCCCGATCCTGACCCCAGTTTCGAAAACTGGCTGGAATTGGGATGGAATGACTACCGTTACAAGGCGAGGATTAAGGAGTTTATTCTCCGGCCTCTAGATCAGACGCTACTCCCTGAAGAGCTTTCCGACGATGACAGAGAGCGTATTGATGAAGAAAACCACACTTATAAGGAGTTCTTCACCGATAGTGAAGAACGGGTAGCTGCTTTTCGTGCCTGGACAGAAGAACGAGAGAAATGGGCTACAAAGCAGAAGATTCTTGCCAGAACCCGAGATTTCTTTTCAGAACTCTATAAAATCAGCATTGATTTGGATCGTGATTCCGAAACGCTGGAATTGGTCGTTGCTGACGGCTTCATCAAAGATCGGGGTATGCCGGAACTGGATCATCCCATTTTGACCCGCCGTGTGAAGATTCGCCATGATGCAGTCGAAAACACGATTTATATTACGGACACGGATGTGGAAACGGAACTGTACACTGTTATGTTCCAGAGTATGGACGGAATCAATTTGTCCTCCATCAACCATATGCGGGACGATCTTCATCAAAATGACTACCATCCCCTGGACCGTAATGAATTGCCCGTATTCCTCAAGATTTTTATCCATCAGCTTTCCTCAGAAAGTGTTTATTCCGAAGATGGCATCCCTGATAACTGGCAGAAAAAAGAGCGTCTCCTGATGTATCGCAATCCCTGCTATATTCTGCGGAAGCGCATGGATGGAGCCTTGAAAGCCATTGAGCAGATCGTTGAGCACGTTGAGGAAACCGGAGAGGTTCCTGCGCCTATTGCTGATATCGTTGAGGGCGGAAAAATTGATATTCCGGAAGACACCGACGAATCCTCTATTGAGGAGCAGCTTGCATCTGTTGGCGGTGAGAGTGTAGACATTCTGCTTTCCAAAGAAGCCAACAAGGAACAGCTGGAGATTGCCCGACGGATCGAGCGCTATAATGCTGTCCTGGTGCAAGGCCCTCCGGGCACCGGCAAGACACATACCATCGCAAACCTCATGGGTCACTTCCTGGCCCAAGGCAAGAGCATCCTTGTGACCAGCCATACGCAGAAAGCGTTAAGTGTCCTGAAGGAAAAAGTTGCCCCCGGCCTGCAAAGTCTGTGCGTTTCCATGCTGGATGACTCTAATGTGGACATGGAGAAATCTATTGATGGAATTACAAGCTACATGTCCCAGTACACCTCTTTTGCGGTTAAAAAGGAAATGGAATCCCTGGGGCAGGAACGAAAGCAGATCATTCGGGATCTTTCGGACACACGTAAAAAGCTGTTTTCCATTATTAATCAGGAATGCAATTGCATTGTCTATAATGGAGAAGACATTTCGCCATCTGCAGCCGCTAAATTTATCCAGGAGAACAGTGAAACATTGTCCTATATTCCCGGAACGGTTCATCTCTATGAACCGCTGCCCCTTAGCTTTGCAGAGCTGTCCGAGCTGTATCGGAGCAACGGAGTAATTACTGCAGAGGATGAGTCTGAATTTGACCATGAACTCCCGAGCCCGGAAGAAGTCATGTCTCCCAATTATTTTGAGGCGAACTGCAATTCGTTGGATTCCGCAAGGACGCATTTGAAGGCTATTTCTGATAATAAGAATTGGGAAGTTCAGAATTTGCCCGCTGAAAGCAAGATCCTCATTCGGACTCCATTTGGTATGCTGACTCTGGATTATCCGGAAGCAGAGACCGTTGACCAGCTGAGAAACTATGTGTCCGGATTTCCTAAAGTGGAACCTTGGATGCAGCACTGCGCTGTTGACGGTAAAAAGGGAGAAGCCTATAAGCAGCTGTGGCTGCGATTGGTTCAGCAAATTCAAGACACATCCGCATACGCAGAAAATCTGACTGTTGAGAAGTTTGGCAAGGAAGTCCAGATTCTCAGCCAAGATCCTCATTTTGCAGAGGCTATGAAGCAACTGCTGGACAAATATAACCAGGGTGGAAAGATCGGCAAGCTGACCCTGATGTTCAATAAGCAGCTGGAAGCCGCCCTGAAAGGTGCAACTGTGAATGGACAGCCGCCTCAGTCCGCTGAGGACTGCCAACTGATTCTCCATGTCATGGGGATGAAATCCATGCAGAATCAGTGCGCTTCTTACTGGAATGATCTGATCGCCAAGCATGGTGTTCCTGCTTTCTATGATTTGGACGCATTGGAACCTGAGCGTGTGGCAGCAAACTATATTCCCTACATCCAGCGTTATCTGGATTGGTTCCAGAGCGAATATGAAGTGCTGACCATGCGCATGAGTGCGGTTGGTTTACCCTGCGATGTCATTTTCCAGAGCAATCCCCTGGATACTGAAATGATGTCCGCAGAGAAAATTTTGATGGCGCTCGGCGATACACTTCCCGAAATCTGCAATGTTTTTGAGGTCGTTAAGACGATTACGGATACCCAGAAAGAATTAGATCAAAATCGCAGTATTCTTCAGCTGGGAAAGCGTATGTATTCTGGTGTCTGCAAAGCATTGCTCACGGCGGCAGAAGCTTATGATTCCCGTACCTATCGGGATGCCTTTGCTGTGCTGGAGGAGACTTATGCCAAAACAAGCCTGAAGGCCAAGCGTGAAGACTATCTGAGTCGTCTTTCTCCAGTGGCACCTCAATGGACAGACGCTATCCGAGGCCGGGATGGAATCCACGGAGAAGCCATTGTCCCCAGTGATATTGCCGATGCATGGAAATGGAAGCAGTATTATGGAATCATCGAGGAGATCACCGCTGAACCCTTCCTGGAGCTGCAAAAGCGCAGCCTTGCTCTCAGCAAGGAATACCGCAGGATCACCGCACAATACGCAGAAAAATCCGCCTGGTATGACCTTTTGCGGCGAACGGAACACGACATCAGCATGAAGCAGGCCCTGATTGGCTGGAAACAGACGGTCAAGAAAATCGGTAAAGGCACAGGTAAAAACGCACCGATGTATCGAGCAAAAGCCCGTGAGCTGATGGTGAAGTGTCAGAGTGCTGTTCCCGGTTGGATCATGCCTATCGGCAAGGCGTTGGAAAGCTTGAATCCACGCACCAATAAGTTCGATATTATTATCATCGATGAGGCCAGCCAGTCGGATATTTCTTCCTTGGCAATTTTGTATATGGGCAGAAAACTGGTCATTGTTGGTGATGATAAACAGGTCAGCCCTATGGCAGTCGGCGTTCAGGTTGACAAGATGAACGTTCTGAAGGAAATGTACATTGCAGGCAAGCTCCCCAACGACCACCTGTATGATGCAAAGACATCTATCTATGATATTGCTGCAACCACATTCCAGCCTTTGATGCTCCACGAGCATTTCCGCTGTGTACCGGAAATCATCGGATTTTCTAACTGGCTTTCCTATGATTTCAAAATCAAACCTCTGAGAGATTGCAGTAATAGCGTCCTTCTGCCCGCAGTGGTGAACTACCGGGTCGCAGATGGTGAGCGTATTGGCAAGACCAATCCCAATGAAGCTAAGTCTGTTGTGGCACTGATGCAGGCTTGTATGGAGCAACCTGAGTACGCAGGAAAGACCTTTGGCATCATTTCACTTCTGGGCGATGAACAGGTCAAAAAGCTCCAGGAGGAAATCTACTCTCATATCGACCCCAAGGATGTCAGCGAACGCAGAATTCTCTGTGGTAACGCTTCGAACTTTCAGGGTGATGAAAGAGATGTCATCTTCCTGAGCGTTGTGGACTGTGCCAACGGCAACGGTCCTGTATCCAAACAGGCATTTGGTGTGGATGACGCATACAGAAAACGCTATAATGTCGCAGCCAGCCGAGCCAGGGATCAGTTGTGGGTCGTGGATTCTCTCGATCCGGCAAATGATCTGAAGCCGGGTGATATCCGCAAGATGCTGATTGACTATTCTCTGAATCCTGAATCTGTGACGATAGCCAATGCTAAAATCGAGGCCAAGGCAGAGTCTCCCTTTGAATCTGCAGTAGCCCGTTTCCTGACGATCAGAGGCTATCATCTGGTACAGCAGTGGAAGGTCGGCGCTTATCGGTTGGACATGGTCGCAGTTTGCGGCAGAAAAAAGGTGGCTATCGAATGCGATGGTAAACGCTGGCACAGCGGAGAGGATAAGATTCGTGAAGATATGGAGCGACAGACCATTCTGGAGCGCCTTGGCTGGCAGTTTATCCGCATCCGGGGCAGTGAGTACTACCGTGATCCTGATAAGACTATGGATCGAGTGGTTGCAGAACTGACCGATGATGGTATCGAGCCTGAAGAGGCTGCTGTTATGCAGGATACTGGCGGCAGAGATACCGAACTGTTGCAGCGAGTAAAGCAGCGTGCATATGCAATCATTCACCAGGATGATGAGAATGCCCCCAACCTGAATGAACGCACTGTGGAGGCGGCGTTGGATCCCAAAAATGATGTGATCGGTGCTGTTGTCGAGAAGCCGGAAGAATTAGAGCTCCCGAAAGCAGATCATGTCCTGGAGTCAAGTGATGAGGGCACTCCGGAAGTAACCTCAGTGGTCGAAATGAAGTCCGAATCGGTACCCGAAGCTGATATCCCTGAGACAGTCGAAATGCCTGCCGTTGTCTTAAAGCCGGTTCAGGAAACAGTCGTAAAAGTTAGGAAAAACAACCTCGAACCGGAACAGATGACCATTCTGGATATGCAGAACGATAAACCGGAACAAATGATGTTCCCCGGAATGGAAGAACCTGCCCCGGATGCGGAGGACATCATTGCATTGCTTGAAATCACTGGAACACAGTATGTAGATAAGCGTGCAAACGGTGGCAGCCTCTGGATCATCGGCGGTTATGAGCTTTCTGAAACAGTGAGAAAGGCTAAGGCACTGGGATTTACCTTCCATTTCAAAAAAGAAGGCGGACGGGCAACCAGAAATCAACCCGGCTGGTGGGCAAAATAACCGACCATTAAATCTGTATGTTGAAATGAGGTGAAAACATGGCATACATCGATTCTTATTTGTCCCGGGAGGCAGAAAATTATGAGCTTTCTGACTTCTATGATATTTACGATGCTATCCCGAATAATGATCTGCGAAAAATTTTGTCAGCCCTGCATACTCAACTGAACCATTGGTTTGTAACGCTCAACGGTGATTTGCGCACGAGGTACGATGATGAGGGAAACAAAGTCTATTCCGGAGGCTATCTCCATGCTCAGGACAGCCGGGATTTACTTCAGGTATTCGAGAAATTGGCTCACTTGAAATCCAAATTGCACGGGAGCTCCTACGAATTTGTTCTCAGTAGCGATGCCTATGATGATGCAATCCGACGCTGTAAGAGGTTTGTGGTAAATAGTGGCGGCAGCACGATACCAGAAGGTTTTGAGCCCATTGAAATCGAAGATATTGAACCAATCTTCCGAATGAAAAACAGTATTGCCCTCGACCAGGTGGCCGGCACTGTTTACGCTGATTTGAAATTCGTAGGAGAGGGTTCTTATGCCAAGGTTTTCAATTATAAGGACCCAAACTACCATATCCACGTTGCACTCAAACGGGCAAAGCCAGAACTGGACAACAAGGAGCTGAAACGCTTCCGTCAGGAGTTCGATGTTCTCAAGTCGCTTCATTCACCGTATATCGTACAGGTATATGCCTATAATGAAAGCGATAATTCCTATACTATGGAATATATGGACGAGAGTATCTACAAATTTATTCAACGGTGTAATTCACAACTATCGCTGAGCAAACGTAAGGGTATGATTTCTCAGATTTGCCACGGGTTGGAGTGTATGCACCACAAAGGCATCCTGCATCGGGATATTAGTTTATCCAATGTGTTCGTAAAGCATTACGAGGATGTAGATGTTTTCAAAATTGGAGATTTCGGTCTGGTCAAGATGCCCGAAAGTACCTTGACCAGTACATATTCCGAAACCAAGGGCTCACTCAATGATCCAGATCTGATTCATGTCGGTTTTGGCAATTACGAAATGTGCCACGAAACCTATCCACTGACTCGGCTGTGCTTCTACATCCTGACAGGTAAGACCAATGTGACAAAGCAGAATGATGGCATGATCAAACAGTTTTGGGAAAAAGTACCAGCACAAATCGTGCTGACCGCTTCCAGAATGTAGAGGAACTGCTATCTTTTGTACGGAAGATTACAGAGGAAAGCAAATGAAGACCTGGAGGGACATATGAAAGATTTAAGTCGTGAGGTTGCGATGCTTTGCCCGCTGTGCGAGAATGATCAGTTTGAATGTCTGGACGAAGAATTTGAAGATGGTGTAGATACCCTGGACGAAGTACGATTTCGATGCTCAGATTGCGGCTCAGTGTTCACGAAGGAAGAATTGATTGCCGAAAATACTGAGGTGTTAGATAATGCTGTCGAGAATATCAAAGAGGAGTTTCTTAAAGAATTGCAAAGTAAAACATGATTGCAAACAGGAGCGTCCTGATATTATTTTCGATTGACCGAAACATTTACTGTTGTCTACCATGTGTCTACCATTTCAAAAAATTTGAGAAAAATCATCATCGCCAAACGATTTATTACCAGAATATACCGGTCTTGTATTGGTTTTTCTCGAATTTTTCAATATTGATAATTGCGTTTTTTCAACAAATTGGCGGAAATTCAGCACGAAAATCAACCTTTATTGCTTTGCTATTCATTTTATAGTCGGTTATATGCACAAAAACGTAAATTCAGGTTCTAGGGTCTGCTTTCCGTCCCCATCGGGAGAGCGTTCGGTTCGCATCCGAGAGGTCGAGGGTTCGATCCCCTTCAAGTCCACCATAACGCGAAGATACGAACTCTTTTTCGTAGTTCGGAATGTTTTCGCGTTAGCCATCAGAATAGAGCATACCTGATTGTGGGTGTGCTCTTTTTCTCTTCCCTTATCTCTGTTATAATAAAAACATAGGATTGGAGGAAATATGAATGGCTTCAAGAAAAATTCTGGTCGGTGAAAAATACTTACACTTCAAGAACAAACTATATCAGGTTCTTGCCATCGCCACGCACACAGAAACCGGCGAACCGCTGGTAATCTACCAGGCACTCTACGGCGACTTCAAAATCTACGCGCGGCCGTATGATATGTTCGCCTCCGAAGTGGATCGTGAGAAGTACCCTGATGTTACGCAGCGTTTCCGCTTTGCTCATGTAGTCTTTGACGGAGATACGCCGCAGCCAACCGAATAAAAAAACAACCCCTCTGAGAGCCGGTATCAAACCAGCTCCCAGAGGGGTTTCGCTTTACTTCTCCATAGCCTTCTCCAGCTTCTTCACGAGGTCCTCACCGTACTGATTGATACCGCAGCAGGTACTCGATGGTCTGCTCCTTCAGACCGGCAAGCTCCTGCACGGCGACGCTCAGCAGCTTGCGAATCGGGTCATACCCGATCATAAAGCCTGCCCGTTCCAACGACTGCAGTTTGATGTAGTTCACCTCATTCTTGGTAATGCATTCGCGTGTACGGGATTTCGGTTCCCTCGTAGATCTTGTCGTGCGTGCGGAAAACCTGCAAGACCCATTCCTCGCCCGCAAGCCACGCAACCACACGCGCCTCGATAGTGGAAAAGTCCGCGTCCACGAATTTGTAGCCGGGCTTGGGCACCAGTGCCGTCCGCACCAACTGCGAAAGCGTACCGGGGTACGCTGCCGTACAGCATTTGCACGGCTGCCGAGCGGTTCGCCGTCGCGGGACTTGCACACGTTGCCCAGACCGAAGCCTACGCCGCGGTTGCCGGAAGCGTCATACGGGAAGAAGTTGACGGTCACGTGGGCATACATACCGGAGTAAACGTCGGTCGGCAGCAGGTCGGCATGGACGTTGGAAATAGGCACGCACTGCGGCTTCTGCTTGTAACCCAGTGTCCCTTGCACTCCGGGACGAACGGCTCACCGGACGGACGGATGCCGTCGCCGTAGATGACCGGATAGCGTATCTGCAGACGGTTGCCCTTTCACAGGTTCTTGACGTCGTATCCCACAGAGCGGTCAGCTGCTCGAGCTGCTCCTCCGTCCAGCAGAAGTAAAGACGCTTGCTCGGCTTGATGCCGCAGCTGTGCTTCTCGACTGCAGCCAGATTGGCTACGAAGTTGTTGTTTTACATTGAATCTTCTTTCTTGTGCATTTTATCGTACAATTCCAATACGCCGCTTGACGATGTCGGTCGCAACGTCGCCCAGATAGTACATCACGCGATGCTCGCCGGACACTCTCGATGCGCCGATTATGCGCTTAGCCTTGTGCTTGTCGGTAAAACCGTAGATTTTTACGACTTGCTCCAGTGTCAGCAATACCATGTTCGAATACATCCGCATCAGGTCGTTCTTGCCCCCCCCGACGGAGTTCCTGATAGGTTCAGGCGTTTATGTTTTACACCTCCTTGTGTGATTTATAATCACGCAGGTGGTGCACTAATCACAACCAATCGAATGTTTGATATAAAGTAAGGGTGTTTGTTCTGACATTAGGAGAAAGAATCAAAAGAGAAAATGGTCGAAGTTCCCGACACCTATCTCAAGGGCCGCAAGCCGGAGGATTTCTGCGCTATGCATGTCCGCGGTGACAGTATGTATCCTGATTTCCGTGATGGTGATATCGTGCTGGTGCTCAAGCAGAACACCATGAACCACAGCGGCGAGATCGGAATCATCAGCTATGGCGATGACGAAATGACCATCAAACGCATCAACTACGCGCAGAGCGAGGATTGGCTGGAGCTTGTGCCCCTGAAACCCGTCTTACCCGCCCAGACGGATCGAGGGCACCGACCCGGAAAGATACCGTATTATCGGTATCCCGCGCGTACTGATACGCGCGTTCTAAATATAAGAATTACGCCCACCGGCTACAACCGATGAGCGTTAGCGAGTGCATTCTACCCTCTTATTTTACAACCAAAGATGTTTTACAATAAAAACAAGCACATTAGACGGATGTTTCCACAAAACGTTTAGCTATAATGGCAAGCGGTACTCCGTCCGGGTAAAGACCGCGCGCGATCTCTGGCACAAGGTCGAGGAAAAGAGTATCGGCTATCTTTTTACGCAGCCGACTACCGGCAGACCGCACACCGAAACGTCCATGAAGCAGATGTGGCGCTCGTTCAAGCAGGCGCTTGATCTCGATATGGGCGCACAGATGGCTATCGGCGCAATCGACCAGGAAACGTCGTTGTGGCCGATGATCTCACGCCATACTGCCTGCGACACACTTATGCGACCGACCTGCAGTCCGCCGGTGTCCCGCTTAATGTCGCAAAGGATCTTCCGGGTCACCAGTCGATTGCCATGACGTCGCAGATCTACACTCACCTGTCCGTCGATGCCTTTGCCGAGGCATCGCTCAAGGTTATCAACTTCCAGCACGCACAGCATCGCAAGGCAAAGAAGAAATCCGTCGGAAACAGGTGACACATCAAACAGCCGAAAATAGCCTGACGCAGCGCATTTTACAAAAAAGTACACTCTACCCGTTAACCGAGTAGAGTGCATAAAAAGTTGCAATAAGCAAACAAAACCCTCTAAACCACATGGTTTAGAGGGTTTCATGTTGGTGGAAGTTACAGGGCTCGAACCTGTGACCCTCTGCTTGTAAGGCAGATGCTCTCCCAGCTGAGCTAAACTTCCATCGGGTCGTTGTCGTCATTGTCTCATCCCTGACGACTTGTTTAGTATATAACAGAATTACGAATCTGTCAACATATTTTCTGAAAAAACTCCAAAAAATTTTTAGACCCGAAAATTTATACCGCGCACAGCGTTCTCCGGCATGCGCGGCGCAATGTATTATTGTTCCATCTTTTCACAGAATCGCATCAGCATTGCCGCAGCCTGTGCGCGGGTGGCATTCCCCTGTGGATTCAGTCTGCCGTGCGAGCCGTTGACGATTCCGTTCGCCACCGCCCATCGCATGGCATCAGCCGCATAAGCGCTGACGGTATTCGCATCCGCAAAGGCATCCAGTGTGCCACTGGCTTCGGGAGCATCCGCATAGCGGTACAGCATGGTGACGAGCTGCTCTCGTGTAATGCCAGCCTCCGGCGCGCGGCCATCCGAAATGCCTGCCGACTGCGCCCACACCATGCCCTTCTCGTACCAGTTTGCACCGCCGGTCGTATCCGCACCCGCGTACCGTGCGAGAATCGTCATCAGCATACCGCGCGTGGTCGTGCCATCCGGCGAGAACGCATCCGTACCTGTACCGCTCATCAGACCCTTTTCCACAACACAGCGCACGGCATCGGCGTACCACTCGGTTGGCTTGATGTCATTGAAGCTCACATTTCGAGCAGGCTGTCTCTCGAAAATAGGCGTAAGCGTGACATTGCACGCAGGCATGACGAATGTAAACTGACCGTCCTTCTCCGTCACTGCGACCGGCTTGCCGTTCTGGTCGGTAACCGCGATTGTTTTGAGCGCATAGCCTTCCTTTGGCACAGCTTTAATCATCACTGTGCTGCCTTTGGCTGCGTTTTTCGGCGTGATTGAGACCTCGCCGTGCTCGCTCTTAGCCGCAGTCACCGCACCGGTCGGCGTGCGGACCGGAACGCCGCCGCCACCACTGCCGCTCGTTCCGCCACTCTGCTGAGCGGTGAACACCGGTGCTGCAGTCTGCGTGCCGTTCAGTTTAGTAAGTGCTTCCTCTGTCAGCATCGTGTACGTTTTATCACCGATTTTCCACCCGTCAAACGTATATCCGCGCTTGCCGTCGGTCGGAAACGCCGTTCCGATATCTCCCGCGCCATAAACGTTGGTCTGCGCACTGCTGTCCGCAAACACGAACGTGATCTCCGCGCGGCGCACGTCCACTGCAGAACGGTCGATCGTGTACGTCACGCCATGGATGGTCAGCGTATCGCCCGCGGCCACGGCATCCGGCGCAGAAACCGTGATCGGCTCGGTCGCAAAGCCGGTCAGTCGAATCGTCAGGCCATCGATTACGGCAGTAACGGTACTCGGCGTGACAGCTGCCGTCTCGAGCGCCTTCTTGATCTGAAACGAGAAAGTTTGCGCCTCGGGCAGCACATAGTTGCCCGCCTTTCCGCCTGCCAGAGCGACCGCGCGTGCGGTGTACGCCCCGATTTCAGTCCGGCTGCCGTCCTCGATTATGACAGTAAGCGCATCTCCGTTCACCGCGCCAATCGCTTCTGCCGTGACCAACTTCGGCGTACCATCATAATAGAAAATACTCTCGCCGTTCCATTTTATCTCAACAGGCTTCGGCTGTACGTTCAACACGCCGTTTTCGTATGTAATTTTGTAATTTTCGGCTTTTGCGTCCATCGGAATAATCGTGTAAGTTCCAATATCGCTAAACTGCGCATAGTCAAACGCATAGTTCAGACCCGAAAGCACAGCTTCGTTCTCATTGTTCACGAATCCATTGATTTCCGCACCATTATCACTTAACGTTTCTCCATAGGTTATGGTTTTATCCTTAGCACGAATACACAGCGGCGCTTTTTCAATATGAAACCGAACCGCTTGCGAGGTTGCGGAAGCCGTACTGCTCGTTTCCGGTGCATACGCTTCCACCCAGTAAGTTCCAGCGTTGATCGGTGCACCGTCCAGTTGATTGCTTTTTGCGCCGTTGCTGTCGGCGTAGTAGCGATACGTCGGCGCGGACGTGCCCGAGCAGGTCAGATTGCCCTCGCTGTACGGCAGGCCGGCATAAACTGCATCCTTCGCAATTACAACAAGTTCAACTGTTTTAGGCAGGATTTTACCTTTTACGATGCAGTTTCCGTCTTTCAGCGTGTAATTTTCATTCGTAAGTGTAACTGTAATCGTCACGTCCCTCTCGCCGGCTTCAGCAGATGCGTAGCGCGTAGCGAGTGTGTAATCCGTGCCCTCACTCAGTACCGCGCCATCCGGTAGGTTGCTGAACGCCAGACCGCTAATCTGCGCATCATCATCGCGTCCGTTGTATGTCTTGTCTGCAATTTTCAGCGCTGTTGTATCCAAAGAAATCGTGCGCCTATTGATTGTAAAACTGCCGATATCCATCCGTTTGACCGCAGAAAAGTTGTCACTCGATGCAATCTCGACCGCCACGTTGTAAGTTCCGACATGAACCGGCAAAGCCGTGCTGTCGTTGTACCAAACTGTGACCTCGCCAACGCCTGTTCTCGTCCACACCGATGCCTCACGCGGCTTGCCGTCGTATATTGAAGCCGCAGGCAGCGCAACTTTGTAATCCACGTCCTTTTCCGGCATTTTCGGCATGATTCGGAACGTTTTCTCAACTTTCCCGGTGTAATTTCCCTTGCCGTTAATTGTCACCGTTGCCGTACCGCAGTTTACATTATTGGCGTAGGAAAGCTCAAAATCCGTACCATTTAACAATTCTTTGCCATTTATCATAACGATCGGCTTAGGATTATGCGCACTTTCGTTATACACATACTCGGTCTGCTTCATATCAATCTGCGCGTCCGCAATATCCCGCGGAGTAACTTTCAGCGTACCATTGACATAGCTGATTGCGTAATTTTCCGTCTTGTCCATACCGTTTTTGCATATTTTAGCATTGCTCGGTACATTTTTCGCTTCTCCTACATTCATCTGCGTGCCGGAAACCTTCACCTCGATAATCTCGTCGTCGGACACCAGCTCGCCTGCTATGTAGCCATCTTTCACCAGAGGTTCGCCATCGAACACTTTCTCTGCACTTTCCGCCGTAATTGTAAGCGCTTTCGGTTGGATTTCAGCATAAAACTCCTCGCTTTCCACGATGTACTTGCCGTCCTCCGACGTAAATTTGAGCCGATATTTGTCCCCGATATTCGGGACGGTATCACCGTTTATGACCTCGAATCTGCCGGACAGGTCTGCGCCATTCAGCGTTGCACTGCAGCCGGAAGCATCAACCATTTCATTCCAGGTCTGGCCGTATGTGCCCTTAGCCGACGTAATCCAGTCTATAATCGGTGTTTCTTCTTTTGAACCTTCTTCTGAGATTAAAACAATCTCGAGTTCGTCAGATAAACCATTACACTCGGCTTTCATATGATATGTTTGCCCTGCTTTTGCATTACAAGTAACAATCATGTCCCAGTGCACATCTATTTTGTTTGTCTGCTTATTTGGTTCTTCTTCCCTACGAAATGTGACACCATTATTCGTGTTTTCGTCCACTATTGTTTTATCTTCTGCATGCAATGAAATATTGCATGTTGCTTCGTGGTTGACCTTCAGATCCTGGAAAAGTGCATCCGCCGTATACATATCCTTGTATGGCTCATCACCAGTTGGAATCGAAACAGTAATCGACTTTTCAACTACGGGTGTACCATTTCGATTGATTCGGATTGATGTAGTCGGTTGAGCCTTTCTACATATCCGTTCCGGATAAACCGCATTCTGATAAGTACCGTCGGCCGCTCCCGCAGGAACGACTACCATGCCGAGCGCCATCGAGAGCGCCAAGACCGCCGAAAATGCCGTTTCAAGACGTTTCACGTTTTCCTCCTGACCCGCAAGCTGGGATTTGACGATTGCGTGCGCTTCGTTCACTGCATTCTGCACAATTTTTCGCAGAGAACACACATATTTTTATTCAGCTTACCATGAGGTTTCGCATGCGTCAATATTTTAATCGACAAAATTCGACACATAATATTCAGCATTTTCCATAAAGGCACAGCCAGTCGTTAGTCTGTTTCTTCGTGTCTCATCCGCTTATGCAGTGTGCCTTTTATTCGGCAGAATATTCATATTTGCATATTTATGTTATTATCTTAAAAACGACTACTAATTCTCTATTATGTCATTTCCATATATACTGTCTGATTTTTTCGTTTAATGACTATGCGTTCATTTATCTATGTTTCGCATAAATATCCTATAAGTGCAAAAAACACTGTGAGGCTTTCCACAGAGCTGCGCCGTTGATGAGCAATAATAAGACGAAAAACACGAGCGCTGTATATTTACTCTGGAAGCAGACCAGTCCTCGGCGTATTCCATGAGATACGTTGTCACCAGACGAACATAGGAACTTTTATTCGGAAAGATTCCAATCACGCTGGTACGTCTCCGGATTTCACGATTCAATCTCTCAATCATGTTGGAAGATGAGATTTTTCGCGCATCCAGCATTGGAAATGCATAGAAGGCCAGAGAATCTTCCAATCCGTCTTCAAGGCACTGAACCGTTTTCAGAAAGCGTTTGGCATAGGAGTTGATCACATCATATGCGCGATAATATCTCTGCGGCCATTTTCGTCCACACCGCACACGATAAGTATCGCCATGCTGATAATTCTGCCATCTACACGAACTTTTTTCGTACAGTGCATCCACCCTGAGAACCGGGTATATTGTATCAGCGAGGGAGCGATTACGGAACTTCTCGACCTGCTCATTCAGCCCTTTGGTCATCTCGCTGATCTGGCTTCTGGATAGATTTTCAATGCTGATGCTATATGCCAGCTTCTCCATTTTTTCGAGTGGAAACGCCCTGCACAAAGGCTTCCTGCACTACCTGTACGAGCATGGCTTCACTGCGCTTGCGCTCTGTGACGAAGAACGGAATGTAGCCGCCCTGACAAACCTTGGGTACCATGAGGTACATCGTGCCCATTCGGGTATCCAAACGACGAGGACGAT
>OGZV01002196.1_pt1 | contig 15899 bp, 9 predicted proteins | sample 1576861 | NCBI WGS metagenome assembly OGZV01 (sample SAMEA3541501, study PRJEB24748) | human gut metagenome | biome: human gut; feature: human-associated habitat; material: faeces | place: China | collected 2012
CCTGCCGATTCCAGTTCCTCTCTCTTCTGCAGCGCCCGAAGAAGCACACTGTCATACATCTCAATTCCCACAAAATTTCTCTCCGGATGAAGTCTTGCCATATCCATCAGAAAACGCCCCTTCCCCATACCAACTTCCAGAAAAAGCGGTCTCTTCACTCCAAAAACCTCATCCCACTTTCCTTTAAACCTCTCCGGCTCATCAACTACCCACTCACAATCCAAAATAGCATCCTTAGCACCCGGAATATTTCGTAATCTCATAAATAACCTCCAATAATCTTTCCATAATAATGTCTCAATGATTCTTATCAAACAACATTCCAATACTCAACTATACATGTAACCCCCACCCCGCCGCAAGCAAAAAATAAAAAAAATCCTCAACCAAGCAACAACAAAAACGCCTCGCCGTCCACCCCAACACCACCGCATCCTCTCAAACCCAACCAACCAGGCGACAGCAACGCGCCTCGCCGTCCGCATCCACATACATCGGCTCAACTTCACACATCCAACACCGCAGCATACATACACAAGTCAACAACCTCACACCGCCACAACCAAGAACTCCTAAAAAAAGCCCGAGGGGTGTGCAGAGGGGCCGTGGCTTTACGGCCCCTTTGCGGTTTTTCCACAGCTTCCCAAAGCAAAAAAACCAGGCCCTCTGCCAAGAAAGCAAAAACAAAACCCAATCACACAATAAACAAAGAAAAAGAATAAGAAAAAAGATAAAGGAGAAAAAGCATGAAAAATCTGGAACAGTTTTTCGACATCATAGTAGTAGGCGCCGGCCATGCAGGCTGCGAAGCATCACTGGCATGCGCCCGCTTAGGACTCAACACAGTCATGTTCACAGTCAGCGTAGACAGCATCGCCCTTATGCCCTGCAACCCCAACGTAGGCGGCAGCTCCAAAGGGCATCTCGTCCGCGAGCTGGATGCTCTCGGTGGAGAAATGGGTAAAAATATAGACAAAACCTTCATCCAGTCCAAAATGCTCAACCAGTCCAAAGGCCCTGCAGTCCATTCCCTTCGTGCACAGGCCGATAAACAGGCCTACAGCACACAAATGAGAAAGACACTGGAAAATACAGAGAACTTAACCATCCGCCAGGGCGAAGTGACCGAGCTTCTGGTAGAAGACGGGCACATCACCGGTGTAAAACCCTTCTCAGGAGCCACCTACCACGCAAAAGCTGTAGTCCTCTGTACAGGAACCTACCTCAAGGCCCGCTGCATTTACGGTGACGTCAGCAACTATACAGGACCGAACGGCCTTCAGGCAGCCAATTACCTTACGGATTCCCTGAAAAAGCTGGGGATCGAAATGTTCCGCTTCAAAACAGGAACTCCGGCCAGAATCGCCGGAAACACCATTGATTATTCTAAGATGGAAGAGCAGTTCGGAGATGAAAGAGTCGTACCGTTTTCTTTTTCCACAGACCCGGAATCCGTACAGATCGAGCAGAAATCCTGCTGGCTGACCTATACAAATGAAAAAACACACGAGATCATCCGTGCAAATCTGGACAGATCCCCCCTTTATTCCGGAATGATCGAAGGAACCGGACCACGTTACTGTCCGTCTATCGAAGATAAAGTAGTCCGTTTTGCAGATAAAAAACGTCATCAGGTATTTATCGAACCGGAAGGTCTTTACACAAATGAAATGTACATCGGCGGAATGTCCAGCTCCCTGCCGGAGGATGTTCAGTACGAGATGTACCATTCTGTACCAGGTCTGGAGAACGCCAAGATTGTAAAAAATGCTTACGCTATTGAGTATGACTGCATCAATCCGCGCCAGCTCTATCCCACACTGGAATTCAAAAAGATCAAGGGCCTTTTCAGCGGCGGACAGTTTAACGGAAGCTCCGGATATGAGGAAGCAGCCGCTCAGGGCCTCATAGCGGGAATTAATGCGGCTATGGAGGTAAAAGGCCGGGAACAGCTGATTTTGGACCGTTCAGAGGCATATATCGGCGTTCTCATCGATGATCTGGTAACAAAGGAGAACCATGAGCCATATCGAATGATGACAAGCCGTGCTGAGTACCGTCTGCTCCTCCGACAGGACAACGCAGATCTCCGCCTTCGCAAAAAAGGCTGGGAGGTCGGCCTGATCGATGATGAGACATACCATAAATTACAGGAAAAAGAGCGCCGGATCCAGGAAGAGATCGAGAGAGTGGAACATGCAACCGTAGGTGGTTCTGCAGAGGTACAGAGCCTTCTGGAATCTCTGAACAGTACCCTTCTGAAATCCGGAACCACCATTGCAGAGCTGATCCGTCGGCCGGAGCTTAACTATAAGGTGCTTGCACCCATTGATAAAGAAAGACCGGAGCTTCCGGAAGATGTATGTGAGCAGGTAGAGATCAACATCAAATATGATGGCTATATCCGCCGCCAGATGAAGCAGGTAGAGCAGTTTAAGAAACTGGAGCAGAAAAAGCTTCCGGAAGACATTGATTACGAAGATGTAGGAAGCCTCCGCATTGAGGCACGCCAGAAGCTGGAAGCCTACAGACCGGTGTCCATCGGCCAGGCGTCCCGTATCTCCGGTGTATCCCCGGCTGACATTTCCGTGCTTCTTGTATATCTGGAAAGCAGATCCGGACACAAACACTGATAATACAAAGAATAACAGCAACTATTCAGAAGGCAGGCGTTTTGGCACGTTTTTTTGCCAAAATCCCGAGACATATAAGGCAAAATGATATCACCGAAGGTGATTTGGAATGCATTTTGACTCGTAACTGTGAGGGTACTGAACAGTTACGAATAACAATAAAACACAGAAAATAAGAGAGGAAGCTGCATGTACAATTTAGAAATCCTGGAAAAAGGCTGCGAGGAGCTTGGGATCGCACTCAATGACACGCAGAAAAACCAGTTTATCCGGTTCTACGAATATCTTGTAGAAAAAAACAAAGTCATGAACCTCACCGGTATCACAGAATTTGACGAGGTTCTCGTGAAACATTTCCTGGACAGCCTCTGCTGCGTCAAGGCTGTAGATATGAACAATGTAAAAACCGTTATGGACATCGGAACCGGTGCCGGATTCCCGGGTGTTCCCCTGAAGATCGCCTTCCCGGAAGTGGAAGCCTGCCTTCTGGACTCCCTCAATAAAAGAGTAAAATTCCTGGAAGAAACCTTTGCACTCCTGGGCCTGGAGGGGATTTCTGCCATTCACGGAAGAGCTGAAGAATATGCAAAAAACAAAGCCTACAGAGAAAAATATGATCTCTGCGTATCCAGAGCAGTATCCGGACTTGCAACCCTGTCTGAATACTGTCTCCCGTATGTAAAAGTCGGAGGGCTTTTTGTCTCCTATAAATCCGGTTCTGTAAAGGAAGAAGCAGAAGCAGCAGAGAAAGCAGTAAAGATCCTTGGTGGAAAGATCAGGGATATTCAGTACTTTGACCTTCCGGGATCTGAGATCGGCCGCTCCCTGGTCATTATCGAGAAGGTAAAGAACACCCCGGGCAAATATCCGAGAAAAGCCGGAACACCGCTCAGAGAGCCACTGGCATAAGATACCTCCTGTCGAACAAAGTCAAAATTTGTCCGACAGGAGATTCTTTTGTCTGGGAGTTTCACAAAATTATCACAAATTTATCCTACTTTTATCACAAATTACTTCTACACTATAATCCGATAGAGATGCCCCTGGATTCCCCCATTCTCTGTTTCATCCAGGGGCATTTTCTATTGGTATTGAAAAGACGCCAGAGTCAAAGGGCTTCAGTTTCAGGATCTTTTGCCTCTGGCATCTTATAAAATGGGAAATCGATAATTAAAAAAGGTATTTCCCTGAGAATAAAAGGAGGAGAGTAAAGTGATCGAAGTAAGTAATCTGGTCAAAAAGTATGGTGATCATACTGCAGTTGACCATCTTTCCTTTCAGATCGAAAAGGGGAAAATTTACGGATTCCTGGGCCCCAACGGTGCAGGAAAATCAACAACTATGAACATGATCACAGGATACATTGCTTCCACAGAAGGAAAAGTGATGATCGATGGTCATGATATTCTGGAGGAACCGGAGGCAGCCAAGAAATGTATCGGCTATCTGCCGGAAATGCCGCCGCTCTATTTTGACATGACTGTTCTTGAGTACATGAAATTTGCGGCTGATCTGAAAAAAATCCCAAAAAAACAAAAAGACAAACAGATAAAAGAAGTCATGGATATGGTAAAGATCACAGACATGAAAGACCGTCTGATCAAAAATCTTTCCAAAGGTTATCGCCAGAGAGTGGGTCTTGCACAGGCAATCCTGGGATATCCGGAGGTGATCATCCTGGATGAGCCGACAGTAGGACTTGACCCGAAGCAGATCATCGAGATCCGTGACCTGATCAAAGGTCTGAAGCAGAAGCACACGGTTATCCTAAGCTCCCATATCCTTTCCGAGGTAAGAGCAGTGTGTGATTATGTTCTGATCATTTCCCATGGAAAGCTGGTAGCCAGCGATACACCGGATAATCTGGAACGTCTGGCAGCAGGCTCCAACAGCCTCCTTATGAAGGTAAAAGGCGAGAAAGACACGATTCGAAAAGCTCTGGAAACGATCGAAGGCGTAACCGGAGTGGAAATGTCCTATGACAGCGATGAGAAATTGTGGAAAACAAAACTTTCCATTCAGGAAAATGTGGATATCCGTGAAAAAGTCTTCTACGCTATGGCAAAAGCGAACTGTCCGATCTACGAGATGCAGGTTAAGAGAGTTTCCCTTGAGGACGTATTCCTTGAACTTACCGAAGGAGAGAAAAAATCCGTCGGAAAACCGGAAAGCTCACAGTGGAAACCGGTAGAAGATATATCATCGGAAGAAGAAAAAACTCAGGAGGAAAAAACTGAGGAACCAGAGAAGGCTTCTGATGAGAAAGAGGGGGATCAGTCATGACAGCGATTTTTAAAAGAGAACTGAAAAGCTATCTGACCTCCATGGTTGGATATCTCTTCATATTTTTTGTCCTGGTGCTGACCGGAATTTATTTTTCCGCATATCAGCTTTCAGGCGGCTATTCAAAATTTGAAACTACTTTAAGCGCACTGACCTTTGTGTTCCTGATCGGTGTGCCGATCCTTTCCATGCGTGTACTTGCAGAAGAGCGCAAGCAGAAAACGGATCAGCTTCTTCTGACCGCACCGGTATCTGTATGGGATATCGTATTTGGAAAATATCTTGCACTGGTAGCTGTGTTTGCCATTCCGGTCGTGATCATGTGCGTTTATCCTCTGATCATGAGTAAGTTCGGAACGATTTCCTATGCTTCCGCATACACCGGGATCCTGGGATTTTTCCTTCTGGGATGTGCGAATCTGGCGATAGGTGTATTTATGTCAGCGCTTACAGAAAGCCAGGTAATTGCAGCAGTACTTACTTTTGTATTCCTGTTCGCTTTCTATATGATGAACGGAATTTCCTCATTCTTTTCACAGACCACCATGTCAACCGCAGTGGCATTCGGACTTCTGATCGTAGCGATCGCTATCATCATCTATACCATGATCAAGAACATCCTGATTTCTGTAGTGATCGGAGCTGTGGGAGAGATTGCCCTTGTGATCGTATACGTTGTAAAATCCAGTATTTTCCAGGGTGGTATCCAGAAGGTACTGAACGTATTTAACCTGAGTGGACATTATGATAATTTTACAAACGGCGTGTTTGACGTGACAGGAATTGCTTATTTTATTTCTGTTATTGCAATCTGCCTGTTCCTTACCATGCAGTCCATTCAGAAGAGACGCTGGAACTAGGGGGTGAATGGAAATGAAATTCAGTGAGAAATTTAAGAAAAATAAAGGCGAGGCAGCCGCACCGGAGGCAGCAAAGGACTCCGGCAAAAAGAAACATAAACCGGATCCGAAAAAGCTGGTAGGCACCATCAGCAAAAAACATATCAAAAACGGTTCCTACAGCATGGCTATGGCAGCTGTCTTTATCGTGATCGTGGTTGTGATCAATATGATCGTCGGTGCAATCCCATCCAAATATTCACAGCTGGATGTAAGCTCATCCAAGCTTTACACCATTGGTGATGAAACAAAGAAGGTACTGAAGGCACTGGATAAGGATGTTACCATTTATCAGATCGCGGCAAGCGGTTCTGAGGACGACACGATCTCCAATCTGCTTTCACGTTATAAAGATGAGTCCAAGCATATTAAAGTTGAGGTAAAAGACCCGGTTGTAAATCCGAAATTTGCATCGGAATACACAACCGATGATCTTGCGTCAAACAGCCTGATCGTAGTCTGCGGCGACAGAAACAAGGTTATCAATTACAACGATATGTATTCTTCTTCAGTAGACTATAATACCTGGCAGCAGACTACTACCGGATTTGATGGAGAAGGACAGATCACAAGTGCGATCGGCTATGTGACATCAGAGGATCTTCCGATCATGTATACCTTATCCGGACACGGAGAAAAAGATCTGGATTCCAGCTTTAAAGAAGATATCCAGAAAGCAAACATTGATATCAAGGAGCTGAACCTTCTCACAGAGGGAAAGGTTCCGGATGATGCAGACTGCCTGATGATCGTATCTCCGACCAGCGATATTTCCGAGGAAGAAAAAACAGAGCTCCTGGATTATCTTGAGGCAGGCGGAAAAGCTATGATCTTCTCGGATTATACACAGGATGATCTGCCGAACTTTGATGCGGTTCTTGAAAACTATGGTGTAAAGCGTGCAGAGGGAATCGTATTTGAGGGTGATAATCAGCATTATGGAATGCAAATGCCATATTATCTTGTACCAACAGTCAACAGCACAGACGCAAGCTCTGAGACAGCTTCTGCAGGCTCCTATGTACTGGCACCGTATGCGCAGGGCATTCAGAAAACAGATGATGTAAGAGATACCGTAACCATCGACAGTATCCTGACAACCTCTGACAAGGCTTACTCCAAAACAAATATGCAGAGCAGCAATATCGAAAAGGAAGACGGAGATGTAGACGGACCGTTTGATCTTGGTGTTGCCATCACTGAGAAACTGGATGATGATAAGGAAACACAGATCGTTTACTACTCCACAGCAAATCTGATGGAGAGCCAGGTAAACCAGATGGTATCCGGCGGAAATGAAAAGCTCCTTCTGGAGTCCTTAAACTGGATGACCAGCACGGACGACAGTAATTCCGTTTCTATTCCATCCAAGAGCCTTGAGTCCACAAGCCTGACAGTAACCGATTATGATGCAGCCTTCTGGAAGATCTGTACCATTGGTCTGATCCCGGGAGTGTTCCTTGTTGCAGGATTCCTAATCTGGCTTAAGAGGAGAAAAGCATAATGAAAAAATCGACCAAACTTGTTTCAGCAGTTGTTGTTCTGGCAGTTCTCGGCGGCGTTTATGTGGGACTGAACACCTATGTATCCAAAGAAGAAAAGGCAGAGAGCAGCAGCGAAGAGGAAAGCAAAACAGAAGTGTTTTCCGTGAAAACGGATGACATTAAATCTCTGGAATTTATCGTAGACAAGAAGGAAGTGACCTTTGAGAAAAAAGATGATTCCTGGGTGAAAAAGGATGAGACTGCTTTTCCTGTAAATCAGACAACTCTGGATTCCGCAGCTTCCGCCATCGAAAAGGTGGAAGCGGACAGAGTCCTGGAGGATGTGGAGGATCTTACGGAATACGGACTGGATTCTCCATCTAACACAGTAACCGTTGATACCGCTGATGGGACAACGAAGCTCAACATCGGAGATGAGAATACGTCTACGAATCAGTATTACATTTCCAAGGATGATGATGACAGCACGGTATATGTAGTGGCAGCGGACACAGTGTCTCCGTTTATGGATTCCCTTTACGATTATGCACAGGGAGAAGATTTCCCAACAATTGATTCTTCCACAGTGAAAAAGGTCCAGGTCAGTGAGGATAAAGATTCCTATGTCCTGGAAGAAAATTCCGACGGAGCTACCTGGGATGTTTCCGGTGACGGAAGCAGCGATAAAGAGCCTGCCGATACAACGGCAGCAGGAAACGTAACCTCCGGACTTGGAAGCTTTGCATTTGACCAGTTTGTAAACTACAATGCAGAGAATCTTTCCCAGTATGGCCTTGATAAGCCCTATGCGACGATTACAGTGGATTATCAGGAAGAGGTGGAGGATGACAGCACAGACAGTACAGAATCCGGGGAAAACGATTCTACGGCCTCTGAGAGCGATTCTGAGAACAGTGACACTACAGACACGGACAGCAGCTCAGAAGATGCAGACAGCAAGACAACCACAGTGGATAAACAGCTAGTCATTTACGTCGGTGATGAGGCAGGAGATGGCAGCAGATATGTAACGGTAGATAATAAACAGATTTATACAATGTCAACAGATACACTGAGTGCAGTTATTGACAAGACGCCGTCAGATCTCTGGTCACTGATCGTCAATTATCTGTCTGTAAAAAATCTGGATCAGCTCCAGGTTACCTACGGTGAAACAACAAATACTGTAAATGTTTCACGTGAAACATCCACAGATGAAGACGGGAATGAGAAAGAAACAACAACTTATCAGCTGGATGGGGAGGAAATAGAAAGTACCACCTTTACCACCTTCTACAACAAGCTGATAAACATGGCAGGACAGAAGAGACTGACAGAGGCTTATACACCGGCTGCAGACCCGGAGATGACCGCTGTATTCACAGACTCTGACAAGAATCAGACAACCGTTACCTTCTACACATATGACACAAACTATTATGCAGCTGTCGTTGGAGACAAGGTATTTCTTGTAAACAAAATGACAGTAAAAGAAATGTTCAATGCATATGAAACCATGGTAAACGGTGAAACAGAGACAGAAGCCACAGCAACACCAACAGCTGAGGCGGAAAAATAAAATATTAAAAAAATAAATAAAAACACCTCGGAGATCCGCAAATAATAAGGTGATCTCCGAATATCCGCTTGATGATCAGATATTCGGAGACACCACATAGATCAGGATTTCCCGGGGTGTTTTTATGTTGCTATTATTTTACGGTCCTTACAGAAGAATAAGGTCCGTATATTTTTTACCGTTTGTGATGCGGTATGCACGGATACGGTATTTGGTTGCGGTGCCTGGCTTTTAATCGGTGTAGGTTGTATTTTTGGTATTGCCGTTTCCGTCCAGAAAAACATAGGTGATAGCAGATGAAGACATAAAAAAACTGTACAGAAGCTCATCTGAGCAACTGTACAGTTTTACTTTTTCTATATCTAACAGAAGGTTCGGGGGAGCTTCTGTCAGTAACTAAGTATTATGCAAGACCTCTTTCTTCCAGCCAGTCGAAGAAAACGATTTTTCCTGTTTTCTTTCTCTTAGTCATGTGATTGAACTGAAGGATCGTCAGGATTGTGAAGATCACTAACAGTGCAACCATTACAATAATGGAAGTGGTAATGGTTCGGCCACCGCTGATCGTTGCACGGAATGCATCGACCGTGTAAGTAAACGGAACGTATGCATGGATCTTTGCAACGAATGAAGGTGAAACCTCAACCGGATACGTTCCGGCAGATCCTGCAAGCTGAACGACCATGAATACCAGCATCAGGAAGCTTCCTACCTTACCAAGAGTAATGTTGAAGAAGTACATGATAGAGGTAAAGGTCATTGATGTCAGGCAGGCGAAGAGTACGGTTTTGCCCATCTCTGCAGGTGTGAATCCGTTAAATGCATGTAACAGCATGATCAGGCAGATTCCCTGAAGGATAGCTACCGGATAAAGGACGGAAGCCTTGCTTGCCCACCATGCGAAACCGGATTTCAGTTTGCCCTTATACTGAGCCAGAGGATACATCAGGCAGAATGCCAGCGCGCCGACCCAGAGGCCTACAGACATCATGTAAGGTGCCATTGCGTGTCCATTATTCGGGACATCGGTAAGTTTTGTTTCATCGTTTACAACAGGAGTTGCGAACATTTTGATCGTTTCATCACTTGCTGAATTATCTTTTACAGTGGTAGCTCCATCGCTGAGGCTTGTGGTCAGTGTCTTGGAACCGTCTTTCAGTTCTTTCATACCGCTTCCAAGCTTCTTGGAGCCATCATACAGCTGAGAGGAACCGCTCTGGATCTGGGCAGCGCCATCTGCAAGCTGTTTTGCACCATTGTTAAGTGTGCTGTTGTTGCTTACAAGTTTCTCGGTACCGCTGAGAAGTGTTGAGGTACCGTTTGCTAATGTTTTAGTTCCGTTTGCAAGGGTAGTAGCACCGCTGGAAAGCGTCTTGGCTCCTGTTGAGAGCTTTTTGGTACCGTCTGTAAGAGCGGAACTATTTTCGGAAAGTTTTGCAACACCATCGGTGTAGGTTGTGATTCCGGTTGTCAGTGTTCCGGAACCATCGGCTAATGCTTTTGTTCCGTCTGCAAGAGTAGCAGCACCGCTGGAAAGAGCCTTGGCTCCTGTTGCCAGTTTCTTGGTGCCGTCTGTAAGAGCAGCACTGTTTTCAGAAAGCTTTGCAATACCATTGGTGTAAGTTGCGATTCCAGTTGTCAGTGCCTTAGAACCATCTGCCAGCTGACCTGCACCGGATTTGATATCCGGAAGTGCGTCAGTGATCTGTTTGCCGGCTGCTTTCAGATTCTTTGCACCGTCGTTGAGTTTTTTATCATAAGATGTCAGTTGGTCAAATCCATTGTTCAGAGCTCTGATTCCCGCTGCTGCAGTCGGGAAGGCTTCGGCTGTGCCGTCTTCCAGAGACTGAAGTCCTGCGGAAACATTCTTGGTTCCTGCGTTTACAGCCTGTGCACCCTGGTACAGCTGTGTAACACCTGCAGAAAGCTGAGTGATCAGATTTGTAGGAAGCTGATTTGTAGCTGCGGATAACTGCTCTGCACCTGCATTCATGGTTGTTGCGCCTGCACTCATCTGGTTTGCACCATCTGTCATGGCTGTTGCACCCTCAGAAAGCGTACCGGCACCCTGAGTCAGTCCTCCGGAGATCTGAGTCAGTCCGGAAGCTGCTTCGTTAAGTTTGGAAGCAACAGCATTCAGGTTTTCCTGAGTAGAAGAGAGCTGACCGGATACACCAGCTGCAAGCTGTGAAACCTGATCAGAATAGCTGCTCATGTAAGAACCGTCCACGCCAGTCATTCCACCGGCTGTGCTGTTTAAAGCGTTGATCACATCATTCAGAGCTGCTGCGGAAATGGTTCCGTCCTCAGAAGCGGTTGCCTGAATTGCCTGAAGCTGTGCTGCTAAATCGGTCATTGTCTGTCCGGCAGTACCAATCTTGGTATTTGCCTCAGTAAGTGCTTCAGTTGTTTGCTGTCCATATCCTGTAAGGATGCTGCTGACCTGATCACCCACCTGTGAAAACTGTGTGCCTGCATTCTGGAGAGCTGGGATCAGACTGTCTGTGATACTGCTGCTGGTCTGGCTTGTGATGCCTGCGGCCTGAGTGATATATCCGGCCGCATTGTTGATTCCGTCTGCTGCATTGTTCATGCCAGCTGCAGCACTGTTCATACCAGCTGCGGCTGTGTCCATACCATCCTTTGCGGAAGTAAGGCCGGCTGCAAGCTTGTTGATGGATTCCTGTGTTGTTCCTTCTTTCAGAGCAGAAACTTTATCATTCAGGGTTTTCAGTCCGTCTTCCAACTGCTGTGTTCCGGATATCAGTGACTGTGAGTCATCGGTTCCTTTGGTAACACCGGTATTCAACTGAGAGATACCATTGGAAACTGTTTTGAGTCCGTTTTCAAGTGGGGCAAGCTTTTTTGCACCGGCTGCGAGTTTGCCGGCACCAGCCACATAGGTGGCAGTTCCATCTGCAAGAGTGTCAGCACCAGCTACATATTGTGTTGCTCCGTCGGAAAGAGCATCAATACCTGCACTTAATGCATTTGCACCGGATTCCAGGCTGCTTGCGCCGGATTTCAATGTATCAGAATTTTTATTAAGCTCATCCACACCAGCGGTGTACTGCTGAACACCTTTATCCAGAGTATCCACACCGGTTGTCAGCTCAGGAACCTTTTCTGTGAGGGTTGCAACGCCGCTGTTCAGCTGCCCTGCACCATCGTTCAGGCTCTTTGCGCCATCGTTAACCTTTGCAACACCATCGGTGTAGGTCTTAAGACCTTCTGTGAGACTGTCAGCACCGCTTACAAAGGTAAGAGTGCTGGTAGAAAGCTTTTTCAGGTTCTTGGTGATCGTTGTATTACCATCAGCTGCTGTATTCAGTCCGTCTTCGATCTTTCCGGATCCGTCTGCAGCTTCCTGCATTCCGTCACCTGCTTCTGAGATAGAATCAAAAACGGTTTCTGTATAGGTTTCTGTAACCTTGGAAGCGATGTTATCGCGAAGCTTCAGCATTGCTGTCTCACTGAGCTTGGAGGCGATATAGTTGGTTCCCGGGTTAGTCTCGTAGGACAGTTCCATTTGTTTTGGATCGTCATCCATTACAGTGGCTGCATTTGCGGAGAAATTTTCCGGAATTTTGATAACCATGTAATAGGTTCCATTGGCCAGACCGTCCTCTGCTGTCTTGCTGTCTACAATGTTAAATGCCATTGAGTCGTTGTCTTTCAGCTCATCCGCCATGTCCTTACCTATGCTCAGGGTCTTGCCATTATACTCGACAGGTTTGTCTTCGTTTACCACGGCCACTGGCAGGCTGTCTACGTTTCCGTAAGGATCCCACATGGATTTCAGAAACAGACCTGCATAGATGATCGGGATTACGATAATGGCGATTACGACGATAAGCATGAGCTTGTTACGAAGTAAGCTTTTCCATTCGTTTTTGATCATATTACCTATCCCTTTCTTATTAAATTGTATTATTAAACATAGTTGATTAATCAAACTTTATTCCAGTAATGGTAACGAGATCTATTAATCATATTAAAATCTATTAATAGCTTTACACTCCATTATCAAACAAAGTGTTGATTTTCTTTACGTGATGTATTATACTAAACACATACCACAGATACAACCATTAAAAATTTACTGAATGTATATTAATAGACGAAAATAATGGAAGTGTCTATTACAAATAAAAAACTGCATAATAGACAAAAAGTACTTTATTTACTTTGAATTTATGTGCAGTTGGTAATATTAAATGCAGACAGGATTTCTCTGTTTCAACTAAATTGCGCAGCAGATTTCTGGTATCATGCAGATCGGTGTAGAGAAAGAGAATGCTTTTGTTCGTTTGAATGATGCACATTGTATGACAGCTGCAGAGTATCGTAAGTAATGGGTGATGGAGGAAACAGGCTTGCTTTTTTGAATTGCAGGGGGGATTAAGATGGCGGAAAAAGTTGACAGAAGAGTACGTAAGACCAAGGCACAGTTGCGAGCGGGGCTTGCCCGTCTTATGCAGAAGAAGAGTATTAAGGAAATTACGGTAAAGGAACTGGTAGAAGAAGTTGATATCAACCGCTCCACATTTTATCTTCACTATACAGATATCTATCAGATGCTGGAGTCCATAGAGGCTGAACTGATGGAGGAAATTACGCATTTGGTGGCAGACTATCCTCTGGATCCTCTTAATAATAAGGAGAGCTCGTATCCTTTTATTGAGCAGATATTTACGATCCTGGATCATAATAAGGATATTTGTATCGCACTTCTTGGAAAGAATGGAGATATGGCTTTCGTGAATCGTATAGAAAAACTGATCGCAGATACAGTGCTGCATCGCTTGTCAGTTCGTCTTCCGAAAGACAACCGTGATATTGAGTATGCGTATGCGTTTTGTCTGAATGGATGCGTGGGAATGATCAAGACATGGTTGTCTTCTGAGAATCAGGAGAGTACACAGCATATGGCAGAGTTGACACATAAGCTGATCGATAATACAACACACATGTATCTGGAGCAGGCACTTATAGCAACTCCATAAATTACTGCAAACAATCCAGTTCATCATAGCGTGAAATCCTGCGTCAGATATCTTTGCCGTGCGTCAGCACGCCTGCAGGTATCTTCCTTGTCCTTCACACTCTGCTGAACTATCTTGATTGTATTATTTTATGGAATTGCTATAGATAAGAGAAATGTCCGGATGTATGAGGTGAGTCTGGTAAAAATAAAGAGTATTGTTTCACGTTTGTTTGAGAGAAAATTCATGTTTCACGTGAAACAGTACTCTTTTTTTATTGGCTTTTTGCTGGTTTATAGCATCTCCACAAATTACTGCATGAAGCTCAACGGCTCCGAACATGAACAATGTTCTTTTGATGTGTTGATTTCCCAAATTACTATAGAGAAAATTTGTCTTTGTTGCCGGATCATAAGCTGTTTTTACAGGAAAATAGATACCTGTTCCAGGAAATGTTCCGGATCTTCCAGATGAGGAAGATGCCTGGTTTCCGAGATCACAGCGGTTTCAATGGAAGAATTCAGCTTCTGGTATTCCTCTGCGATAAGAGAAGCTGAAGCTTCTTTTTCTCCGGAAATAATATAGATGCATGCATCGGAAGATTCTACGGCATTATTAATGCTGATATTCAGGTATTTGCCAATGTAGCTGGAATACAGATATTTGGCGTTGGAACCGCCCTTGTGAGCGGATTCATAATAGGTGTCTACCAGTGTATCTGTTACATGGAAGGGATTGTAGAAAAGCTTTTCCATAAACAGACTGCTGATGGATTCGCGGGAAGCTACCATATGATAGATCAGAGTTCCGAAAATCGGAAGCTCGATAAAATACTTAAAGAGCTTGTTGTCTTTGCAAGGCGCCTGCTTCAGGGAACTGAAGCTTGGTGGATTGACCAGCATGATCTTGCGGAAATGGTCGGAATTGTTGCGGTAAGCCATGATCGCAAAAGAACCTGAGAAACCACTGGCAATAACATCGGTTTCCTCACAAATTACATTCTTGGCAAAATCACAGAGTAACTGAGCAAATACAAAATTGGTATAAGTAATATCCGGTTTTTCGGAACGTCCACATCCAAGAAGATCAAGGGTGTAAACTGTATGTTCGGTTGCGAGCTGCTTCTCTACGGCATTCCATTCATAACCGGAAGCACCTGGCATGATATCGTGAATAAGAAGAACAGGGGTGCCATGTCCCTGTTTTGTATAAAAAATCTTTCCAAAACGCCAGTCATAGGTTTTACTGTGTGGCTGTTCCAACATGTCTTTAAGCTGAGATGTGGCATCTATGAAACGGTTAGCAATATGAATAACACCTGCGGCAGTTCCGACTAAAGCTGCAAGAGTAAGTAGTCTGTGTCCATTTTTCTTCATAAAAAGCCTCCTGGAATTCGTAAAAATAATCATGACAGATGTAACGTAATTCAGGTATCTGATCTGATTTTTTCTGAATATTTCTTTGCTTTATTATACGACAGGAACGAAAAATTTACAATGCTTTTGTAGGAACCCTAACCTTGTTATTGTTTGCTGGCTACTGTTCGCTCCGTTCTCAGTAACACGCTCCGCGATGCACAGAATTTATGCTGATCGCGTAAATTGGTGCGGTATGGTCTCGGATTTTCTGTGATCGTTGTTACCATTGAACAGTAACGATCGCTAAGTTGATGTTTGTTTTATTTCAGTAACACGCTTCATAATGCAAAGAATTTAAGTTAATCGCATAAATTGGCGCGGTATGTCTTGGGCTTCCTGTGACCGTTGTTTATAAAAAAACTTGCGGAATATTATCATTGAACAGTAACGATCGCTAAGTTGATGTTTGTTTATTTCAGTAACACGCTTCATAATGCAAAGAATTTAAGCTAATCGCATAAATTGGCACGGTATGTCTTGGGCTTCCTGTGACCGTTGTTTACAAAAAAACTTACGGAATATTACCATTGAACAGTAACGATCGCTAAGTTGATGTTTGTTTTTTTCAGTAACACGCTTCATAATGCAAAGAATTTAAGTTAATCGCATAAATTGGCG
>OGZV01002197.1_pt1 | contig 15898 bp, 31 predicted proteins | sample 1576861 | NCBI WGS metagenome assembly OGZV01 (sample SAMEA3541501, study PRJEB24748) | human gut metagenome | biome: human gut; feature: human-associated habitat; material: faeces | place: China | collected 2012
TATGATACACCAAAGCACATAGATGCAGAAGCGATAGTATCAGCATATGCATTATATAAATTTAAATGTTTGCTAGTAAGAGGCGTACAGGGATATGGAGTTCAATTAAATTTTTCAATTAGTAAAATTGACGAAACACAATATGATGCTGCAGCAGCTATGATGTGGTGCAATGGGAGCTCAGACCGAATAGTATTAACAAGTCAAGACTTCGAAGAAATGCCTGGTGATGAAAACATTGTAAATTATATGGACTTTATCAAATAATATATTTACAAGATGGACTAATGTATAATATTAAAGAAAAACGATTAAACATACTGAGTTATTTTCTGATATTATTAAAAACATGAGTTGGGAAGATGAACCAGTAGAATTATAATTTATAATACTTTTTACATATGAAAGAATTTACGAAATCAGATTTAAAACCAGGTCAGGTAGTAGAAACAGCCAATGAAGGAGCATATATGGCACTTAATATGCCATTTGGCGACACAGAACGCATGATTTTAATGGGTATTGATGGATTTCTTTATTTAACTTCATATAACGAGGATTTAACAAGAAATGACAAATATAAAACTTACGATATTGTAAAAGTATATGATACGTCAGGCCATTACGGATTAGGATTTAGTATAATTCGTTATTTAGAGTCATTTTCAGTTATATGGGAAAGACATTAATAAAATTAATTTTTTTAGCATATGAAACTATATATAGCAAGAGATGAAGGAATTTATGACGATGATTACAACTATGTAAAACCGGGCAAGTTACACCTATTTTACGATACGCCAGTTCCGTATTATGATGATGAAACCAAATCTATCATTAAAATATATAAACTATTTAATAAAATAGTATTTTTGAATTTGAAAACTAACGAAAATAATATATACGAACTTAATTAATTATAATATGGCATATTTAGCAGTTAATCCGGATGGGAGAGAATACATATTTCACAATAATCCATCAAGAGTTATTTGTAATTATAATGATTTTTACAGTTATTGGAAAGATAAGGGAACATATGATTATATTAGAGGTATGACTACGTCAGCAGAAGATTTTAGCATATTGCTTCCAAAGGGCTCAATCAAGAAACTTATTGGTCGAGATTTGACCTGGGAAGATGAACCAGTTGTATTGAAATATAATTATTGATTATGAGTAAAACAGTAGAAATAGAAAGAAAATTTCTAATAGAACCAATTAAGTTTAAAGAATATCTGAATTCATGCGATAAATATAATAAGAGTTTTAAAACCATTATACAATTTTATCCATATATAGATGATCATATGGAAGTCCGAATCAGATTGACAGATGATTTGGGTTACATGTTTACCAAATACTTCAATAATGCAAATCTATTATCCAGGAGAGAATTTGTATCAGTAATGGATGAAGATACTTGCAGAGAATATAAAAAATATATATTTGAACACAACATCAAATGCATAGAAAAATATAGATATAGTATTTTTTATAAAGGGCATTTATTTGAAGTTGATTTTTTTGTAGGAGATAATGAAGGTTTATATTTAGCTGAAGTTGAAATTGAAAACGAGAATGAAATTATAGAATTACCTGAATTTATTATTAAAGAAGTCACAGGTGATACTAAATATTATAATAAGAATCTATATATTAATCCATATAAAAATTGGAAATAATATGAAAAAAGAAAGCATAATTAAAGAAGTATTTATATCTGATGATGGAGTTCAATTCAATACAGAAGCAGAGTGCTTAAATCATGAGAATAAATTGAAAAATATAAAATATTATAGAATAATGTATTCTCCTGATTTGAATGAAACTGGACTATTTTGCAAGTCTCTATATGTAGCTATTTTATACGATAAAAATCCATCTATGTCGTATGATATATTGTTAGAATATATATATAGAAATTTCAGATGTATATTAGGCCCCGGAGTACAAGGATGTGGTATGTTGCGTCATGTTAGTTTCGGAGAGTGTTCTAAAGATGAATATATGACACATCGTTATAGCCAATGGATAATGTTGAGCGATATTAAATTGGAAGGATATCCAGAACCAATCAATTTTTTAAAGGAATGGGGATTTGATAAATAACATATTTATTATGATTGACGAACATGCAAAATTTGACTATAATATTATAACTCGCAATAACAATGCTCCAATGACTATAGCCGAATTAAACGCATATGGGACTACAAGATGGCAATTGGTGCAGATAATTTCGAGAGAAAATCAATTGGATTATATTTTTATAAGAGTTAGAAAAAAATATGAATAAATCAGATTATCTTAAACTAGTGAGTTTGGCTGATGAGTTTGAAAAACTAGCATCTCACGTATTTGACGAATTAAATCGTTCTAATTTGTTACTTGGTGATTTTTATTCTAATAAGATGGACCCCATAAGTATAGATAATATTACTAAAAATAGCGTAACATTATCTTACTTTGATAACTGTTATGATGTACGAGACTCTCGAGAAATTGAGTTACCAGTTGAAGTATTTTTAGATAACGATTCTCTTACTAAATATATTAACGATAAAATTATTGAGAAGTCTAAAAGAGCTAAAGAGTTGTTGCAGCAGCAAGAAACTGAGCAGAATGAAAGAGAGTATCAAGAATTTATTAGATTAAAACAAAAATTTGAAGGCGCATAAATATGGTGAAGAAAATTAAAAAACCTGGATTTAAGAAAAACAACAAAGTTAAAATCAAAAGCAAAGCCTGGTATAATGCGAAGAAAAATTCACACGGATTTGCAGAAACTGGTATTTGTGGATTTAGTAAAGACATGGCAGATTGGTGCGGTCAAGAAATGACTATATCAAAAGTTATCAAAGATGAAGACGGTTCTATTTATTATAAAATGATAGAAGATAATGGTAAGTTTTCATGGGATGAAAATATGTTTATGTAAAAACATGTTATTTTTATGAAAAAAGAGGAAATATTAAATTTAATAGAAAAATGGAAGGATGATTCCAAATCAGTATCTAAAAGCGCAGAAAAAGAATTGATCAATCAAATCATATGCGTTATTAAAATCATTGATAATATTTTAAATATGTTTGGTAGATCGTACGATCCCCACTATCCAAAATTATCCAATAAACAATACGATAATGATTGTTCGCGTATTCAGTTTGCAATGCCTTTTGTGGAAATAACAGATATTGACGATGATTATATTTATATGTATTATAAATACGGTAGGAGCAGGACAAAAGAACCAACAAAAATACCTATAGATACCTTGATATTCTTTTCAGACCACATTAATGTTGAAATATATAAAAATAAAGTTATTGATGCTGAAAAACAACATTTGATAAATGACATGGGACTTAAAGAAAAAGCTTATCAAGAATCTAAGTTGAAATTTAACAAGTTCTGCGAAAAATATTGTATTAATAATTGATAAAAATCCCACTCGAATCACTAAAGATTTAGGTGGGATTTGTTATATATATACATAACAATTATTAATTACGATATGAACAAATACGTAGAATATACAATAATAATTATACTTATATTAATATTAGTAGCACTGCACATGTTGATAATATGTGGGACATATGTTGCGATAACTGATTTTATAAATGCAGGATATGATCTTCAAGTTGAAACTTCGTGGTGGGCAGTATTTTCGATGATATTGTTGATTTGGATAGATAAAATAATTTTTATTAAAAAATAACTACATATGATTACATTAAAAGATATAGAAAAAACCAACGATGTAAATTCTCTTCGCAGAATTTCAAAACAGGATGGATTATCATTCGGATTTCCCCTTTATAAATTACTAGTAGAAAACGCTTATAATATTGAGGTGGATTTCGATGTATACTTAAAAACAAAAGGTTTTAATTTACAGAGACCATATGTATGGACTGAGCACCAGCAAGAAGAATTTATTTGGTCTATGTTATATGGAAGATATATTCCACCTGTTACTTTTGTATGTTGTGATATCGATGATGGTTCAAAATTAGGTAAACAGATATATAAAGTTATCGATGGCAAACAGAGATTAATGACGATAAAACGATATATGACCAATAAATTCCCCATATATCTAAATGGTCAAAAAGTATATTGGGATGATTTGGACGATAGTGCAAAGTATCAAATCAATAATAGATGCAAATTAATGTATTCTATTTATCATTCGTATGAAGATTCACCGATAACAGATAACGAATTAATTATCATTTTTAATTTTTATAATTTTACTGGAACTCCTCAGGAAGAAAATCATAAAAATAAATTATTAAAAGCATTAAACGAATAATATGTGGAATATAAAAGATTATGAGAATTTTATTTCTTTTCTAAATCAAGAAGGGATAAATATTGAAGAATATAAACAGGAATTTTCCGAGATAGTTGATAAACTTAATGATATATATTATCACATCGATCCACATAAAACTCGGTTTAAATTTTCAAAAACTTATAATATATTTGGATTTGATGTAATCGGATTATTGAATAGTACGTGTGGTGCAACTCGATATTACAATCATAACGATTTAAGATTAGTTTTATACGAGTCTCCAGAAAGTGGGTTAGGATTTAGAGTTAGAGATATTCCATTTGAGAAAAGATTTGCAGATTCCCTACACGAAATATTTATGAAAGAAATGACAAATAATTATGCTAATTATAACTAAACATTTGTTTATATTTTATCATATTTAATTATAAAAACAATATAAGACATGAGTGATAAAAATATAATTGATGCAAGTGAATCCCTCCAAAATATCAAAGAGTATTTCAAAAATAATGAGGATAAAATATTTACATTAGTATCTACTGATGTAACCGGGGAAGAATTAAGATATATTTTTAAATACGAGGATTGTTATTATGACGATGTTTGGGGTTGCAAACAAATAAAATATAAACTTATGTATCCCATTGATTCAAATGCACATATAAGTTATATGTATTCAGATGAAATGTGTTTCGAAGAAGCTGATTATATTAGATTTGCAGATGGATATGAAATGAAGTGTTATAAAGAAGCATGTAAAAAATATATAAAATATAGAGAAGAAGTATTAGGAAGTGCCGATAATAGATTAATAGAAAAATATAATTTGCAAAATAAAACTGATTTAATAGAATATATAATAAATAAACTAATGAAATCAGAAAATATAACAGAAACACTAAAAGAAATATTAAATGAGTAATATAGCAACCACAATAGAACAGTCAGTTAGATTAATAAGAAATGGAATCGATCCGCTAACTGCCGATATGTATTATGAAGAAGATAATCATTTGATAGTGGTTAGAGATGATTTTGATTTAGAAGTCGCCGTAAAATATAGACATCTAACGCCAGCATGGAGTTTTTCGAAATTATTTGATATGGTTACTCTTAATAGTTCAGAATTCGTTGAGTTGAATAATTCTAACGATTATATAGAATTTCTAACAACCCAGTTGATAACTGAATATTCTTCTCGCAAAAAAATTTTAAATAGATAATTCATTAAAATCAAAAATTATGTTTGATAAAAAAGTAAAAAATATTGAGAAACTTAAATCAGTACTTAGTAAAGTATAATGGAGATTATAATGATTTAAATGATATCGTAGAATGGTTAAGAGATAAATATGCATTATATGTATGGGTGGAACGTGATACGTATTGGCTTGGGTATAGATATGTATTTACATTTGACCATCCACGCGGAAATACCACAGGCCCATGTATAGATGGGGAGTCATATTATGAAACCCTTGAAGATGGCGTATTTTCCGCTGTACTTAAATTAAATATGTATATTGACGAAAATTATAGAGATTATCGGAAAAAATTAGAGAAAGTTTAAATATATTATAATATGAACGAGCAAGATGTTATAAACATAATTAAAAATAGATTAAAAGTAGAATTGGATCACGAATATGGGATTGGATTTGTCCAATATATAACAGTAAAATTGATGTTAAACACAGGGACGGATGAAAATCCCAAATACGAATGTATTTCGAAAGAAAAGTTATCAACCTCAAATTTATGTTAATATATGCAAATATTTATCGTAGGAACCGTAATAGAAACAGCTAAGATTTTAGATAAAAAAAGATTTCATCGTCAAATATCAGAAGCAGAATTAATATATAAAGGATTGATCGGTGAAAATGGTTGGGGTAATAATATAATAGCCCAAATGTATAAGAATCATATCGATTATCTAAAATTATATATTGAGGTATTTAAAGCAGTTAAAAGATATGATTATCTAGAAGCGGAAATATTATCTAAACAGGCAGAAAAAATTAAACCAGAGTTTATATGTGATAAATATATTTCCAATATGAAATCTCGTCTATATACCAAAGATCCTATATATTATACGTTATGGAAAGATTTCGGTAAAAGTTATATTAATATGTATTATATAAATAATGAGTGGAAATGCTATGATCAAAAATAAAACATATTATAAAACAGAAATAGATGCGGTTGAATATATATGCCATAGCGTATTGATGATACGAAGATCTCGATCTACTCATATGAATAGACCGTTATTAAGAAAGTACGTTTTTTTAGTTGCAGTATGTTCCTATCACATCACTAAAGATATATCCAAATCTTTATTTAATTATATTCACTTTAATGTTCAGTATTTACCCAACATTTGTTGTGATATATGTTCAGACCCTAATGTAATGTATAATTTGGATACTTTGAGTTTAGTCAAAGAGGATGACTATTTTAAAAATCTCAAGCCCAAACCGGATATTGATTGGTATAATATATTATCGGAAAGATTAGGTGATGATTTAAAACATCTGATTGATCAATCCATGAATTTGCTATTCGAAAAAAATCCTCTTATTTATGAGTATGATGCCACTGATTTATCTAATATTACTAGAAGATATAACTCAGTAGCAAATGTAATTAGTTTTTTAACATTTTATAACGAATTGTTATATATTGACTACGATCCATTATATCTTGTTAGATATGATAAAAGCATCATATCTGATTGTCATTATTATGAAGAATGTTATAAATCATTAAAAGCTAATGAAGATAATCAGACATCAAATTCCTATCCGTATTTGGATTTGATAAATTTATATCCGGAACACCCTCTTTACAACAATAAAATTGTTAATAAATGTAAAGTAGAATCAAGAAGTGATAATAGAACCAAATATTTAAACAAATTTGATAGATATTATTAATTATGAAATACATTGATAATAAAAAAATCACTGTAGATTATAGAATTGCAGTTAAATTAAAAGAAAAGGGATTTGAGCAAATACGAGGCGAACATAATTCATACTTGATTAAAGAAAAAGAATTTGCTAATGATATTGGATATAAAGGCGATTTAATATATTTTTACATAGACGATGAAACTTGCGTTACTGCACCAACTATATACGAAGTAATGGAGTGGATGTCTATGAAAGACATATACTTCGGATGTCATAAAGATTCATATGGTGCTTGGCACTTCGATATATACAATTATAACATAAATAATAAAGAGCCAAGACTTGTGCATAATGTTATCAATTATGATTCTAAAATGGTTGCTTATAATACTTGTATTGAATATATATTAGATTATATGTTATGAACTGGAAAAGAGAATTAAGAAAAATATCTTATAAGTATAGGCATTGTATTGCTAATGATACATGGGATTTATCTAACCCATTATCTCTATCAGATGAGGAAAAAGTCGAATTCTGTATTAAATGTATATCAGCGAGAGATTTAAGAGTTGGCAAAACATTTGAAAAAATCGTAAAAGAAAACAACATATCATATTTAAATCTTATAGATTATTTTGGAGTAGATGTATTAGATGTATTTGATTGGGACAGATTATATAAATATAGTAATAAATATAGAAATGGAAAAGTATACATAGAAAGGCGCGATAATAAATCATATTATAATTACGCTAATGGCATCCCCGGAACATCTGGTAATTATATAAGGTATCCATCCAAAAAGCGATCGTTAAGAACGTGGAGGAATTTTTATAATTTATTTCCGTGGTTGGCCAAGCAAGATGGTTGGGATGGGAAAAAGTCATCAAGATATCCATAAATATTTATAATATTTGCGATTTAACAAGAGATTTTTTATAAATAATATAATTACATAGGTCGATGCGAGATCTCTCGTTAAATCGCTTTAAAATAAGTTTTAAACTATATTAAGCGAAGTAGAATTAAATATCTAGTTCGCTTTTTATATATTATAACATAAAATATTTAAAAAAAAATATGTATTATGAAAATAGAAACTAAATTTAATGTTGGCGATAATGTATATTATATTCACAACAATCAAATTCAACAATCCACGGTAAATAATATTTCAATAAACATTGAACGGGACGTCAATAATGATTCTGTTGTTCAGACTGCAAATATTATTTATTTAGTTGGATATAAGAATTATGAGAAGCGAGAAGATGCATTATTTGCAACTCCCGAAGACCTATTCAAAGTATTAAAAGCAAACATATTAATTTATTAACCGTGGAAAAATTTCAAACCAAATATTCTATTGGAGATAATGTTTATTTTATCGAAGATAATAAAATAGTTAAAAAAGAAATACGGAGATTAGTAATAGAAAAACACATAAATATATACGCTAGGAAAGATTCACCATTATCAAAAACCATTACCAGTACAAAGTATTTTTTTGACGATGATGTTAATAATACAAATTTTAAATACGAAAATGAATGTTTTGATAATTGGGATGATATGATGAAAGAATTTGCAAAACTTTATAAAAAATAAGATTATGTTAGTAAGTAAAAAGGTAGCAATGTTGTTGAGAAAAGCTCTTTACGATCGATCATCAACAACTTTTATCGATGAATGTAATCATATTCAGAGCACAATATCTAATGAAAATTTCGACGTTATTGAAATGTATCAGTATGATTTGAACGAATATGAGAGAGATAATGATGTGGTTGGTATGTGTTATTTGCTTCCATCAATCGGCGACATAATCGACTGGCTGTATTCAAAATATAAATTACATGTTGAAGTATTTGTCAATCCAGAATTTAATGACTATTGTTGCAGATGCTGGGATGTATCCGGCGATAAAAAAGTATGTTTAATTACAAGAGTGGCGTATTCAACGCCGTATGATGCGTGGAATGGAATTTTGGAATCAACATTAATTCATACATTAAATAAATAATATGATTATGAATGAGTGTCCATTTTGTAATATAGATGAAAATAAAAAAGTATTACTCAACTATAAATGTTTCGCAATATATGATGAATATCCAGTATCCCCGGGGCATATGTTGGTAATACCGTCTGAACACATTACTGACTATAGAAATTTAACAGAACATCAAAGATTCATATTATGGGATATGGTAGACAAAGCGATTAATTTTTTAACTGAAAAATATCACCCGGACGGATTTAATATAGGGATTAATTGCGGAGATGCAGCAGGACAATCTGTACCTCATGTTCATATTCATGTAATTCCCAGATATAATGGAGATGTGGATAATCCGAAAGGTGGAGTGAGGGGTGTTATCCCCAATAAACAACGTTATTAATTTATATATATTATATACGATCTTGTATTTAATAAATCTATTACGATTTATAATATGGGGGCTGTATTAATTGTTATTTTAGTGTCATTGATTTTTATAACTATATAATTTGACGAATTAAAACATAATAAAAATGGAAAAGAGTGAATACATTAAAAATTTTTTGAAAGAAGTGCCAAGCGACATTGAACCAACTCACACTATATTTGTGACTAAAGACAACGAATTGTATGTTGGATTTAAGGGAATTGATGATGTCCAGGAAAGTATGATTGATATTTTAGCTAATTATGAAATTACTCAATTGGATACGCAAGAATCCTGGAAAACTAGTTCAAAAAAATATCCAGTGGCTTGCATTGGATTTAGCGAGAAATTTCAGACTTGGTATGGATGGTCGCACAGGGCATTTTACGGGTTTCAAATCGGTTCAAAAGTATCGATTGGGGATTGCGCATATAAGTCACCAAATAAAGAAGACTTTGAAAAACGAACTTTAGAATTTTGGGAAGATCCTGATTATTTAGATATGCATATTGAATACGATGATGACCCTAGATATTTTAAAGTAGTATGGACGTATTCAAATCGTATAAAAAATGAAAAACTGCGAGGAATTGGAAATGATATCGTATATAAATATCCAGAGGTATACGGTAGAGGGGAGTGGCAGGCAGAGACATTGGAAGATGCCAAACAAATGGCCTTGGATTTTGCAGATGGTGTAGCATAAATAATAAATAAATACAATTAATTATGAAAGCTACAAAAGTAGAAATAGAAGTTTTAAGATCCATGGCAGATTCCTTGGAAAAAGCATGCAACATGGCTGATTATAATAGCAAATTAAGGATTTTGGAATCTGTAGCTAGTGTATGTTATGATATTATAAAAAAATATGTTGATAATTCAGAAATAGAATGTGATGAAAATGACGGACAAAGAAATAATGGAACAAGCAGATGATTTAATGGTTACTGCCGGAACAGATATTAAACATCAATTTGCACTATGTGTAAGAAAAATGAACGGTAGAAAATACTTATTTATACATTTGAGAGGGAAAAATGGAAGTTATTTTTCCGAAAGAGATTTAATAACTGCGATTCCAATCGACCGAATAAATGATGCTGCTAATTTAATACGTTATTGATATGGAAAAAGTAAAAATTGCTAGACAATATAATTTTGTAAATTTTACCGATGTAATAGATGATAATAACGATTTAGAAATACCCACATTATATTTAAGATATGATAGAATAATAAGCATATATGAAGTAAAAAAACATAAACCTGATTTCGACAAAACTGCATATTATTGGTATTTCGTAGAAACCGAAGATAAGGGAAGATATAGAATTAGTTATAATGATTATTGCAAATTCAAAAAATATTTTAATCCCGAATTTTAGTATTTATAAAAAATAAAAGGAGACCTACTGGTCTCCTTTATCATTGTCTGATATCATTTGACTGATAAATTCCTTAGATCCTCTATGCGTATCTTTAATATCATTTTCTTCATTATTGGAATCAGACGATTCATTAGTATTATCGTCTTTAAATTCGAATTCTAATTGATAATTTTTAAGTATTTGTTTTAGTCCGTCCAAACACTTATTAATTTCAACTGTTATAGATAATATGGTTTTTTGAACCTCGGATAAAGACCTGTATAGAGATGCATTGCTTGATTTTTGAGATATTGCTTTAATTAAAATATCATGAGTAACCTCATCGGCTCTTCTCATTTTTAATAATATTCTCAATGATTCTAATTCGGTTTCAATTCTGGATTTTAACTTAGGGGCTTTTTTCATAAATTCTTCATTCCCATATAATTCCAAAATATTATCTACTATATTTTTAGCATCGGTTTTAGAGGAATTGTCAATTTCCTCCATGTCTATATGCTCGACTTCTTCCATATCATCTATAATGCTGCCAAAATTATCTGCCTCTGAATTAAATAATGGCATTAACGGATTTGGTGGTGGCATTAGTGGTGGATTTGGTTTAGTTTTTTGAGACATTTGTTATTCTTTTAACTTTTTTTACAGCGTTAGGTTTTGAAGAAGTAGCCTTTGGTGTAGAGGCAACAGAAGACTCTGAATCTTTACCACCACATATATATTGTTTAATTGATGTTTTAATGCTACTTTTTATATCATCCAATGAAATATCTTTCATAATCCATTCAACAATATTATCCACATCCACACCTAAAAGATTAATTAAAATGTCTATTTTAGTAGATGGTATATTATCCCATTTAACTGTAGTTTGTAAATCAGGCATTTCAATATTTCTCAATACGCGCTTTATAAACAATACATCTTCGCTTTCAATGCGATTATATATTGAAGAAGACGGTTGTATACGTTTATCTCCACTAGTTAATTCTTTAGAGTCCTGTTTAAAAATATTAGTTTTGGGCGAATTATTTGATTGACCAATCCCCATATCATCTGGAATTAAATATTCCTCATTGTATTTATTTATATCTACATTTTGTTGCACTGGTTGATCGTCTGGTTTTATTAATTGAGCTACTTCTGCTGGTATATTAGTAGCACTTGAGTTAGGAGTATTAGCAAATTCCTGTTTTATTCTAATAATATCATCTTGTGTAGGTTTTTCTAACCTTACATAATCCTGAACAAAATTATAATCTAACATTCTACCATCTGTAGTTTGGATTAACAACTGATTATCCTGGAAAAAACAATCTTTCACAGTAAAAATATCTTTAGTATTATAATTTACCCAAGTGCCTGATATATTAGGTCCACTACTTGCATCGAAAACAACTTCATTTATCATATATTATACAAAACTTTTTTTATACATTTCAAATAAATCCGGGTGTTTAACTATAGAATAAACAATAGCAGCTACTCTTTCTGGTTCTTCATCCGTAAAATATAAAACATCACTGCTATATAAAGTTTTAACAAAAGCATTAATATCGCGTTTTTCCAAAGATTCCCTTTCGTTAAAATTATATTCGCGATTTTCATTGATATGTCTATTTTTTCTGTTGGACTTTTTATTATCCAACCAAATAAAACATATAGGTTCTTTGATTGAACATGGAACTATATTTAGTACCTGATCCGGACTTAAACAAAAAACGTCATTATTATCAAATTCATATTTCGACAATCCCTCAAAATATTTAAACGATGATGTGTTAAAATTGCCCTGTACTTCTTGCATAAAAATATACGCATTATTCTCAAATATTTTGTTTATTTCAGATATATCGTAATATTCATATGTATTATATAGGTTTTTAGTTTGTGGTGGAATATTTGAAAATACACTTCCGCATTTAATATTATTTTCTTTTAAAATATCTATTACTTCTTGCTTACCGCTGCAATGAAGTCCAACAATAATATACTTCATTTATTTTTAAGATTTATTTATTATACCTTAAAAATAAATGAAGCTTATTATTTTATTAACGGATTTATAAAAAAATTAATAAGTTTTTACTCCTTGTGGATGTGAACCCTCTCCGTGTAAAGTATCTAATATATCAGATAATAATTCGGAAATTCTTTCTTGTTCGGCTTTAGCTTGTTTAGCTTTCATTATTTGTTCAGCTTTTATTCTCTCCTGTTCTGCACTATCTGTAACTGATTTGGATGTATTTTTAATATTTTGTGGAGTCCAGGTAGCAGGATTTCCAGACGTATTTATAATAGTACTTGATATGGAAGCAGCACTAGACTGTACGTGTTCAGGAACTTTAGCTAATAATTCTTTTAATTCTGCTAATAATGGCGCTATCTTTTCAACCAACACATCAGCTAATTCATCAAAATTGCCGTTTATAGATTTAGAAAATTCGTACATTTTTTCAAACATGTTAGTCATAGTTCTTACATTTTCTACTTTTAATGTATTGACTTTATCCATGAACTTAATATAATTACCGACTAATTTAGTATTATTCTCTACATCTTTGTCAGATACGTGATTCATATCAGACATAGTGTTCGATAATTTACTAAATGAGTTTAAAATCTTATTAAGATTAGACGAATTTTCATATATATTTTTAACTTTTTCAGTATAGTCTTTAGATAATTTTGTTCCAACCACCAATTCTATAACTTTATTGGATGTATCTTTTATCAGATTAATTTTTTTAATTACATCCGCTGCTGTGAAGTTTAAAGAAGATATATATGTTAATTGTTTAGCTAAAATATATACCATTCCTATACTAACTATAGATAATGCTAAAAATCCAATAGACATTAACATTCCTGATATATTTTTAATACCGTTAAATATACCTCCAACTTTATCACTAATCCAATCTATGGCACTTTTTAGCCAACTTTTATTACTTTCCGTTGAGGCTGTATTATCTGACGTATTAAATATAGCATCAATTACTGATAATGCACTTGATATAACTTCATGGATTTTTTGATTAATGGATTTGGAATCTATGTTTATTTTTTCTATAATTTTTAATTCCCCAGCTAAGAAAATAATCATAGCTACTGAAACTATAGATAATGCTAAAAATCCAATAGCCATTATCATACCAATAATATTTGTTAATCCTGAGAATACATATGTTATCAATGTTGAAAACCATCCTCGCTTTTCAGGATTGTTAGTGGTATCGTTTGAATTCGGGTCGAATATTGAGCTAATAACTGATAATGCTGTCCCTATTACTAATTGAACATTATTATTAATATTTAATTTATCTTTTTGAGTAAATTGTATTTTCCCCAACACCCACAACAATCCAGCTATTAATAATATAGAAAAAGTGGCAAGTATCATAGGAAATAATATAGCAGCTGCCATTATAGCTTGCATAACCATTCCAGACCCCATAGCAATGCCTTTTATTATTCTATTAAACCAATTATCTTGTTTTAATTGGTCGTTTTTATTTTCATTATTAATATCAAATGATGAATCATAGAATATACAAGTCATTATTAATAATGCAGTATCTATAATAGTTTTAACATTATTTGATATGTTCTTTTTATCAGTTTCTGTAAAATTAATTCGCTCTAATAACAGCAACATATATGCCATAGTTAATATAGCTGCAATTGCAATTGTTAAAGGAATTAGTGCCAAGGTAGCGGAAATTATAAATGGTAGAATATAAATCATGCCCAGCCCTAATAATGCTATATATCCAGCTATACCTGTCAATAATAACAAGAATAAAAATATATTCATTGATTGTGGTACTATTAAATTAGAAATGCCAGCTAATAATAAAATTTCTACAGAAATTAATAAAATCGCACTAATTACAGTACCTAATAATAAAATATTTATTACATTTTTAGGAGATATTGCTAATTTGGATATTAAAACTATAGATAATACAACTGCAGTTAATAATGCAAAGAATAATAATAACTGTTTCCAAGCCATTAATAATAATACAGACACCATAGCTATACCCAATAATTCTGCAGATATTATAACTAGTAGAGTTACTATAGAAGATAATATTAAAATATTTTTCTTAGATTCATCTGTTACCGAATATTGTGTTAATTTAATTATAAATCCTATAAGTAACCCCACACTTATCAATCCTATTATTATAAGAGGTGCAGCCAATATAACAGCTGCCATAATAGGTATTAATAGTAATAATCCAGTTAATATGGATTTAAGACTAGTTATTATTACGGCTAGGGTCGCAATTTTCTTCCCCACTGCAGATTTATCTATATTAATTCTGATTAAATATTGAGCCAAATTATTCAACCCATCTATAAATTTTATCAATATTTGTTCGCCAAATAATTTGTTAATCATTATGATAGATTTCATCATATTAGTAGATAATAATGAAACAGTCATTAACAAATTTACTATACTTGTCGCAACTAATATTAAATCGTCAATATTTGAAATTATAGTTTTATTTATTTTTAATTTTTGGATATATGATAATATTCCCACATATTTAATCAATGTTTTCTGTAATATATTATTAGCTAAAGACATTATCATCAATTGCCCCATATTGATTTTATCAAACAAATTGATTATCTCAATTAATCTAGCAGTAGCTAATATTAAATTATCTAAATTAGAAATCAGATTTTTATTAAATTTATATTTTTGAATATATTCTATCAATATAATGTATGGGATTAAATTGTATATTAAGTTTATTTTTAGTATTTGATTGTATTTGATTTTATCAAACAAATTGATTATCTCAATTAATCTAGCAGTAGCTAATATTA
>OGZV01002202.1_pt1 | contig 15835 bp, 11 predicted proteins | sample 1576861 | NCBI WGS metagenome assembly OGZV01 (sample SAMEA3541501, study PRJEB24748) | human gut metagenome | biome: human gut; feature: human-associated habitat; material: faeces | place: China | collected 2012
TAAAAAAGAATACAGGGGAAAAGCCAGTATTTTTGTGTACAGGAGAAATGTTTGCCATACCAATGCAGAAATTTTTAAAAAAGAATGGATACCGTGCGCCAAAAGATTATGGTCTTATGACATATGACCGATTGATGTATCGCTTTTGGAATGAAGAGGCCATTGCTGCAGTAGATAATCATGTTGATCAGATAGGAACGAGTGTGGCAAATGCTGTTATTGATTTAATTGAAGAAAAAGAAATTCCTATGAATATAGAGGTGCCGTATGATCTTGAAGAGGGCACATCACTTTAAGAGATTAGAGGGGTCTTAATGGCCCTTCTTTTTATTGCATAGAATTTTCTTCGAGACACAGGGGAATATTATTAAAAAAAACGTAAAAATCCTAGAAAACCAGTTGACAAATTGTAAAAAATGATTATAATTGGAACCATAGACAAATGATCACGTGAACATTTTAAAAAAGATGTGCAAAACGCACAAAACACTACAAGTCTGCCCTTTTAAGGTCAGAGTATTATTAAGGAGGATTTTATTTATGAGAAAGCAGGTTTCTTTTGCTCTTGCACTGAGTATGGTTATGACATCTGGAATGGCAACCGTTGCCAATGCAGCAGCTGATGATGGAAAAACGAACGTGGTATTTTGGAACAGCTGGACAGGCGGCGATGGTGATACACTGGAAGCACTTGTAAACAAGTTTAATGAAGAGAGCGATACTGTACACGTAGAGATGACACGTACAACATCCTTCGGTGATATGCTTCAGACCAGCCTTCCAACTGGAGAGGCAGCAGATCTCGTTTTACTGAGTACAAACGAAATTACACGTTACAAGAGTTACCTTCGTTCCATGGATGATATCTGGGAGAATACAGGATTAAAAGAAGAAGATTTCTCACCGGCATATCTGAGCATGTGCTACAATGACGATACACTTTATGCAATACCATTCCAGATCAGCACATATATGATGTACTACAACAAGGATCTGTTTGAGCAGGCAGGAATCGAAGAAGTTCCGACAACCTTTGATCAGTGGACAGAGGCAGCAGAGAAGATCAGTGCACTTTCTACCGCTGACAACCCGATTTATGGCTCTGGTTTATTCTATTGCTACAATGGTCAGAATCAGTCTGTTATTCAGCGTTTTGGAACAGATTACATGATTACTGGAAATGAAGAGGACGGTTTCGAGGCAAATCTTCTTGACAATCAGGCATTTGCAGATGCCATGATCTGGATGAAGAATCTGTATGACAATGGATATAACCCACAGGAGACCGATATCGACTCTATGATGGCAGCAGGTCAGATTGGTCTTATGACAAACGGTGGATGGCTTAAGGGCACACTTGATGCATCAGGTATAAATTATGGTATCGCAAGCTTACCGACTGTTACTGGAGAAGATCAGAAAGAGTATGCACTTGGCGATATGTCAAGCTTTATGATCACCACATCCGCTACTGATGAGACAGCAAAGGCAGCAGAGGAGTTTATTAACTGGTGGATGACAGGAACTGGTCTTGAAGCATGTGAGACAACACAGGATGTTGATTACAGCAATGTAACACCAAATGCCGAGTGGTCTATTTCCATGTGCTACTTAAATGCATATCTGCCAACTGTTAACAGCAAGGAGTATCAGGCAGTTGATGTTCTTGTCGATTTGACACCAAGTGAGACTGCTCAGGTTCAGATGTTCACAGCACCTGGAACGCTGTTCTACAGCGATGCAGCAAGCTGCCAGGGCGACTATGTAGAAGATTGGGTATTTAATGGACCAACTGATCCGACTTATGATGATGTTCAGGATTTCTTTGCTGATTATCAGGCAGATTTAGAGGATTATATTGCTGACTATTATGATTGATCCGATATAAACGGTACGATTGGGTGACGGGAGGCGTGGGGGTGCCGGAATGATCCGGTATCCCCACTTTTTATCAAAATCGGGGAGCGTTGCATCAGAGTTAGAAGGGAGAGCAGTATCATGACCGCAACTGGAAAAAAGAAAAACATATCTATTGAGAAAAGGCGTGAGAGAACAGCATATCTGTTTATAGCACCGGCAGCGATTTTAATAATTGCATTTTGCATTATTCCATTGATTGCATCCTTTTATATCAGTACTCAGAAGATGGGTGTTGATTTATCAGCTGCCGAGTTTATTGGATTCGATAATTATAAAAAGATTGTCGGTGACAGACGTTTCTGGCAGAGCGTTGGCATTACATTAAAATATACCGTAGCAGAGATTCCGCTGCAGATGATAATAGGTGTTGTGCTGTCTGCACTTTTGGCAAAGAATACACGTAAGAATAAGATTTTTAGAAGTATCTATTTTCTTCCAGTTATTGCATCGGCAGTAACAGTAGGTGTTACATGGCAGCTTGTTCTTCATTCAAATATTGGTATTTTCACATATTGGTTAAAGCTTCTTGGATTTTCTGATATCAATTTGCTTAATAATGCGAGTTCTGCTATTTTTGTAGTAGTATTTGTTGCGATCTGGAAGACTTTTGGTATTTCAACGATTATTCTTGTGGCAGCAATTCAGAATATCCCAGAGTCCCTATATGAAGCATCCGCAATTGACGGAGCAGGAAAACTAAGCCAGTTTTTCCATGTTACTCTGCCAGGCATTATGCCATCCTTCTGGTTTTTGCTTATGACACGTATTATTGGCTCTTTGCAGATGTTCGATATCGTGTACACATTGACGGGCGGAGGTCCAAGCCGTTCTACCACCACACTTGTTGTTTATATCTATGATACAGCGTTCAAGTCATTGGATAAGACTGGATATGCAACAGCGATGAGTGAGGTTTTGTTTGGTTTTATCATGATTATTACTGTTATCATGTATACCATTATGAACAAGACATCAGATGACTAAGATAATAAAACTTGGAAAGGCATGGTAGAAAAGATGAAAAATCAGGAATTAATTACAAATAAAAAGCCGCTTGATTTACAGATAAAAAACGGCATTAAATATTTTCCAGTCTTTGTTGTCCTGTGTGTATTTGCATTTTTGCTGTTGGCACCGCTTGTTTGGATGTGTCTTGGCTCATTCAAGAGTGATGCAGAGGTTATGCAATATCCGCCGAAGTTTTTTCCACAGGCAAACCATTTGCTTGAAAACTGGAAAACAGTCATGACAAGAATTGATTTTCTGACATTGACAAAAAATACAGTCATCTATGCAGTGGGCTGTACAATCCCTTCTATGTTTATCAATGCATTAGCTGGATATGCATTTGCACGTTTTAATTTTAAGGGGAAAAATTTATTATTTCTTCTGTTTTTGGCAACGATGATGATTCCATTTCAGGTAATCATGGTTCCGTTGTATTTGGAAGTTTATTATTTAAAGTGGCTCAATACCTACTGGGGTCTGATTATTCCAAAGGTTGCATCAGCATATTGGATATTCCTGTGCAGAGCAGCATTTCAGGAGCTTCCTAAGGAGCTTGAGGATGCGGCACGTATTGACGGACTTGGAGAGTTTGGCATTTTCTGGAAGATTATGCTGCCTCTTGTAAAGCCAACAATGATCACAATGCTTCTTCTTGGAATTAATAACTGCTGGAATGACCTGCTTTGGCCATTGATTGTGGCAAATGCATCCACGATGCGTACATTGTCAAATGGTCTGGCTATTTTTATAGGAGATCGTACTTCTGAGTATAGTTTGGCATTCACTGCGGCAGCTGTATCAATGCTTCCAATGCTTGTTCTTTACATCTTTGGACAAAAATATTTCGTTGCCGGACAGGTTTCTTCCGGAATTAAGGGATAATGACAAAAACAACATTTGAGAGAGGGAGACAAGATGGCATATTTACTTGCATATACGAAAAAAGGAGAAGGGTGCTACCCGGATTTTAATTACCCTGGACATGTTGGATATAATTGTGACTGGGAGCAGGCGATGCATCTGGCACTCAGCGAGGATGGAAAGAATTTTACACCACTTCGAAATAATACAGGCATCTTATTTGCAAAGGCATCTTTTGAGGAAGATGAGTTTGTCGGAGTTACAAAGACGTTAGTGGATCCTTGGATCTGCTGCGGAGAAGATGGTATATTTTATGTGCTGGCTGTTAGACGCAATCAAAATGCACCAGATTCAAAACATATTGGCCGCATGATGGTCTTTACATCAACAGATCTTGTTCATTACAGTGAGCCTGTTTTTGTGAAGCTGTCCGAAGAAGAAATTCGCAGACCACGCTGCCGATACGATAAAGAGCGTGCATCCTATTATGTGGAATGGGAGACAGCGTCAGGAAGATTTTGTGCATGCACAAAAGATTTGAAAAAAATAGAAAAAACTGAAAGTTGTACACAAACGCAATTTAACTTACAGCAGGAATTGCCACAGCATATAGACGGTTTTGGCACAGAAGACTGTGTGCTTGGAAATGTGATCGCAATTACGAAGGAGCAGGAACAAGTTTTAAGAGAATATTTTGACGAGATTTGCTATGTAAAGACAAAACCCATTCAGGTAAGCTGGCCTGTTGGAAAATCTATCAATTCTTTATTAGGCAGCAGCCCAAAGGCAGTATGTGTCTACAGTGATGGTTCAACACATGAAAAGATGGTTGAGTGGGACGAGGAAGCACTTTGCAGGGTAGATGTGAATAAGCCAGGAAGCTGGAAAATTCCGGGAAAAATCAAGCAGAAACGTTGGAAATTTCCGATACCGCTTAGATTTCTCCCAGATGAGCTTGTTGAATTTAATGGAATGTCTGATCCGTGCGTGACTGAATATCATGGAAAATATTACCTTTCGTCCTCAGGCACACATCACATTCAGCTTCGCATTGCAGATACAATAGAAGGAACCTTTGATGCTGAACCGACCGTCATCTATCGTATTCCACTAGAAAATGGTCTTCATTTTGTTGGAACATGGGCAGCAGAGCTTCACGAGATAGATGGTGTGTTATATCTATTTACTTCTCTCTGTGAGAATGCACAGTGGATTCATGTAAAATCAGTTATTCTTCGCTGTAATGGTGATCCGGCAGATCCTAATTCATGGGAAGCACCTAGAAAGTGTGTTAAGATAGATGGATCCGATCTGACCGAGGGCGGCATTTCACTTGATATGACATGGTTTCGTGATAATGGAAGAGATTATGTGATGTGGTCCGATCGTAAGATACATTATGGTGCAGATGATGAACATTTCGAGGCAGGAACAGCTGATGTTTATATCGCAACAGTTGATCCGAAAAAGCCATGGCAGCTGACAAGTGAGCCGCACTGTGTTGTGCGCCCTATGTATGGTTGGGATCGCTATGAGACACCGGTAGACGAAGGCCCATATTTACTTCGCCGCGGTGATGATCTCTTTGTAACAATTTCTGGATCTTCTACAAGCATGGGAGATCTATACGATGTTGGTTTGCTTCATGCAAAGAGTGGTGCAGATCTGCTGCAGGAAGAAAGCTGGACATGGCTTAGCTATCCGCTTTTGACAAAAGAAAGCGTGCCGGGCGAGTATGGACCAGGCCACAACAACTTTATTAAAGATCCAGACACAGGAGATGATTTGATGATTTATCATGCCATTCCACATGATGAAAACGACAAAACATTATTTCGCCAGCCGGGAATCCGTCGTGTACACTGGGCAAAGAATGGACTGCCATATCTTGAGATGACACCAGAGCGTGATCTGCCAGAAGGCAGCGAAAATGTAGTCATGGAACTTGTGGTTGAGTAAGGGGGGAACGCTGTGATTAAGTAAATGATGCGCGCTCACGTTTAAGCTCATCATGCAGTTGCCGCAAAGTCCACTTTCGATTAGTAGGTGTAAGAATTGCCTTTAAATCAATTTGGACTTTGCGGTTTTTTAATTCAAAAAGCATACGATTTAAGTGTTTTTCGCTTAGGTCACAGAAGATAAGAATACTGTCAGAGGGCAGTTTGTCAGCGGCAACTAAAGGAGAAATAGAGGCAGAGGAAGTGCTATTAACAGAGCTAATCTTTCCATTAACGATATTATCTAACGTTTCATTGTAGATAGCAGCATTTGCCTTAATCACTCGTATCTTCATATTAGAAGCGAGACGTTCAATTTCTCTTGTATTTTCAATTTGAAAGCAAATTAATTTTTCCATAAATATTGTAGAAGTCCTTTCATATAAATTTAGCAGTCTGATTCTATATTTGGAGTCAGGCTTTTTTCTTTTAGTATACAAAAAGTTATTCCATTTTACAAGTTGGAAACCATTAGGGACAGATAAAAAGCCACGTTACCTGTCCCCATGCATAAAAACCACTTGACAAATACCATACAGGGGTATATAGTAAAGTTACTTCAACAAAGTACCCCCTGGGGGTATATAAAAATATAGGGAGGGTTTTATGTGTATGGAATATAATGAACAGTCTGTCTGTCCCCACTGTAAGCACACACAGCGAGATGAGGATCAAAAAAAGCTTCTCCAAAATCGCTTGCGCAGAATTGAAGGTCAGGTACGCGGTTTGCAGTCGATGTTAGAGCAGGACGCTTATTGCAACGACATTTTGATTCAGTCAGCTGCAGTCAGCGCTGCGCTTAGCGCTTTTAACCGTGAGCTTTTGGAAAATCACATCCGCCATTGTGTGGCAAGAGACATCCGTGAGGGTAAGGATGAGGTCATCGATGAGCTGATGGGGACACTCAAAAAATTAATGAAGTAATGCCAGTTAAGTAAAACTTATCACTTATGGCGTTACAAAAGAAAGGGGCATGTTTATGGAACAATACAATGTGACAGGCATGAGCTGTGCTGCCTGCAGCAGCAGAGTTGAAAAAGCCGTCTCAAAGGTACCAGGTGTAAGCACTTGTTCCGTCAGCCTATTGACAAATTCGATGGGCGTTGAGGGCAGCGCCAGTCCGGACAGCATTATTGCGGCGGTCGAGGCTGCAGGATATGGAGCATCATTAAAGGGTGCTTCTGACACAAAAAATGCATCGGTAAATCATGCAGCAGAAGAAGATGCATTAAAGGATAAAGAAACACCAGTGTTAAAGAAACGCCTTATCGCGTCAATTGGTTTTCTGGCAGTTTTGATGTATTTTTCAATGGGGCATATGATGTGGGGATGGTCGCTTCCATCATGGTTTGAAGGAAACCATGTTGCGATGGGACTTTTGCAGATGATTTTAGCAGCAATCGTTATGGTCATTAATCAGAAGTTTTTTATCAGCGGCTTTAAGAGCTTGTGGCATCGTGCACCAAACATGGATACACTTGTTGCACTTGGTTCAATGGCATCGTTTGTCTGGAGTGTAATCGCACTGTTTTTAATGATCGATGCACAGCTGCACGGCGATATGGACGGTGTGATGCGCTATATGGACGAGTTCTATTTTGAGTCAGCAGCGATGATTTTGACACTGATCACAGTCGGAAAAATGCTCGAAGCTCGCTCAAAAGGAAAGACGACCGATGCGTTAAAGAGTCTGATGAAGCTTGCACCAAAGCAGGCAACTTTAATCATCAACGGAAAAGAAACGATTGTTCCAATCGAGCAGGTCAAAAAAGGTGATATCTTTGCTGTTCGCCCGGGCGAGAGTATTCCGGTTGACGGTATCGTGACAGAAGGATCAAGTGCAGTCAATGAGGCTGCTCTGACAGGAGAGAGTATTCCAGTCGATAAGACAGTCGGCGATCAGGTGTCAGCTGCAACGATCAATCAGTCTGGTTATCTTCGCTGTGAGGCATCCCGTGTTGGAGAAGATACGACACTTTCTCAGATCATTAAGATGGTCAGCGATGCGGCAGCGACAAAGGCACCGATTGCAAAGGTAGCTGATAAGGTATCCGGCGTGTTTGTGCCAGTTGTCATCAGCATTTCTCTTGTCACACTGATTGTCTGGCTGCTTCTTGGCAAAGAGTTTGCCTATGCACTTGCGCGAGGCATCTCTGTTCTTGTCATCAGTTGCCCATGTGCACTAGGACTTGCAACTCCAGTTGCGATCATGGTCGGAAACGGACTTGGCGCAAAGAATGGAATCTTGTTTAAGACAGCAGTTTCGCTAGAAGAGACCGGAAAGGTTCAAATTGTCGCACTCGATAAAACGGGAACCATCACAAACGGAACACCAAAGGTAACAGATATCGTACCGGCAGAGGGTATCTCTGAGAGTGAATTGTTAAGCCTTGCGTTTGCGCTAGAGGCAAAGAGTGAGCATCCGCTTGCAAAAGCAATCGTTGAGGAAGGAAAGAGTAAGAAGTTTGACCAGACAAGCCTGCAGGCAGATGAGTTTAGTGCCCTTCCGGGAAATGGACTAGAGGGAACGGTAAATGGTCATCATATCCTTGGTGGAAGTGTTTCCTTTATCACTAGAAAAATCGCTGTCAGTGCTTCGGATAGACAAAAGGCAGAAACTCTTGCCGAGAGTGGAAAGACACCACTTTTGTTTGCAAAAGACAAGCAGTTTTTGGGTATCATTGCTGTTGCCGACACGATCAAAGAGGATAGCCCAAGAGCAATCAAAGAGCTTCAAAATATGGGCATTCGCGTGGTCATGCTGACAGGAGACAATGAGAGAACAGCCCGTGCAATCGGCGCTCAGGCTGGTGTAGATGAAGTTATTGCAGGTGTTCTCCCAGAGGGAAAAGAGCAAGTGATTCGTGCCCTAAAGGAAAAGGGAAAGACGGCAATGGTAGGTGATGGCATCAACGATGCACCGGCACTAACGCGCGCCGATATAGGAATTGCAATAGGAGCAGGTGCAGATGTAGCAATTGATGCAGCCGATGTTGTGCTGATGAAGAGTAACCTCACTGATGTTGCAGCAGCAGTTCGTTTGAGCCGAGCCTCTCTTCGAAACATCCATGAAAACCTTTTTTGGGCATTTATCTACAACATCATCGGAATCCCGCTTGCAGCAGGTGTGTATGCGCATTGGGGCCTGTTGTTAAATCCGATGTTTGGCGCAGCGGCGATGAGCTTATCAAGCTTCTGCGTCGTATCCAATGCACTCAGGCTTAATTTCTGCCGCCTGCATGACGCAAGTCATGACAGAAAAAGAAAAAATACAATTGAAGGTTGCCTGATCGAAAAGAAGACAGTTGAAGAAAATCTTGATGAATTTTCAAAGACAATCGACGGGCAGGGAAAGGAAGAAACCATGACAAAGACAATGAAAATCGAAGGAATGATGTGTGGACACTGCGAGAATCGCGTAAAGAAGGCATTAGAGGCAGTGGCTGGTGTAGAGAGCGCAGTCGTAAGCCACGAGGCAGGTACAGCAGTTGTGACACTGAGCAGTGAGGTTGCAAATGATGTATTGAAGAAGGCTGTTGAAGACCAGGATTATACCGTTAAGGGAATCGAATAATATTAACGAACCTTGAGGCTAAGCGAGCCATAGGAAGGTGGTAAGTGGCACATCTTTGTGTGCCACTCACCGTCTCATGGCTCGCTCCTTGGTTTTTGCTAAATAGACTAAAAAAGCTCTACTTTTGATGAGTTGATTTAATACATTTTGTATATAAAAACCGCCTGATAAAAAAATAAATGTCACAAAACTGATAATTATTCGCACAAAACTGATAGCGATACTGACACTTTTTCTGTATAATGAGGATACATTAAAGAACTTGAGCAGCTCAATCAAAATGTACGGAGGTATGAATATGAAGAAAAAAATGTCATTTGTTATGGCCGGTATGATGGCGGTTTCATCAATGTCGCTTGGTTCAGTGGCAACTTTTGCAGAGGAGCCGTATACGGTAAAAATCGTCTGTGTTGGAGATGCAACAACAGAAGCGTGCGAAGAGGTATCCAAGGCGGTTTCTGAAATCACAATGGAAAAATACGGCGTAAACGTAGAATTGGTTCGTCTAAGCTATGGATCCTTCCAGCAGGAGGTTAATTTGATGCTTGCATCTGGTGAAAAGCTTGACCTGTTTCCAAACTTCTCCTTTACCACAATGTCAGCTTCTGCAACTGGACAGATCATCCCGCTTGATGATCTTCTTGCAGAATATGGTCAGGATATCCTAGATGTTGTTCCAGAGGAGGACTGGGGTGTAGAGACCTTCGGTGGACAGATTTATGCGGTTCCGAACGGAAAGGAACATGCTGAGGGCTTTGGCTTTGTCTGCAGAACCGATATGTTGGAAGCACTTGACTACGATATCGATTCGATCAAGACAGATGATGATGTAGAAGGGTTGCTGGCAGCAGTAAAAGAAAAGTATCCAGATGTTTACCCACTGGTTTCAGATAATGGACAGATGTCCTACTATATGGGACATAAGGATGATCTGGGCGGAGACTTCGGCGTACTCGTTGACTGTATAGAGGAAAACTATACAGTTGAAAACTGGTATGAATCTGATGAATTTTATAAGCTTGCTGAGAGAAGATACAACTGGGCACAGGCAGGCTACATTATGCCAGATGCAGAGACAAATACACAGAATGCGTATGATCTGATCGGTGCAGGAAAGGCATTTGGCTATTATGGCAATACAAAGCCGGGTATTGAGAATGAGTGGGCAAGAAAGGCCGGAGTCGAGATGACAATGATTGAGATTACCAGTCCTTACAGAACGTCTTCGACTGGTATGAATTGCTGGTTTATTGCACATAATTCTGAGCAGCCTGACAAGGCGATGATGGTATTGAATGAGATGAGATGCAATCCTGAGGTCAGTGAGCTGGTAATCAATGGTATCGAAGGTGAGCATTACGTAAAGAACGGTGATGTTTTGACATATCCAGAGGGAGTTGATGCTTCTAATACAACCTATTCCTCAGCAGGCTGGGTATGGCCGAATGAGTTTATCTCCACTCCGTGGGAAGCAGATGGTCCAGATATCTGGAAGGATACCGAAGCGTTCAACGATATTGCACTGTTGTCTGTTGCATTTGGCTTTAATTGGAATAGTGAAGATGTTATGACAGAGATTACTGCATGTTCGAATGTAAAAGCAAAATATGAAAACGCACTCCTTTGTGGTGCACTTGATCCTGCTACTACAATTCCGAAGTTTGTTGAAGAACTGAAGGATGCGGGCGTTGATGATATTATAGCTGAAAAGCAGCGTCAGCTGGATGAATGGCGCAGTGAGCAGAATTGATAACGCTTAAGATGCTCTGAATAGTAGCTTTTTACACAGACGATGTTGCCATTTGTGCAGCATCGTCTGCTTATTTCAGGATTGAGAAAGGATGTGCAGGCTATGGCTAGGGTGAAACATGCAAAAATAAAAATGAAGAGATTTCTCCCAATCTATCTGATGATGGTTCCAGGTTTTCTCTATCTGATCATCAATAATTATATTCCAATGTTTGGCATTATTGTCGCCTTCAAAAATTATAATTATTCATTGGGGATTTTCGGGAGCAAATGGAACGGACTGAAGAATTTTAAATTTTTATTTAAGACAAAAGATGCCTTTACAATTACGAGAAATACCCTCATGTATAATGCGGTATTTATTATTCTTGGCAATTCCCTTGGCATTTTGATTGCCATTTTACTGAATGAAATTCAGAGTAAAATGGCGAAGAAAACCTATCAGACCATTATTCTTCTTCCGTTTCTACTTTCGATTGTGATTGTAAGCTATATTGTATACGGTATTTTTAGTACAGAATTCGGTATTGCCAATCATATGCTTACCTCTCTTGGAAAGGATCGGATATCTTGGTATTCAACTCCAAAATATTGGCCATTTATTTTGACATTTATTAACCTGTGGAAAAACATGGGATATAATACAGTTTTGTATTATGCTACATTGATTGGAATTGATGTCAGCTATTACGAGGCAGCCGTGGTGGATGGCGCCTCTAGATGGCAGAGAATCCGGTACATCACGATCCCTTCTCTGATTCCGACCATCACGATTATGGTATTGATGGCAATTTCCAGAATCTTCTATTCTGATTTCGGCTTATTTTATCAGGTACCGTTAAACAGCGGACCGCTTATTGATGTGACTAATACCATTGATACATATGTATACCGAGGACTTCGTGAAAATAGTAATATTGGTATGTCTGCGGCAGCTGGTTTGTATCAGTCGGTTGTCGGATTTATTATGGTAATTGCAGCGAATACACTAGTCAAACGTATGGGCAATGGCAATGAATTGTTTTAAAGGAAGGGTGGAAATTTATGGTAGAAAAAAATAAAATGTTTCAGCTTTTTGCAAATTTGTTCATGTGCATCCTCTGCGTTCTGTGTATTTTGCCATTCATGCTTCTGTTTGCATCTTCTCTTACCAATGAGAGAACGCTGATTCAGGATGGATATCGGTTTTTTACAACGAAAATAGACTTTGCAGCATATAAATACATTTTTGTTGATACCGATTCGATTCTCAGAGGATATGGTGTTTCCGTACTGGTTACAGTAGTAGGAACAGTAACCAATTTGGTGATTACTACATTATTTGCGTATCCGCTCTCCATGAAGGAGCTGCCTGGAAGAAGATTTCTCTCTTTTTTCTTGTTCTTTACGATGCTTTTTAATGGAGGACTGATTCCTACTTATATTATGTGGACGCAGTTCTTCAAAATCAAGAATACGATTTGGGCGCTCCTGATTCCGAATCTTTTGATGGGTGCATTTTATGTAATTATGTTGAGAACGTATTTTACAAGCAGTATTCCTGGAGAAACCATTGATGCAGCCCGTATAGACGGTGCATCAGAGGTCCGTATTTTAGGAAAAATTGTACTGCCGATGTCAAAGCCCATTCTCTCAACTCTTGCACTATTTGTTGGACTGAACTATTGGAATGACTGGGTAAATGGTATGTACTATATCAACGATGATAAGTATTACAGCATTCAGCTTCTGTTGAACAGAATGTTATTAGATACACAGTTTTTGATGTCCAATGCGAACAATAAGTATGGTAATATAGATACATCACAGCTACCCTCCACAGGTATTAAAATGGCGATTGCCGTTATGGGTGTATTGCCGGTGTTAATTATATATCCGTTTTTACAAAAATATTTGGTAAAGGGTATTACGATTGGCGCGGTAAAGGGCTAAGTAGCTTTTAAACGAGAAAGGAATGGGAAAAATATGATTTACGAAAAAATAAGCAGAGAACGTGTAAATGGATTTCTTCATGCAGTCGGAAGAACAATTCAAAACGGAAATAATGAGGAAATTTTGCTGACTGGCTGGGGGCTGGGAAACTGGCTGAACCCGGAAGGGTATATGTGGAAATCAGGTGAGGTCTCTTTTTCAAGGGGACGAGAAGCAGAAAAGAGTATTCGAGAGCTGGCAGGAGAGGAATACGCACAGAAATTCTGGAAACAGTTTCGCGCCAACTATATTACGAAAAAGGATATTAAAAAGATGGCAGAATTTGGCTATAATTCTGTTCGAATTCCGATTAATTGGCGACTGTTTATGGAAGAGAGACCTGGAGAAATCATTTGGAAGGATGAAGGATTTGCGCTTCTAGATAACTGTATTCAGTGGTGCAGGGAGTACAAACTCTATGCATGGATTGATCTTCATGCCGCACCAGGAGGACAGACAGGTTCTAACATCGATGATTCTGAGGATGATCTGCCGCGTCTGTTTATGAATGACGATTATTATACGAAGGGGCTGGCACTTTGGAGAAAACTTGCAAATCGGTACAAGGATGAATGGATTGTGGGAGGTTATGACCTGCTCAATGAGCCGATTATGCCAAATGATGGGAATACCTTTGATCAGCACATTCCGAAGCTAAAGCAATTCTATCATGATGCGATTCGTGAAATAAGAAAGGTTGATACCAGACATATGGTCTCATTGGAAGGACAACATTGGGCAACAACGGCAACGATTTTTGATGAACCTTATGATGAAAATATGGTATTGCATTTTCATCGGTATGCATGTCTCCCTGAACAGGAAAGCATACAGCATTTTTTGGACTGCTCGAATCGTCAGAATATCCCACTTTGGCTGGGAGAGACTGGAGAAAATAAGATTGATTGGTACTCGGCATACTATCCGATGATGCTGTCCTTTGGAATCGGGTACAATCTTTGGACATGGAAAAAGATGGAAAATCAAAATTCACCGTTTTCTGTCAGAAAGCCTGATGGATGGGAGCAGATTGTGTCATGGACGCGGGGAAGTGTCTGCCCGCCAAAGGAAGAGGTTTGGCGATGTCTGGATGAATACCTAGATAATATGAAGCTTGAAAATTGCGACATGAATGAGGAGGTCGTAAATTACGCATTCAGAAGACAGCCGTCATCGGTAAGAGCACAGGATTTTGAAATCTATGATTTCGAAGAGACGAAAAGGCCTTATAGTGGCCATTCGGATAATACGAGCCGTATTTACAGAAAAGAAATTCCGATTTCTTTAAAAGAAGTCAGCACTTCACAGGAGAAAGCCTTCGGTTTTGATTGCCTTTGGGATCGTTATGTGCTGCAGCTTCATCAGGATGAAACGGTTTCCTATCGTTTCTTAAATTTGGAAGAGGATGCAGTGCTTACGCTTTCTGGTGTTGTAAATCCCAACGCATTATTGGCATTTCAGGATAATAGACCGATAATGCTGTCTATAAAGGAAGAGAACGGTGAAAAAGCGCAGAATGCTAGCTACACGCTGATCGGAACTCTAAAGGCTTCAATGGAAAGTCTTATTGTTCTAAAGGCAGAGGATACGATAGAAGTAGAAAGGATAAGTGTAGGGTAATTTTCCCTTACAAATAGACCCGTCCAGAACGCGATAAGGAGGACATATGAAAAAAAGAGATCTTTCAGCAAAGACTTTTTTTCTGCGCTATGAGTTGTTGTTATTTGCCTGTGTTTTTTTGCTGATAATAGGAATATTGGCATATACAAATTACAGCTACCAGAGGAACCTAGAGAACACGACAGGTACGACTGTTCACTATTATATCAACAGCAAAGAAGAAATGATGTCCAACGTGGAACATGTCCTTTTTAACATAGCGGCAAATGACTATTCCTTTCAGAACATTGCTTATACAACAGATCGAACTCAGGCTTATTTCAGTGCCTATCAGGTAAAGGAAAAGTTGAGTACGCTGCTGGATAATACAGCAATTCTGGATGGGTTTGGAATTTACACTGAGAATAACTTTGACTTTTATTCCTGTATTTATCGTCCAGGAATTTCATGGCAAGAGCGCGAAGTGGTTAAGGAGTATATGACGCGAAAGCTTCATGAAGCGCCAGATGAACTTCTGGGGAAATGGTCGATGCTCAGACTGGAGAACGAATGGTATATGGTTCAGACTCTGGGCTACCATGGTCTATATTGTTTCTGCATCATTCGGGCTGAATCCATGGTTGAGCAGGAAATATCAGCGAGCGGAGAGCGATCGTATATGCTTTTAGCAAAGGACGGAATCTTGTTGTCATACGAAGAATTAGAGGAAATTTGCGGTCTTGACTTGAAAAATTTTAGAGAAGCTTATGTAACCGACAAAAGTTATTATGTCCTCAGACAGGAGATGGAAAAAGCAGACTGTAGTGTCCTTTCTGTATCAAAATATAATGGAATCATGGATTTAAAGTCTGGACTAGTCTTGTTCGTCGTTTTGTTCTGCATTTTCCTAAGCTTTTTGATTCTCCTTCAGAGATATCTGAATAAAAATATTGTCTATCCGACACGCGTCATGGTGGATACGATGAATGCGATTCAGAAAGGAGATTCGCAGAAACGTATGCCTATGGTTGGTAGCATTCGGGAGTATCGGGTGATTCAAGAGCGATTCAACAAAATGATTGATCAGGTGTCGGAATTAAGGAATATCGCACTGGAACGTTTGATTCAGATCAACCGGATTACGCTGCAGTATTAT
>OGZV01002203.1_pt1 | contig 15831 bp, 9 predicted proteins | sample 1576861 | NCBI WGS metagenome assembly OGZV01 (sample SAMEA3541501, study PRJEB24748) | human gut metagenome | biome: human gut; feature: human-associated habitat; material: faeces | place: China | collected 2012
TATTTGTGTAGGTGGAGTATCTATGGCAAATTTATCAAATTACAATGGAAATACTATAGAAAAGACTGATATATCAGATTTACCAACTTTGGAACAAACATCATCAGTTAATTTCTATAAATCAATCAGAGGTAAAACAACTTCTGCTATTAATGAAAAGAAGAGGTATTTTGTAAGGTTATCAGATTTACTTAAGTTAAAGACATCTGATCCTGAGAAGTTTGAGGAACTTCAAAAACATGCACAGGCAATTTATGTAGAGCCTACAGATGATTACTATTTAAGTACAAAGGCTAAGTTGTCTGTATCATATGACTTGAAGGCACCACTTAACCTTCCATTAAGCAAGAATTGTATTTCTGAAGAATCAGAAACAATCTTACAGGATACAGCAGATTCAGATAGTTGGAATAGTTTCACAGCTCAGTCAGGAGATGACAAGGTTACAGAATCACCAAATGCAGGTGTTTGCTTAACAGCTCCATCTGACAGAGGTTATATCGGACATTATGTTTGGTTGGATGAAAGCTATAATGCTAAGTTTACAGACGAAGCAGATTATTACCAGCGTGACGGTAAGGGTAGATGGTTACTTGAGAAGAAGACAAAAGACTTAGATTATGACGGTGAAATTGATGATCCGGGTATTAACGGAGTTAAAGTTGAACTTCTTACAGAAAACGGATATCCAGTAAACCGTTTAGGTGAAGCTGTTGTAGAAAAAGACGGCAAGTATTGTGTAATTGACGAAAGCACAGGTAAGATTAAAACAGATACTATGGGTTCATCAATTTATACAACATACGGACCAATGTCGTATACAACAGAAAAAGATGTTTATGGTAATGATGGATATTTCATTATTTCAAATATTAAACCGGGAAAATATAAATTACGTTACACATTCCCTAAGGATAGTAAATACAATCAATATGCTCTTACAACTAGAAGTATAGGTGTTACAGGTACATCTGTTGACGTATACCGTCCAGGAGAGGCAAATGATACCCTTCCAGATTTAGGAGTAACAGGCAAAGGTGATGAACCAAGTGATAGTGCAAAGGTTGAATCATTAACTATCCAGACAAAAGATGCAATTCAAATTGATGCTATTGGTACAGATGAGTCAACTTATCAGGATTATGATGAAAAGATGACATCTTATGATTTAGGTGTTGCCCCATCATTTGAATACGGTGGATATTCATGGATGGATATTCAGTATGATGCTGCTGGAAAGACAATTACAGACAGCATTGATGGTAAGATGGATGATGCAGAAAAGAGACTTAAAAATGTAGATATTTATATTTATGAAGTTAAGACCGATGGTACAATGGTACCGGCATATGATAAGAATGGTAACGAGATAAGCACTAAGAATAAGACAACTATTTGTACAGACAGTAATGGATATTTCAGTACAACGTTATATCCATACAGAAGCTACATAGCTATTGCTGACACAGGTAAGATTGATGACATACTCAAACCATCACCGGTAACATTAAGTACCAAGGCTCTTCAATATGAGAAGGATAACGATTTACTATACAACAAGAATCTTAATAAGAATACAACTAACATATTCTCAGTTCTTCCAAAGTCAGATGACTACGATATGGGAAATTGTGTAGATGGTAGATATGGTTCATATGATAGATTAGGATTCGGTTATGTACCGGCAGGTGTTGGTGCTATTGGTAAATACATATTTGAAGACCAGAACTACGATGGTATTAGAAATGAGTACATTGATGAAAATGGATTACTTGTTTCAGAACCGGGTATTGACGGAATTAAGTTGGTACTTGAGAAATACTATTACGACAATGGTAAGTGGATTCGAATAAATGATGATGACGATGATGTAGTCGAAAGTCAGGGCTCATCATATACATTTATTGTTGATACTTCATATAAGATTGGTGATAACAGATACTTATGTGGATACAAGGTTAAGTTAGATATGAGTAGTGTTGATAAGGTTTCTGACACATTAGGTAAGAAATACATCCCAACTAAGTTCTATATGAACAACGGATTATCTGACAGTGATTTACCACTTACAGGAGGCAACTACAGATATCTTACAGATGATATCGTTGTACCGGCAGGTGAAGCTACAGACAGCACTTTAGATGATTATAAATTTACAGCAGATGGAAAAGATTATGATATTTCAGATGCACTTATTATTACAGAGTACGATGCAGGCTTAACAACAAAAGATGATGCTGAAATTGACGGTGTTGTTTGGGAAGATAAGAATTATAACGGTAAGCAGGATAAGTATACAGATGACGACGGCAACGAAGTTGACGAGCCTGGAATTGAAAATATTGAATTACAGCTTGTTCCATATGTATACTACAACAATAAGTGGCAGAAACTTAAGGATGCAGACTTAAAGGATGCAGGCAAGTTTAGTGAATACACAACTACAACTAATACAGATGCAGATGGTGCATACAAGTTTACTGATGTGAAGTCTACAGCAACAATGGCAGACGGAACAGAATGTATAGTTGGTTATAAGGTAAGAGTTAATACAAATATTGATGACTTACATTATGGCATAACAAAATACAGAAATGCAGTAGCAGATGAAGATAGTGATTTGTGGAAGAATTCAGATGATGAATTAATGCTTAATGAAAATGATGAATTCATTATTACTGCTAAGAAGATACCGGATAAGGATGTTAAGAGTGAATACGGAGACGCATCTCTTAATAACCAGAGTGAATATTTAATTCACAATGACCTTGGTTACTTTGATGTAAACAAGGTAACAGACCATGATGGAAGTGATGCCGGATTGGTTAGATTTGAAAAAGGCTCAGTATCAGGTAAGGTTTGGCTGGATGATAATTATGATGGAATCATGGATAGTAATGAACTAGGTATGGTTGGACAGAGAGTTACTATCAAACGTTTCTATCTTGACAGTGTTTCAAGTGGAACTGAAAACTGGGTTGAAGATACTACATATACAAGCCCTGTATCAGTAACAGATAGCAATGGAGAATATAACTTCGATAATCTTGATACATTTGTTTATAAAGACGGCAAGTATTATCTTGCAGGATACAAGGTTTATATGGCAGAAGACCCTGACAATACAACCTATGGACCTACATTGTATGGAACATATGATCCTGACACACAGCGTGGTAGTGACCTTAAGAATAAGGAACTTACAAAGGACGATGACTATATTATCGTTGCAGACAGTTGTGGTAATGTTAGCGGTCAGGGAACAGTTAATGGAAGCAGTGCTGCAAAGAAAGTAAATGAATTAGCACACGTTACAGACTATAAGGATAAATATTATGATCTTGTAACATCTAAGGATTATGAAAAACTCGATGCAGGATATCATGCTTTCGAGGAATCAACAATTACAGGTAATGTATTTGAGGATTACAACTATGATGGAATTATTAATAGTAGTGATGATGGAAAGGCAGACGAATTTACACAGAAAATTAAGGATGCCCTTGGTAACAAACAAATGGTTGTTACAGCAACAACTTACTATTATGACAATGGTCAGTGGAAACAGTATCTCGTAAACGGCAATGCTGTTACATATACAGACATAGTTGATGCTGCAAGCATAGACGGAAAATATGAAATCGAAGTTCCAACACAGGTAACAATTAATAATAAGAATTACCTTGCTGGATACAAACTCCAGGTGGATATTATTCCTGATGAGTATCATGTTACTAAACATAAGGCTAACGGAGTCGTTAAGAATAGTAATGCGTTAATCAAAGAGAATGGTGGAAAATATGATATAACCAAGACTCTTGCAAGCAGCCCATACGCAGGAACTGACAAAGAAGAAATGGATGGCTATGTTATAGCAGCAAAACCATCAACAGAACCTGCTAGTGCAACAATAATCGGTGATTATGATATTGCACTTGGAAGAGATTTAACGCAGTACAATATGGGACTTTTTGCTCATGACAAGGACGATTCATATATTGATGGTATTGCATTTGAGGATAACAATAACAATGGTAAGTACGATACAGATGAAACTGACGTAACAAAACAGGATAAGTTACTAAGTGGTGTAAAGATTGGCGTTAAACGTTACAAGTATGATGTTGCAACTAAGAAGTGGGTTGAAGCGCCAAACGAAAACGGAGACACATATTACGCTACAACAGTAACAGATGCAGATGGCTATTATGCATTTAAAGAATTGCCATCACATGAAGATACAACAGATGATCCAATTCTTTATGGATACACAGTATGGTTATTAGAAATGCCTGTAAACGATGAAGGGCAGACATTGGCTGCAACATATTATCAGGCAAATAACGATAAAGACGACAGTGCATTAATTGCTAATAGCATGCAGGTTATTAAGGGTGATAAGAATCCAAACCTTGAACTTGGCGAATTAATGGACGGAAACACAATAATTGCTAAGAAGATTACAGACATTGATCCTGAACGTTCTGATATTGTGGAAGATTATGATTGTACAATCAGCACTCCACGTAAGGGCTACAATCTTGGATTTGTTAAGTACGCAAAGGGTAGCATTGAAGGTTGTGTATTCGATGATAAGAATGTAGATGGTATCATTGATAAGAATGATGGTAAATTCGAAAATATTACTATTGGCTTAAAGAGATATGTTTATGAAAATGGACAGTGGAAATTATCTCAGGGAGACGACGATTACTACACAACAACAGTAACAGATGCAGATGGAAATTATAAGTTTAACGGACTTGATACTTTTGTTGAAGACAACGGAGACAAACATATTTACGGATATGAAGTTTGGGTTGTTAACAAACCGGCAGGTTACGGTATAACAAGATATCAGAGTAATAATGGAACTGATGACAGTGCAGTATTACTTAACAGTCAGGTTATTAAGAAGAACACTTCATTAGATGAAATGTTTAATGGCAAGTTAGTTGTTGCAAGAAAAGCAAGTTCAGAAACTCTTGGTGGTTTAGATGACTTGTATGTAGTAGAAGGATATGACGTTGTACGTGAGTCACACCTTAAAGATTACAATGCAGGATACACAGAATTGCGAAAAGGGATAATCGAAGGAACCGCATTTGATGATGAGGATTACGACGGTGAACTTGATAGTGATGAAAAATTATTCGAAGGTGTTGAGATTGGTCTAAAACGTTTTATTTACGAAAACGGAAAATGGAAAGAAGATAATGGAGGTCAGTATGTTGCTAAAACAACAACAGATAAGGATGGTCATTATGTATTCGATAATCTTGATACTTATGTAAACGAAAATGGTGAGAACAAGTTATACGGCTATGAAGTTTGGGTAACTAAAGATCCAAGCGGTTATGCTAAGACAAAATATGGTAAGGATAGCTTCTTACTCGTTAACGATCACATCCTTAAGAATGACACAGATACACCGGAAATAATTGACGGTAAGACAGTTGTAGCTCATAAGATTACAGACCAGGATGACATGACAGGTATTGATAATACTTATAATGTAAATGACTACTATGTAATTATGGCAGAGGTTGCAAGCAATTATAATGCCGGCTACATCAAAGAAGAAAAAGGCTCAATAAGCGGTACAGTATTCGATGATGTAAATTACGATGGTAAGATTGATGAAAACGACAAGTTCTTTGAAGGATTTGAAGTTGGACTTAAACAGTTTGTATATGAGGATGGCAAGTGGAATCCGACAAATGAAGGTGATTTCATAGCAAAAGCTACAACAGATAAGAATGGAAATTATACATTCGATAATCTTGATACTCATAAGAAGGATAACGGAACTAATAAGTTATACGGTTATGAAGTTTGGGTAATAAAAGATCCAGACGGCTACGCAGTAACAAGATATGGTGATGACAGTTACTTACTTATAAGTGGACAGATTGTAAAAGCTGATACAAAGCTTGACGAAATCTTTAATGGTAAAACAGTAGTAGCTCATAAGGTTACAGATAAGGATGACGTTACAGGAATCGATGATGTTTACTTTGCAGAAGGCTACAATGTAGTTGAAGCAGAACACGTTAAGAACTACAATGCAGGCTATGTAGCAGAAGAAAAAGGTTCAATAAGCGGAACAGTATTTGATGACGTAAATTACGACGGCAAGATTGATAAAGACGATAAGTATTTTGAAGGCATTGAACTTGGTTTGAAACAGTTTGTATACGAAGATGACAAGTGGGTACCAACTCATGATGACGAATTCATTAGTACAACTAAGACAGACAAGGATGGCGGATACATATTCGATAATCTTGATACTCATAAGAAAGATAATGGAGTCAACAAGTTATATGGTTATGAAGTTTGGGTTGTAAAAGGACCTGACGGATATGCCGTAACAAGATATGGTGATGACAGTTACTTACTTGTAAGTGGACAGATATTAAAGGCTGATACAAAGCTTGATGAAATCCTTGACGGCAAGACAATAGTTGCTCACAAGGCAATAACTGCTGAAGATAAGAAGGGCGTTGATGATATTTACATGGCTGAAGGTTACAACGTAATCAAGGCAGAACATGATAAGAATTACAACGCAGGCTATGTTCAAGAACAGAGAGGTTCAATAAGCGGTACAATCTTTGAAGATGTAAATTACGATGGCAAGATTGACGAAGACGACAAGTTCTTTGAAGGATTTGAAGTTGGACTTAAACAGTTTGTATATGAAGACGGTCAGTGGGTACCAACTCATGAGGAAGACTTCATAAGTACTACAACAACAGATGCCAACGGTGGATACCTGTTCAGTAATTTGAACACACACAAGAAAGAAGAAGGATCTAATAAGTTATACGGTTATGAAGTATGGGTAATTAAAGATCCTGACGGATATGCCGTAACAAGATACGGTGATGACAGTTACTTGCTTACAAGTGGTCACATTATTAAGGCTGATACATCAATCGATGAAATGCTTGATGGAAAGACTGTAATCGCAAGCAAGATTACAGAAGATACTAATGTTAAGGGAATTGATGATCTTTACAAGGTTGAAGGTTACAACGTAATTCTTGCAGAACATAGTAAGAAGCACAATGGTGGCTACACTGAAATTAAGAAAGCAGCTATTTCAGGTTCTATATTCGATGACGTAAATTACGATGGTTTAATAAACGATGGTGATAAGATGTTAGAAAATGTAGAAATCGGATTAAAGCGTTTTGTATACAAGGACGGCCAATGGATGCTTGCTCCGGAAAATACAACAGGTCAGTTAGGAACAGGAACAACAGAAGATGTTGAATTCTTTGCTAAGACAAAGACTGATAAAGACGGTAACTATAAGTTCGATAATCTTGATACATTTGTTAATGAAGATGGAACAAACTACATGTATGGATATAAAGTATATGTAATTGACAAATCTGACAGACAGACAACTAAGTACGAGATGAACAATGGTGATAAGGATAGTTCACTTAGAAGCGATACTTTCGAAATTACTAAGAAAGAAGATGGCAGAGAAGAATTATTCAAGGGTTGTATTGTTTTAGCACAGAAAGCTGACAATGATGAAAATCCTAACACACCATACATAATCGAAGGTTATGATGTTGTTAAGGGAATTGACCGCGAACAGTATAACGGTGGATTCGTAGCAAAACGTGTTTACTCAATTTCAGGTTTTGTATGGGTTGACAAAGACAGAGATGGAATTAGTAATGAAAAGAAATACGCTAAGGGCGTTACTGTTACACTTGAAAAGTTATATCTTAACAATGGAAAATGGGTTAAGATAGACGAAGAAGAGCCTGTAACAATGAAGACTGGCAAGGATGGAAAATACAAGTTCGATAACCTTGAGTTATACGGAAATGTTGATGAGAAACAGGTAGTATACGGATATCATGTTAAGGTTTCAGAAATCCCAAGTCAGTATGGAGTTACAAAATTCCATGTTGAAGCTGAAGGAAACAAGAGTGACTTGAACGAAAAGACAGGCTATCTGGAAACAGAACAGGCATTGATGATTTTAGCAGATAAAGCTGATAACACAACACCGGCTGATTACAACGTAGACGGCTATAATATTTCATACGGATTCTCAGTAGAATCACTTGATGCAGGTATTATTCCTTACGGAGTAGGAAGCATTGCAGGTATTGTATTTGAAGATGCTAATGCAGATGGTATTATTGATAAGGGTGAACAGAAATTTGAAAACAAAGATGTTTACTTATTATACAAGAAGAAATCTGATGACAAGTTTGTTAAGTATCCAGGTGGAAAAGCTGTTACAGATAAGAGAGGATTCTTCAAATTTGAAAATCTTCCGGTTCTTGATGAAAATAATGAACCTTATGAATATCGTTTGACAATGGAAAAACCGGATGAACGTTCATTTACTAAGGATTATGATTTTGCAATATTTGGAAGAAAGCAGGTTAATATTCTTGCTCCTGACACTTCTAAGGGTGCTAAGGACAAGGTAACAACAGGTATTACTCCAACAATTACATTGGCAATTCCAAGAAAGGCTAAGAGCTACTACAAGCTTAAATATGAGCTTGATGGTTACAATCATAAGAACGCTTATCTTGGATTTACTCCAGTAGAAAAATCTGATAAGATTCAGACCGGCTTAGACATGAAATATTGGTGGGCATTAGTACCAATGGTATTAGCAATGCTTGCAGGTGCAATATTATTGATATTCGGTAAAAAGAGAAGAAAGGAAGTAGAATAAGGGGATTTTTCCCCTTATTCTTTATTAAGAACATGAAAAATTTTAAAATGGATAAAAAAAAGAAAATTATAGCCCTGATAGTTGTATTTTTAATTGCTGTTGTAATAGGGTTAATCATAGCGTTTTTTGCCGGAAAAGGGCAGAGATCACACGTTGTATTCAAAGGTGATTCATCTAAGGTTAATTTAAAACAGGATAGAGAAGATACATATTCCATTGGGGTTTCAACTTCCATAGCTGACAATCATCCATACAGTCATGATGATGAGGCAGCAGCAGTTCTAAAAAAACTTGTTTACGAGCCATTAATAAATATTGACGGTAATTACAAAATTACTTACTGCAATGCAAAATCTATTACCTTCAACAAAGAAGGCAGGGAAGCCGTAGTGAAATTAAATACAGATAAAACTTACAGTGACGGCGAAAAAGTAAAAGCTTCTAATGTGGCACAGTCATACAGGTGGTTTAGATCACAGGACAATTCTTACAAAGATTTGCTTACAAGAATTTTAAGTGTGAAAGTTACAGATGATGAAACATTAGTATTTACTTTTAACACTGTTGACAGCAGAAATATTACAATATTTAATATTCCTATTATTTATCAGTCACTAAAGGAAAACGATTATCCGTTAGGTACAGGAAAGTATGTTATTGATTCGGTTAAGGCGTATGATAATATTACATTAAAGCCTGGTAAAAATGGTAATTGTTCATACAAAACAGTCACAATAAAAACTGCTGATTTTAGCGACAAAACAAGGCTCATTAAATCACAGGATTATGACATGTTCTTATTTAATAAAGATGAGCATGGAGATGCAATAAAAAAGAACAAAGCCTATGATATTTATGAGTATGGCAAAGAAACAGGTTGGTTCTTAAAGCTTAACATTAAGAATAAGGACACAAAAAACGCCATTGGAAAATTAGTAGAAGGTGAAGAATTTTTCAAGAAAACAAGTGCAGAGGGGATTTATTCAGACGGAATGACAAATGCCTACGTTAAACCAAATTACTATTCATATCTGGATAGCGGAAACTTTGACAAAACAAAGAGTTTAACAATTGGTCATGACTACTCAGCAATAGCCAAAAACATTTACAAGGCTTTGGCTAAAAAGTTGAAAGAAGAAGGGGTTAAAACCACTGAAAAAGATTACGGAACAGAAGAAGTTCCAAAAGGTTTTAACGATGACATAACTGTTGCCTATGGTGCATATCAGGATATGATGGGCGACACCGATGCTCAGAAATTTTTCAAGGAAAATAATGGTATGGACGCTGAAGATTTCTATGATTGTTTCGAAAAGTTTTTTGCAACTGAAAACAACATAGTGCCAATAAGCAAAGACACTACATGGGTTGCATTCCTTGCAGGAAGAGACAACAAAGAAATTGTGGAGTAGGTCAACACAATGAACAACAGAATAAAAATTCAGTTGTGGAATGGAACAATTAGGAAAAGAATAACAAGTAAATTGTAGAATGGCAGGGATTGTCAGGCGGTAGTGCCTGACGGTTCCTGCTATTAAAAAAGTAGGAGAAATTGAACAAATGCCTAAAATAAAGGATATTTTGTACAAAATATATAAGAAAGTATAGAGAGGAAAAGATGAAAAAGAAGAAATCTAAAGCAGTTAAAATTATTATTGCAATTATATTGTTATTAATTATTTTACTGGCAGGATTTATTATTGGTCGCCAAATTTTCAGTCATAAAGTGGCACAACAGCGATTCAAAGAACTGTCAAAAGAAATATCTAATGATAGTAAATCAGGAAGAGATTTAGATGCCTTATTTAAGAAAAATAAGGAGTGCATTGGCTGGGTATGCATAAAGAAAACAGCCATAGATTATCCGGTAATGCATACACCTAATGATCCAAAGAAATATCTGTACAAAAATTTCAATGGTCAGTATAGCACTTCAGGCACACCATTTTTGGACGCCCGCTGTACAATAAACAGTAGCAACTGCATTCTATACGGTCACAATATGAGAAACGGTCAACTGTTTGCTTCCCTAAAACAGTATGTAGATAAATCATATTATAAAAAACATCCGGAGGTAGAATTCCAAACAAAAAACGGAGATAATTTTTATAAGATTTTTGCTGTTGTTGCTTTAAAACAGGATGATGAATGGTACAACTTCATTGATTCACCAAATAGCAAAAATTTCAAGAAAAATATTACAGGAATTATGGAAAAAGCAATTTATACAACAGGAGTAAAACCTAAGTTTGGTCAGCAGTTATTAACATTGTCTACATGCTACGGTTCGGATGAAGATGGCAGACTGATTGTAGTAGCAGTGAAGAAAAAATAGTTATTAAATGGCAAGGGATGTTCTAAAGGACATTCCTTGTTGTTCTATAAATGAGAGAGGTTTTGTAGTCCTAATGTTTACACAATTTGTAAATTGTGATAGAATTATGGAAGTTTTGAAAAATGAAACAAAATTAAAGGGGGAACATATGATAAACATAGCAATATACAATCATGATGAAGATTATGTAAGACAAATCAAGAATACATTTCTAAAGTCAAATCTAAATAAAAATATAGTATTCCACAAATATAATTCAAAAGAAGATTTAATAAAAGCAATAAAGAGAGAACAAGACCCATATATAGTTTGTTCAAAATTAGGTTCGCAAATTAATATATTATGTTAAAGTATTGGACTCATAAGGCAAAAACATATGATACAAACAATAAGTGGGTATCAACAAAAAATACATTTTGGAAGAAGTAGGAAATAAAGTGAAAAAAGTATATTTAGCTATTAATAACATAAGGTTGATGTTAAAAAATAAAAGTATAATGATGTTAATAATATTTACAAGTATAACTTTATCGGTTTTAGGAATATTATTTTATTCAGGATATTTTTTATACGATTATTACCAATCGCAAACTGAAAACCAGGTGGAAATTTATTTACAGAAATCAACACAGAGTTCGGATATCATTAGAGTGATTGAGGAGTTGTCTTTAAAAGAAAAGGATATATCAGATATGTGTGTGTCAAATGGTAAGTTATCAGAAGGTAAGCTTATAGGTGAATACAATAAAACATGGAAAGAGCATATGCTGGTAGGACAATGTTATAGTATTAATGACAATAGACCATATTTATTAATGGCTGAATATCAAGTTGATAATATTGAAGGATACGAAAAACCAGTAGGTAAAAACATTAAAGTAGGTGGAAAAAAAATAAGAATTGGTGGGATAATTCCATATTCCCAATATGATAATTACATTTTGCCTGTTTATTATTATATTAACAATTATCCTACTGACTATATTATGATAAAGTATAATAATAGAAAAAACTCCTCAAAAATAGAAAAGACACTTGCGCAAAATACCATAGTAAAAAAATATAATATGAAAAGAAGTACACCATTTTTATCAGAAGATTTCATGGGAGCTTTTGTTCAAATTTTATTGATTTTTGCAGCGGTTATAATAAATGTATTATGTATGACTTATGCATGGTTAAGTACATTTAATAGAAAGTTCAAAATCTATGCAATATGTGGAGCGACAAAAAAAGACATAATCCATATTGCGTTAACTCAAACGGTAATTCTTATGTTCAGTGGAGTTTTAGTGGGAAATATATTGTTTGCCATTTTAAAGATGACAATAAGGAAATATGAGATAGTATATCAACAAAATTATTTGCCATACATAATTATATCAGGGGGGGGAATTATTCTTTTGGTAGGCTTTTCATATATTCTGGCAAAAAAGGCAACTAAGTCGGAGATTATATATAATATAGTGGAGTGATTATGAATACATTAAGAATTGCATACAGATTAACAAAAAAAAGAAAATGGTCATTATTTTTATTAACTGTGGAAATAATAATATGCTCTATAGTTATATTATCCACTTTAGGAAAAATCTTTTATTACTTTGAGACAAAAGATTTGGCATATTCTTTTGATGGAAAAAACATATATTATTTTTCACCATATACATACTATGATGACTTTTCCGCTGAAGAGCTACTTAGTCAAAAAGGTTTTAAAAATGTAGAAGTTTGTGAAATGCATGAATTGAAGATAGAATCAAAAAGTGATAGCGCTATAGCAGTGATAGGATATGATGACATCATTATGAAGAAGTTAAAATTAAATATTATAGAAGGGCAAAATATATCGTCATATACAGGTGATAATATTCCGGTAATTGCTATGGGAAATCGATTTAGAGTTGGAGATACAATAGTATTGTCGGACAAACAAATTTGTGAAGTTGTAGGAAAAATCTCAGAGGATAGTAGTGTAGTTAGATTTAATGCGTCAGCGTCTTCAGGAAAATCCTCAATAGAAGAAATATTAGCGACGGTAAGAGGGTGTGATTTAATTATGCCGTATGGGCCAAATTGTAGCTATTATAACAATTCAGAAATTGTAAAAATGGATTTCCCGCAGGATTCCCAAATGATATATTGCAATGGTAAGAAATATCAAAGTGCTATAAAAATGTTAAGTGATTATGGTGCTATTACATCTGTAGAACAAATGCAGGAAAACTATAACAAAAGTAACAGAGAATTTCTTTTTACAAATGGAATTGTAGGAATAGTATTTTTGTTTCTTACAATGACAGGGATAGGTGGAATAAATTATATTCAAAGTAAAAATAATGATAAGTTTTATACTATTTTATTTATGTTGGGAATGAACAAGAATAAACGAATGTTAATTGAAACACTTAATACATTTTCAGTAATCGGAATTTCTGCTATTACAATGCTTATATTTGGTGGAAAAATTGCGGCAATAACATCACCTAAAGGAGTAGGTAGGATAGAAAACTGGATGTATATAGTGGTTGTTATAAACTTATGCTTTATTTATGCAGTTTCATCTTTTGACTTTATAAAAAAATCAGGTAAAAGCAACATTATAGAATTATATAAGAAAAATAAGGAATAGAAAATGGGATTAGAACTTTCAAATATATACAAAGAATATAAAATAAATGGAGATAACGAAATTCAATCAGTGTTAAATGGTGTCAATTTAACTATTGCTGATGGCGAAATGATAGCAATAATGGGTAAATCAGGAGCAGGCAAATCCACCCTTTTACATATAATAGGCTTGTTGGATGTATGCGACCAGGGAACCTACAAGTTAGATGGTAAAGACATATCTGATTTTACTAATAAACAAAGGGCTAAAATTAGAAATGAAAAAATTGGATTTGTATTACAGGATTTTGGATTGGTTGAGGACGAAACTGTTATGGAAAATGTATCTCTTCCGTTAATGTTAAGTAGAACTTCTATGAAAAAAATAAGAGAAGTAGCCTTAGAAAAAATGAAAAAAGTAGGAGTGGAACATTTGTCAAACAAAAAGGTATCTGTTTTATCAGGAGGCGAAAAACAGAGGGTAGCAATAGCAAGGGCATTGGTATGTGACCCTGAATATATAATGGCAGATGAGCCTACAGGGGCTTTGGACTCGGTAAATGCTGAAAAAATCATGTCAATACTATCGTCTCTGAATAAAGAAGGAAAAACGGTGATTATTGTTACACATGATGAGACCGTTGCAAAAAAATGCGGTAGAATAATAACAATAAAAGATGGAAAGATAGAATAGCTAAATATTAAAACAGAATAATAAATAGCACCAGTTTGATGAAAAATAAAAAAGATTAGTGGTATCAGTAAATTAATCTTATTTATTTTTGGCTGGTGCTGTTTTTTAATTATCCCTTAATCTGTGATAAATAGCTGTTGTGATATATTTTACTATATGTTACATCTTCTCCAAACCAGTCAGGCTTTTGAAAAGCATCAGCCTGTTCAACACTTGAAAATTCCACTTCAACTAAAAGCATTCCTGCAAATTTTCCTTTGAAAACATCTAACTCGGCGGTAAGTTTTCCGTCGTTAATTGGAATAAGATAGCGTACTTTTGAGATAATGTTGCCATCTGCTTTTTCTAACAAATGCTCATAACTTTTTTTATTCAGTGGAAGATTATATTCTTCTCTTGCGAGTAAACCTTTTCCCTTGTATGTAAGATAATATTTGTCGTTGTCCATTCTGACACGTACAACTGGAGAGGTTGAAAGATAACCCTGCTCGATTTTGCGGCATTTGTATTGTGGCAGATTGTCAGGAAGTTCCGATACAAGATATTTTTTTTCGATTTCCATTGCAGATATTCTCCATTTTATATTTAGTAAATGGCAAAGTGGTGGACTTTGCCTGTATGCTGCAAAAATAAAAGACCATGCTGGGAGAGCATATTAGAAAATGCAAACACATCATGGTCTTAAATCTTGCTTATTATAGATTATACTATATGATTAAGCGTTTACAGAATCCTTTAAAGCCTTACCAGCCTTAAACTTAGGAGCTTTGCATGCAGCAATCTTAATCTCAGCACCTGTCTGTGGATTCTTGCCTGTTCTTGCTGCTCTGTCAGAAGTCTCAAATGTACCAAAACCTACGAGCTGTACTTTTGAGCCATTCTTTAATTCATCTGTCACGGCCTCAATAAAAGCGTTTAATGCCTTTTCAGCATCCTTCTTTGATAATTCAGATTTTTCTGCGATAGCAGATACTAATTCTGTTTTGTTCATTATAGGAACATCCTCCTTAGATAAAAATATATTATACTTCTTTATACTCCATAAGGACTTATTTGTCAATAAGTTCTTCGGATAGCTCTTCCCATTTTTCGTACAATTCATCAAGCATTTCAGAGAGAGAAGTGCGTTCATTATGAAGTTCGACAAGTTTTGCTGTGTCACTTGCAATATCAGGATTGTTATATTCTTCATCAATTGCACTGATGCGTTCTTCAGTCTGGCTGATTTTTTCTTCCGTGCGTTTCAGCTCATTTTTAAGTTTTTTAAGTCTTGCAGCTTCTTCTTTTGACTGCTGCCATTCTGCCTTTGAAGACCCCTGTGCTGATGACGGTGTCTGACAGGCTGATGGCGCCATGCTGTCATTAATGGCAGCTGTAGCATCAGTAAGTGCTTTTGGTGTAAGTATATCCTTTTTTTCGATATAATAATCGTAATTGCCGATATAATTTACAATTGTATGCCCTGTA
>OGZV01002207.1_pt1 | contig 15809 bp, 21 predicted proteins | sample 1576861 | NCBI WGS metagenome assembly OGZV01 (sample SAMEA3541501, study PRJEB24748) | human gut metagenome | biome: human gut; feature: human-associated habitat; material: faeces | place: China | collected 2012
ATTTGAAAGCGCTGCATTGTTTTAAGTGCGTGATTACCTGGTTCCATCAGGGAAAAAACAAACGAACCCGCATCCTGTCACAGGCTACAAATGTTATGGATCAAATTATCATGCCGGAGGACTGGGAGAAGCGGTGGCCTGCGTTTGCAAGGCATGTGAAGAAGTATCAGCGCAAAGGTAAGAACGACCACGATGACGCAGAGGATTGCCTGACAGGTGTGGTTGAGATGATCAACGGCGATGTAAAGGGAAAGAAAAAGGCACGGCTTGGCAGCAAGAGCCGGTATGGAATTTAGGAGGTGAGGCTAAGGAATGTATAAGTTTGAGATGACACAGGTGCTTGATGAACGCTTCCTGACCCGCCTGGTGGAAAAGTTCCGTGCCAGAGAAATACGGCTTTATGATAAACTGGACCGCTATTACAACGTGCAAAATGACGGAATTCTGAACCGGAGCATGAAAAACGGGAAACCGAATAACAAGTTGTGCCATGGCTTTGCCAGGTATATCACCAATATGGCCACCAGTTACTACGCTGGGAAGCCGGTGGAATACATCATTGAGGATGATGAGTACAAGGCTTGTCTGGAGGATTACCTGGATGATCAGTACAATTATGATTATGAGGTCAGCAAGGCAGCGTCAAAAAAGGGAATTGCCTTTGAACTGATGTATGTGAACGAAAAATCTGAACTGAAGACTAAAAAGTATGAAGCTCAGGACATTATCCCCATATACAGCTCCAGACAGGATGAATTCCTGAATGGATTTGTCCGGATGTATGAGAACCGGGATCTGGATGGAAATCTGCTTTGTGATTATGCGGATGTTTATGATAAGACGGATATCTATCATTTTGCCCGGCGAGCCTGTATGAGCTGGTGGATATTGAACCGCATTATTTGTCTGATGTGCCGTTGATCGTATACTGGAACAATGAAGAGGTTACAGGGGATTATGAGTGCGTACTCAGCCAGATTGATGCCTATGACCGCGCCCAGTCTAACACGGCGAATGATATGGATTACTTCACGGACGCCTATCTGATCGTGATTGGAGCAGGCGGAGGGTTTGTGGATGATAACGGTGATGAGATCCGGCCAGAGGATGCGGAGCGCAATCTCAGGAACAACCGGGTTATGTATCTGGATGAGCATGGAGATGCGAAGTTCCTGACCAAACCATCGGATGATACTGGTGCCGAGAATTACAAGGACCGGCTGTTCCGGGACATTTTCTTTATTTCTCAGGTGCCGCCCATGACAGATGAATCTTTTGCGGGTGATTTATCCGGAATTGCGATCCGCTATAAGCTGATCGGACTGGAGCAGCTTGCAATCATGAAAGAAAACAAGATGCGCCTGGCAAAGCAGAAAAAGATCAAGATGATCACGGAATGGATCAACCTGAAGGAATCCAAGCATTTTGATTCGTCTGGAGTAAAACAGAAATATGTCCGGAACTTCATTACCAACATTTCGGAGATTATTGACAATGTTGGCAAGCTGGAAGGAGTGGTCAGCAAGGAAACCCAGCTGCAGATGCTGCCGTCTGAAATTGTCAAGAATGCCGTGGAAGAAATGAAGCGGATCCGGGAGGAGACCGAGCAGAATGAAGATCTGTTCCAGGAGCCTCTGGAAGAGTAAGATCCGGAGGTGTGACGGATGCAGTCTGAAGAATACTGGAGAAAGCGGAGCCTGGAAGATAAGAAACGCAACATTAACCTCACAGAAAGGTTTATCAACCGAGAGTTAAAGCGCAGTTATAGCGAGGCTTTAAAAGAGGTTCAGGAGGCGTTAAACAAGCTTTACCAGGGTTTTGCTGACAGGGAACATATTACGCTGCAGGAAGCCAGGCGAAGGATTAAGAGGCTTGATCCTAAAGAACTGGATGCACTGCAGCGCATGCTTGAAGAAAACCGGCGGTCCCTGAAAGAAAAGATGGACAAAATGCCGGGGGACATTGTAGCGGAAATGGAAAGGAGACTGCAGTTATATGAACAGCAGTTAAAGGCATTATCAGAAAAAGGGTATGTAAGCCATTTGGAGTTATCAGAGGCCCATATCCACAGTGCATTACTGAAACTTGCTGATCAGAATCAGGTAAATATCTATGACCTGATGGAAGAACAATACCGGGATGGATATTTTCGTGGTGTGTTTGAGATACAGCAGGGGCTTGGCTTCGGAAAGGACTTTACGGCTCCCGATGTGACGGCGGTCCGTAAGGCGGTTATGAAAACCTGGAGTAAGCGGCATTTTTCGGAAGCTATCTGGGGTGGACAGGAGAAACTGTCCGAGGAACTGAAGACGGCCATGACTGTTGGCTTGATTCGCGGGGATGGAATTAAAGAGATGACTGCGCGGATCACGAGGCGGATGGATGTGTCTGCGAGCAATGCGCGTAGGCTGGTGAGGACAGAAAGCGCCCATATCCACGAGCAGGCCGGTTTGGACAGCTATAAGGAATGTGGAATCACATCATATTGTTTTCTTGCTACGCTGGACCGTAGGACCAGTCCGCAGTGCAGAGAACTGGATGGAAAGGTTTTTTTAATCGCAGAGGCGGAGACAGGAAAAAATTATCCACCAATCCATCCGAACTGCAGGAGTACGACAGTTCCGAAACCGGGCACGGAAGCAACCAGGCGGATTGCCAGGGGTGCGGATGGTAAGTCCTATACTGTTCCGGGAAACATGACGTATCAGCAGTGGTATGATGGATTGTCTGAAGATGAAAAAGGCATGATGAGTCTTTTGAACAGAAAAGAAGCCAACGCATCCGCTGATCAAAAGCAATATGCCCGGTATAAGGAGATTCTTGGCAGCAAAATCGGTGGTCTTCAGGATTTCCTGAAGCAGAAGTATCAGGATGCTCAGAAATATGCGAAAATTCAAAAGTCCTACAAAGAAGGAAAGTATGTAAAGGAGTTTAAAGAAAAACTCCAAAATGGTCAGGTTAACCTGAAAGTACAGAGAACAAAGCAGGAGGAACATACTCAGGGAACAAAGGCTCTGAGAAACCGCCTGAAACAGGCTCTGATGAGTCAGGAAACAGCTAAGCCGATTACACCGCAATCGTATTTATACCGCGGGCTGGATGCGCAGAAACTGGTGCAGGAGTATGCAGGAACAGGAATCCTTCAGTACACGCTTGGATCTGCGACGGTGAAGGAGTACGTTTCTCTTGATAGTGCTGTTGGAAGATATTATAATCTGGGTAAGAAACCATATGTGGAAACTAAGCGGTTTTGTATTATCTATAACAACAAAGGCACTCATGTTTTCCCAGTGAAAGAAAAGTAGGAGATATGGATGTATTGGACATTTGAATTAAACAAGCTGTGTTGTGCTGATAAATGGGCACATGTGAAGATGAAAGACGGAGAAGAATTCGACTGCAGGCCAGATTGTCTTACCTATGATAGAGATGATAATGAGGTAATGACGGTGGAGATGGATGATGGTGAACTCAGAGATCTTCCGGAAAATGAAATTGAATCAGTAACAGGAATTTGATGGTAGTTCAAGAGATTGCATAGAAATATGCGGTCTCTTTTAAATTGCGCCAAAATAAGGAGGATACTATGGATGGTATTGGAACAGCTGCGGAAAGCGCAGTGGAGCAGAGCGTTGAAAATGGTGAAAACGGAGCGGTTCTGGAAGAAACAGCACCGGCAGAGCAGAATCCTGGAGCAGAAAAGCCTGCTGAGAGTGATACAGCCCAGGAAAATTCTGATCAGAAACCGGAAGGGCAGAAAAAGGCTGCGGGAGAGAAAGCATCCGAAAAAAATCAGAAAGCTGAAGAAAAATCGGTGGAAAATCCTGATGCAGAGGCAAAGCTGACGGAGCGGGAAAAATCTCTGCAGGAGAGAGAGGCTGCGCTGCAGCAGAAAGAAATTGAAGATGCAGCGAAGGATCTGCTGAAGAAAAATCATCTTCCGGTGGAAAAGGCCATGTCGATTGTACAGGCATCGACCAAGGAAGAGACCCAGGCGCGTGTGGAAGCGTTGCGTGACATTGTTGCGGACGCTGTGAAGGCGAAGCTGGATGAAACTCTGCGCGGACGTACACCGTCCGGAACTGCAGGAACGATAACAAGCGGTGACAAGACAGTTGCAGATGTGTTTTCTGCAGCACTGAGAGGTTAAGGAGGAAACATTTATGAGTTTAAATGTAAGCGAGGTAAGAACTGTATTCCAGAATGAACTGGATAAACAGATGACGGAAGAACTGACATCTGCCTGGATGGATGGTAATGCTGGCCAGGTTATCTATAACGGCGGATCAGAGGTTAAAATCCCAATCCTGGATATGGATGGCTTGAAAGGTTATAGCAGAAAAGACGGATATCCTTCTGGTGGCGTAGACTTAGCCTATCAGACTATGACCATGAAAATGGATCGTGGTGTGGGATTTACGCTGGATGCGATGGAGGTCAATGAAACGAATTTTGTGGCATCTGCCGGAAATGTTCTGGGTGAGTTTCAGCGTACTAAAGTAGTACCGGAAGTTGATGCGTACCGGTATTCGAAGATTCATAAGATTATGGCGGATGACAGCAAGGTAAGTGCCAATATCATTTCCCGGGATCTGGATGAGACGAATATCTATAAGAATCTCACCAACGATATTCAGGAGGTACGCGATGTTGTTGGCGAGAACGTTTCCTTAGTTGTAGTTATCAATGGTAAAGCCAGAGGACTCTTAAATAATAATACAGAGTTCACAAAAACGTTGAATCAGACCGAGTTTAAGAATGGCAGCATTACTTCAAAAGTACGTACAGTGGATGACTGCCCGATTATCCAGGTTCCATCAGCTCGTATGTATACAGAGTATGATTTCTGGAACGGAAGCGAGGATGGAGGAGAGAAGGGCGGATTTGCGAAGAAAGCGGGAGCAAAGCTGATTAACTATATCATTATTCCGCGTATTGCTCCGATTGGAGTATGCAAGCAGGATAAGAGTAAGATCATTACTCCAGATCTGTACCAGAAAGCGGATGCATGGTTTATCGGATATCGTAAATTCCATGATCTGTGGATTAAAGCTTCTCAGCTGAATGCAATCCGCATCTGCGAGGCAACAAAATGATGTTAGCAGCTGTAAAAACGCTGTTAGGAATCGAAACAGATGATCAGGATGCCGTACTGCAGATTATGATCGATGATGCAAAGGCTGCAGTACGGGATTACTGCTGCCGGAAAGATTATCCGGAGCAGCTGGATCATGTGGTCCGGGAACTGGTAGTCAACGCCTTTAACAGCAACAATGAGGGTAATGTGACCAGCGTGAAGCGCGGAGACACGCAGATCAGCTATGCGGAGCCAATTACAGGGGAGGTCTTTACGGACCGCCAGCGCTCTGTGATGAACCGCTATAAGGTTATAAGAATGGATTGACGCTGCGGCGTCTTTTTTTGATGGAGGAAATTATGACGAAGAATCAGAGACTGGGCTATCTTGGCCGTCATCTGTATGTGGCAGCGGAAGCGGAAGAAGAGAAAGCTGAGGGAAAAGAGAGCAAAAAGGATGAGAAGAGAACTGCAGCGGGAACAAAGAATTCTGAGGAAGACGTATCATGATACACTTGATGCATTTCGCTTTATGACAATCGAGGATCCTGAAACTGGAGAAAGCCGGATGAGAGAAAAACAGATTTACAGTGCAGTTCCTTGCGCGTTGTCTGTGAGTAGTAAAAGCGGTCCGGAGCGCGGGACGGTTACAGACAGCACATCAAATGAGAATACAATCTTTGCTGATCCGGATGTGCTGCTGTTGGAAAATGATCATGTCGTTGTTCGTACAGAATCCGGGCAGACCTACGATGGACGGTCCGGTAAAACTTATGTGGCTGGAAGCCATGGGGAAACGACGATCAAAGTGGAACGGATGGTGTAGGATGAAAAGTTTTGAGGATCTGGAAGGCATTTTTGAAAAAGGGCTTAATGCCTGGCAAGAGCAAATTTTTGAACAGGAAGCTAAAAAGATCGGGATGAATGCAATTGGCGTGATTAAACCGCTTACGCCAGTTAATACCGGTCTTCTGCGCCGTCGCTGGGCAACGAAGGTAGAGAAAGAAAATGGTCAGGTTGTGATTTGGATACTGAATAACACGCATTATGCGGCCGCAGTCAATTATGGACACAGAATTGTCCGCGGTGGTAAGACCTATGGAAAGACCAAGGGGAGATATATGCTGGAAACTGGCCTGAATCTTTACAGACAGAACCAGCTGGAGCCAGATATCCGGTCAATGCTTGGAAGACTGCAGGAGGCGTTCTGATGATCAGTCTGGAAGATATCAGGAAATCGTTGATCAAATTACTGCATGATCAGTTCGCTTCCGACGGAATTCGTATATTCGGTGAGGATCTGGAGCAGTTCCGGGGCGGGGAACGTCCTGGCGTGTCAGAAAACGCTTTTCCCTGCCTGCATGTACAGCTGACTCCATTAACGAGTGAACTGGCCATGGGAGCTGACAGCAGGAACAAGGTTGTTTTGGCTGATATCACTTATATGGAGGAGACGAAAACAACGAATGAAGCCATGTACGATATGGAGGAGCAGCTGGAAGATGTATTAGGAAGCGGTTTCTGGGTCAGAGATATGTATCTGTGTATTGAGAATCTGAATGCTACGACAGCGGATGATCTGCTGCATGTTACTTTCCAGACTGAGTATACTCGTCCGTTGCCAAAGCAGGAGGAAGATGTACCGCTGTTTGAAACATTGTCATTTGGAAGAAAGGAATGAGGAAATGGGTAAGATTGGATTACCGGAACTTAGTATTATTTTTCGCAAGAAAGCAATTACGGCAATCGAGCGAAGTGAGCGCGGGATTGTGCTGCTGCTTTTAAATGACAGTACAAACTCTGCTTCTGCAGGTATTACTGCGTATGGAAGCCTGTTAGATGTAAATAAAGATGACTGGTCTGCAAAGAACTATCGTTATCTGCAGTACGTTTTTAAAGGTAAACCTTATAAGGTGCTTGCTGTGAGAGGTGTTCTGAAAGGGGATGCAGTGGATGTATCCGCATCGAAGAAACTGTTTTCCTGTCTGAAGTATGACTGGTTTGCTTTTCCAGAATGTACATCAGAGGATGCGACGGCTTTAGCCAGTTTTTTTGATAAAGCCAAAAAAGAGAATCAGAAAAAATGGAAAGCTGTTTTGCCAAACATTGCTGCAGATTCCCCGGCTGTTGTGAATTTTACAACTAAAAATATCAGCATTTTGTGGGATGAAAGTACAGGTGTTGAAACGGTATGCACTGCAGAATATACCGCCCGTATTGCCGGCCTGCTTGCCGGCACAAGTCTGACCCAGTCAAGTACCTATAAGGTTTTGGATGAAGTAGTAGATGCGGAAATGTTGGAAGAGTCAGAGGTAAACTCTCGAATCGGAGACGGTGAACTGATTTTGTTCTTTGATGGCGAGAAATTCAAAATTGCACGTGGTGTTACCTCTCTGCAGACGGTTACGGAAACCGAACCGGAAGATTTCAAAAAAATCAAAATCGTAGAAGCATCCGACCTGTATCGTACAGATATTTTGGATACCTTTAAGGATTATTATGTCGGTAATAATAACAATACCTATGATAATAAGATGGCCTTTATCGGTGCGGTGCGTACCTATACAGCTGGTTTAGGAGGTACTGTGGTAGATAAAGATGCCGGGTACAGCGTTGATTTAGATACAGAAGCAATCAAGCAGTACATTATTGCGGACGGCAAGGATCCGTTAGAGATGGAGGACATGGAAATTCGGAAATATAAGACAGGATCTCATTTACCGATTGTGGCCAATGTTATGTTCCTGGATGCTATGGAAGATTTGAATATGACTGTAAACATGTAAGGAGGAAGCTGTGTGAAAGAAAGAGGAGACGGTCTGTTAAGGGGAACATTTGCAGATATTTATTATAACGGACTGAGAATTATTGGATGCAGTAAAATCGAGGCAAAAATTACTGTAAACAGAGAAGAGGTTCAGATTGGCGAAGATATTGATAGCAGTATTGTTAGTCTGAAGGGTGAAGGTACAATTTCTATAAATCGTTTTTACAGCGCTTTTGAAAATGTGAGGGAAGAAATCTGTGCGGGGCGTGACCCGCGAGGCACCATTATCACGAAGCTGGAAGATCCAAACGCAGTGGGCGGACAGATCGAACGTTACCAGATTAATAATGTGGCGTTGAATGAATTCACAGTTGCTTACGAAAAAGGGGCAGTCGTAAAATCTGAGTTTCCGTTTGGGTTCACCCCGAGTGACATGATTAATCTGGATAAAATAGAAGAAAAGTAGGAGGAACAAATCATGAATGACAATAAACCTATTTTATTTGAGAGTTTCGCAAAGAAAGCAGCCGCTAAGCTGCAGGAACGGAAAAAAATGAAAACAAAGAAGCTGTATATCGGAGATCTGGATGAGACCATTGAGATTCGTGCGCTGACGGATCAGGAGTTTCAGGACTGTTCAGAGTACAGCGATAATGGAATTGTGGTTGATAAGTATACCATTTATTATGCTTCTAAGACCTTACAGGATCTGGCAGCTACAATGGTAGAGCAGGGCGTAATCAAAAAGCATCTGGAAATTATGGATATGTTTACGCCTGCAGATCGTAGCGCACTGGCGAAAGAGGTCATGAAGCTGTCTGGTATTATGGACAACACAACTGTGAAAGAGCTGGATGAAGTAAAAAACTAATTAAGAGTAGCCGGATGGGGTATCTGTTCGGCTACTATCTTGATAGAGGATACCGACCACAGGAATTGGAACAGCTTAGCCGGGAAGAAAAGCTTACATATCTTGCGATTGCCGAACTTAATGAGGAAAAGCAAGTACAGCTGATGAGAAGAGCTTTTCTGGAGGCGCTGTCATCATTCTTTAAGGGCGGAGGTGAGTAAACTAATATGGATGTGTTCGGCGGCGTAATTAAGCTGCAGGACAACGTCTCAGGTGTGCTGAAACAGGCAGCAAAATCATCAGGCACATTCTGCTCAGAGGTAAACAAGGCGAAAGCGGAACTTGAAAAATTCGATAAAACGAAGCTGAAGGAAAAGGAAATCCGGGTAAAAAATTCAGCTGCTTATAAAGCAATCGAGGGTGTCAAGAAGAAACTGGAACCGGTTACCAGTAAAGTGATTGAACTGAAGGCGAAAGAAGAACGTGCCGTTAGTGCAATCAAAAAAGTTAAGAATGACCTTGCTAAAGTAAAAGAAAGCAAGGTCATTAATTTTGTGGCAAAAGGCGCGGCTAATGTCACAAAAGCGGCTGCGACCGTGGCAGTTGCAGGAACAATCGCAGCTGTTGGAGCTGTGGCGGCAGCAGGCACAGCAGCGACCAAACAGGCGATAGACTTCCAGGCAGAAATGCAGAACGTGGCAACGCTGCTGGATGGTGATGTGACTGGGAAGGTCAAGAGCCTGGGAGTTGAGGTTAAGAAAATCTCTATGGATACAGGCGTATCCACAAGTAACCTGACATCCGGTCTTTATGAAGTCGTGTCTGCATTTGGAGATACAGCGGATTCAACAAAGCAGCTGGAGGTCGCAACAAAGGCGGCTAAGGCAGGTAACGCGGAGACTGCCGATTCCGTGAAAATGCTGTCAGCGGTTACAAAGGGATACGGCGATACATCGGCTGCCGCTGTGCAGAAAGCAGCTGATTTGGCGTTCCAGACGGTCAAGCTGGGCCAGACATCCTTCCCGGAACTGGCTGCCAGCATGGGAGCGGTGGTGCCTCTTGCGAGCACCTTAAAGGTTAGCCAGGAAGAACTGTTCGGAGCGATGGCAACGCTGACTGGTGTAACCGGTTCTACAAGCGAAGTTACAACGCAGCTCAAGGCAACCATGCAGGGCTTTATGTCTCCGTCTAACGAGATGTCAAGGGCCTTGAAGAAAATTGGATATTCTTCCGGCGCGGCTGCTCTGGAGAGTGAAGGTCTTGGCTCAATCCTAAAGAAACTAAAAGAGTCTGTTAACGGTGATGAGGTTGCTTTTGCAGCTATGTTCTCATCTGTGGAAGCAAAGAATGCGGTTCTGGCACTGGCTGGAACACAGGCGGAAAATTTCGCGACCAAGACAGAAGCAATGAACACGGCTTCCGGGGCTGCTGATGAAGCGTTCAAGCGTCAGACTTCATCCGTGAAGGAAATGGCAGCGCGAATTAAGAACAGCGGATCCGTTATCCTGACATCATTAGGAGAGCGGGCGCTTCCAGTCCTGGAAAAAGGTCTGTCTACCGTGGCAAATTATATGCCGCAGTTTGAAGCAGCAGTTACCGGGGCCGCGGATGCGATTGGTCCAGTGTTCGAAATCGCTGGTGGAGCTGTTACACAGTTGTGGAATAATTGGCAACCTCGCTTGTCGGAACTGGCGCCGCTGGTGAGTGGTACCATGAGCGATGTGGCAAACGGAATCCAAACAGCTCTTCCAATCATCTTATCCATTTTGGAGGGTATCGGTGGTGCAGCATCAGTAGTTCTGCCAGCAATTGCCGTGATTGCTCAGGATATGGGCGGAAAAGTCACCCGGATTTTTGATATAGTAGGGCAGCATACCGGAACCATGCAGTCTATTTTCGCAGCGGCAGGACCAGCAATTAGCAGCATACTTTCAACATCCTGGAGTGTGATCAGCCCAATTCTGGATTTGGCAATCGAGGGATTCAATCTTGTGGCTTCAGTTGTTGGCTGGGCATTCCCGTATATCGAGTCTGTGATCACGTCAGTGTGGTCTGTGATTGGTCCGGTTGTTTCGGCAATCGGGGACGGAATCGGCGCGGTAGCCGGGGCATTTAAAAAGGCAGCCGATTCGATTGGCGGAAGCGCGAAAAAAGCAAGTAGTAGCGCATCGGCAGTGAATAGTGCGGTATCGTCACAGTCACAGGGAAAATCAAGCCGAGTAGGAACAAATGCAACGGGTACGAGTTACTGGAGGGGTGGATATACAACGATTGCAGAACATGGACCGGAAATCGTAGATCTCCCAACTGGATCAAAGGTATATTCCAATTCCAATACCAATAATATTCTGAACCGGAGCAGGAATGTAAATGTTACGGTTAAAAATCTGACCGTAAGAGAAGAAGCGGATGTTGACAAGGTTGCAGAGGCTATCGTTAAAAAGCTGGAAGAGGTGGATATGTAAATGAAGAAAACAAGGACGATTTTGATTAAAGAAAATTCAAAACGGAAAATTGAACTTACAATTAACCCTAAAAATTTAACGATTAAAGATTCTGTGGCCAATACCAGAAAAAACGTAGACCGGAAAGGTGAAGTGAATCTTCCTGGCCATCGTGGTTTGAAAGAAATTACGATCAATACTTTTTTACCAGGCAGAAAATCCCCATTTTATGATGGGGATTCTGTCTCAGGGAATCTGAAACTGGTTGAACGGTGGAAGAAAAATAACACAAAATTGCGTGTTGTGATTTCAAATCCTAAAATGAATTTTTTAGCACTGTTTGATTCTGAATCCACGACTTTGGTTGAGGGCCGGAACGATGTGTTAATTGATTGGTCTTTGTCGGAATATAAAGAGATTAATGTTCCAACAGTTGAGGCGGTCAGTGGATTATTTGTAACGGAACCTACACTGGCGGAACGATCAGAGGAGAATGCACCGGCCGCTGGTGGAAGTGAAACAGTAAAAAAAGGAACAACGCTTTGGGCCTTGGCTGTGAAATATTATGGTGATGGAACAAAATGGACGAAGATTTCTCAGGCAAATGGCGGGATTGATCCTAAAAAATTAAAGATAGGGACGGTGCTGACAATACCATCATGAAGCTTGTAGTCAAAAACAACGATATATCAGAACTTTATATATCCCTGGAATGGTCCGGGGATATTAAGCAGAGGAGCCGGAGCATATCAGTGACATATATGTATGCTCCGAATTCTGGATTACCTCTTGTAGAAGTACATGAGGGGGATGCAGTAGCGCTCTTTGATGATGGAAATAATCAGCGTTTTATCGGTGCGGTAACGAAAGTGGAGTCCAGTCTTAGCAGCCAGGAGGTAAAATTTATAGCTCGTGATATTTTATGGTATACGAGTCGGAATAAGGCTGCTGGTGTTTTCCAGGGGACACCAGACGATATTACCAGGCAAGTATGCGCTGCTTTTAATATTTCCATAGCATCACTTCCAGAACCGGCTATACAGACACAAAAAAAGGTAATCAGTACAGGTGATAAAACAATTCATGCGGTGATTGCGGAAGCCTATGGTGATGGATATTATATTCAGGCAGAAGACAGGCGATTATCTGTAATTGCTTCTGGAACAGAGGTTGTTGCAGTCATATCTGGAGAAGAAAATTTGCTGGATGCAAATTACAGCAGCAGTATCGAAAACATGGTGAACAGAGTGCAGATTATTGACAAGTTTGGGACTGTACTGGGGACGGTGCAGAATGACAGTGATCTGCAGTATGGAATTCTTCAGGATGTGTACAAAAAAGAAAAAGACAAGGATGCACAGACAGAAGCACGGAAGATGTTGAAAGGAAAAGATACATCTTCATCTATTGAGTGCTTGGGAAGCTGGGAGTGTGTTGCAGGAAAATCTGTTTATATTTTAGATACAAGTAATAAAATGCGTGGTAAATTTCTGATAACAGATGATAAGCATACATTTTCAGGAGGTTTACACTTGATGACTTTAGGCGTGGAGGTGTGTGGCACAGGATGAATCCATATAGCAAAATGGCAGAATATATGAGACTGCAGGGGAAAGCAGTTGCAGGACATGATATGGTAAGAGCCATTGTTACCAATATCAATCCCATTTCCATCCGAATTGGTGAAGTTGAAATTGGTGTAAATATCTACTGCAATCCGGCTTTGCTTTTGGGACTGAATCCGGAATCAATAGCTACGGCTGAAACGGGATTAAAGCAGTGTTTAACTACTTTTTACAGCGCATTTAAATTAGCGGTTGGTGATACTGTTCTGGTGCAGCAGGTAAAAGCCGGATCTGGAAATGGTGATTTGTTTTTTATTGTATGTAAGGCGGTGGAAGTATGAATCTGTTTCCAGAACTGTCAGTAGCTGCAGCGTTTGATGATGAAAACCTGCCAGTCTATACAGAATGGGCCTATGATTTTGAAAAGAATGAATTCCTGACCCGCGGCGGATTATACTACAAAGTTGAAAAGAATGAGGCTTTGAAAATATGGATTTACAAAGCACTTAAAACACAGAGATATCGTTATCCTGCTTACCCGCGAAATTTTGGCAGTGAAGTGGAAGAAGTTATTGGACTAAGTGGAGACCGGGAAATCATAGAAAGCGAAATTGAACGGTATATTCAGGAGGCATTGACTGTAAATCCATATATTATCTCTGTAGACGATTTCGAATTTGAATATGGGAGTAAGACATCGGTAATGTTCACGGTGTCAACTATATATGGGGAATTGAATATGGGAGATGAAGTGGATTATGGGTGATACTGCAAAAGAAATTTATGATCGAATGGCAAGTGATTTAGTTTATCCAGCAAGTAAAATGCATGGAAGCTTTACTGCAGATAATTTAATGGCCGTAGCGAATGAACTGGCACGCATCATCAGCGAAAAGTATGAGCTTTTGCTTGATCGTGCTCATATTTCAACAGCCACAGGAGCAGATCTTGACGTGGCAGCACGTGATAATCATGGTATGCCGCGCAAAGAAGCGTCATACGAAGAGGTGAATCTGGTAATCACCGGGGTGCCGGGAACCGTAATAGATGGCAACGTAAGCGTGGAAGTGGATGATATATCATTCGTTGTTACAGGAAATTATGTGGTTGATGGTGATGGAAATGCAGAGGTAACTGCCAGATGCACAGAAATCGGCTCAGGTCATACTGTGGCAGCAGGAACTATTAGTAAATTTGCATACTCATATGCAGGTTTATATACAGTTACAAATCCAGAAGCATCATCAGGTGGTTATGATAAAGAGTCTGACAGTGAATTTGTAAAGCGAATTCATGAAAGCGAACAGGAAGTAGTTGGTTACGGAAATATTGCCTGGTATAGGAAGACAGCAAGAGAAGTTTCTGGAGTCTCCAAAGCAAAAGTTTTTGATCTTGCGCGGGGGAAAGGAACTGTTGATGTAGTTATTATTGCTGATGGAAACAAAGAAGCTGGGAGTGTGCTTGTAAAAAGGGTATCTGATCACATTGAAGAAGGAAGAGTACCTGGAGCTGATGTACAGGTCAGTTCCGGAACTGCAAAAAATATTCAGATCAGCGCAAAGGTTTATCTCAATTCAGGATATTCCATAAGTGCGGTACAGGAAGATTTTTTGGCAAAATTTCAGGAATTTATAAATGGCCTGGATTTTAGTGATGCTGCTATTGCAAATAGGGTATCTTATGCAAAGGTATCAGATTTGCTTGTAAATTGCGAAGGTGTGTTGGACATAGAAGAATTGTTGCTTAATGGTCAGAATACATCTGTTGCTTTAGGTGAACGCGAATTTCCGGTTGCGGTATCGCCTACACTGGAAAAAGTTACATAAGGAGATGAGGACTATGCTGGAAGATTCCATACCCAAAAGGTTTGCCAGTACAAAACAGATCCAGGAACTGTTTACGGTTGAACAGCCTGAACTGGATTACGTAGAAAACCAGATGGATGAGTGGTCGAAAGAACTGTACATCATGACTGCAGAAAAGACAATATCCCGTTATGAAGATGACTATGGGCTGGATCATAATACAGATCTGACGCTGCAGCAGCGTCGGGCCAGGATTATGGCAAAAAAACTGCAGCGTAGAATTCCTCTGAAAAGTAACATAGAGGAAATCATTAAATCACTTCTGAATGCGGATCGGGTTACCATTGTGGAGAATGACTGTGCGTTTGAAGTACAGGTAGAAACGGCAACCTTAGTTGAAAATTTTGCAATTGCAAATGAGTTCTTCAGAAAAATACGTGTGGCACATTTTGATTATAATTTTGTAAATCAGATTTCCCGATCGTATAGCACAACAAAATATTGTGCGCCGACAGTGTTCACACATAAGAAATTCATAATGGAGGTGCAGCGGTGACATTTAAATTAACAGATTTAGGAAAACTTCTTGAAGCCCAGCTGGCAGCAGGAAGCAAACCCATTATTACCAGGATTGAAGGCAGTGATGCGTACAGTTCCAATCCAGAGGCGTTACTTGCAGTGCAGGATGTAAAGCAGACTCTTCAGGTTGAAGCGGTTACGGTTGTAGATGGGAAATCCCATTTAAAATTTATCCTGTCCAATATTGGGCTGAACGAAGAATACTATCTCAAACAGATTGGCATATACGCAAAACAGACGGAGGATTCGGAAGAAATCCTCTATTTTATTGGCCAGGATCGAAATGGTGAGCGAATTCCCGCAATATCTGAGAAAGAAGTTGAATTTGAGTATGATCTGACAATCACAGTGGACAACGCATATGAGGTTACGGTAGCTGTTAGCGGTAATGACTTCGCCAGGAAGGAAATGCTGGACAAGAAAATTGATGGAAATGGCGGGGATATCTCTGAGACGGTGATTGCGGCTACGGAGGAATCTCAGGCCGAGTATCCGGTACCTGCAGCAGGAGACAGTGCCAAGACGGTCCTGGGAAAGGTGCAGAAGTTTTTTGCGGACATCCGGAACTGGATGACGGGCGTGTGCCTGTTGGGCCAGATTGTCAACAACTGTGTTACGGACAATGCCAAGCTGCCATTGTCGGCGGCAATGGGAAAGCAGCTGCAGGATGCCATTACTGTGCTAAACACCAAGGCGAAAAATATGCAGCGGTCGTACCTCGGG
>OGZV01002221.1_pt1 | contig 15766 bp, 15 predicted proteins | sample 1576861 | NCBI WGS metagenome assembly OGZV01 (sample SAMEA3541501, study PRJEB24748) | human gut metagenome | biome: human gut; feature: human-associated habitat; material: faeces | place: China | collected 2012
AACTTCTCTAACAACGCAATGGCTGAAGCTTTCAAAGCAGCTAAAGGCGAGTAATCTTAGTTATTCAGGCCACAACGGCCTGAATAATGACGAGTTTACTTGACAGATTGCAGGATTCGTCCTGTAATCAAGCACAAAGGGCGGCTACGGCCGCCCTTGTTTAAGCTGTAAGCTAACTTTGCCTTGAAGGAAACCGGAGGAAAAATGACCAAGTCAGAATTGATAGAAAGACTTGCCAGCCAGCAATCTCATATCCCGGCGAAAGCGGTGGAAGATGCTGTTAAAGAAATGCTGGAGCATATGGCCTCAACGCTTGCTCAAGGTGAGCGCATTGAAATCCGCGGTTTCGGCAGCTTCTCTCTGCACTATCGAGCACCTCGCACCGGGCGTAACCCGAAGACTGGCGATAAAGTGGAACTGGAAGGTAAATACGTTCCTCACTTTAAGCCCGGGAAAGAACTACGCGACCGCGCCAATATTTACGAAGAGTAAGTTTTTCCGCATCAGGCAAAGACTTACTTAATAAAAAAGCACCTGAGGGTGCTTTTTTATGTCTGTTTTTCGCGTCCGCTCGCAAAACTTTTGTTACCTGATAGCAAGCGCCAACATTTCCCGGATAGCGCGACGCAACTCCATTCTTTTATGCATGATCACGGCGGCGAATTGTCTGACACTCCCCGATAACAGGGAGGTGTTATGCGATTACCACATCTGGCAGGCTGCGCCATAATCGGAATTTCGCCGCTGCTTTGGCTACCGGCGCTACCGAATATGCTAAGCGTCTGGTGCTTGATTGGCGCTGCGCTAATCATTGCAACGCTGCGCAAACCTTGCACAACGTATGCCGCATTGACGTTGCTATTTTTCGTATGGGGAATATTACATGCCCGGCAAGCGCTGTGGCCCACTGAGCATATTCCCGGTCGCAACCGACAGGCCATTATTGAGCTGGTAGGCGGTGATGGCCTGACGAGCTGGCAAGGTAAGATAATTCGTCTTGAGGGTCGGCGTTTATATCCTGCGGTTGGGATTACCCTCTACGGCAGCGAACTACCTGAAGCAGGCTGCGTTGGGCAGCGCTGGCTGATGACCATCCGCGCTCGTCCGGTACATGGGCAGTTAAATGAGGGCGGCTTCGATAGCCAGCGCTACGCTCTTGCACAGCATCGCCCGCTTAGCGGACGTTTTCTAAATGCCTCATCGCTTGATTCACGTTGCAGCTTCCGGGCTCGCTATCTGGCCTCGTTAAACCGCACACTCGCTGAGTATCCATGGAAAACGGTGATGCTGGGGCTGGGAATGGGGGAGCGCCTGGCAGTTGCGGATGAGATAAAAAGATTAATGCAGGAGACGGGAACCTCCCATTTAATGGCTATCTCCGGCCTGCATATTGCGCTGGGGGCGTCGCTTGGCTGGTTGCTGGTTCGTGGAATACAGTTCTTTCTTCCGTGCCGCTGGATAGGCTGGCGGATACCGCTACTTGTCGGGTTAGGCTGCGCGCTGTTTTACGCCTGGCTTACCGGCATGCAACCCCCGGCGCTGCGTACCTGTGCGGCCTTAAGCGCAGGATGTCTGTTAAGGCTACAGGCCAGGCGTTGGTCGCCGTGGCAAATCTTTTGCTGTTGTATTGCGGCAATACTGTTGGCTGATCCGCTGGCGATGATTTCAGAAAGCCTGTGGTTATCGGTGTTTGCGGTTGCTGCGTTGATTCTCTGGTATCAGCTTGCGCCGCTTCGCCGGCTCCGCTGTCGTTCACCGTGGCGGCAACTGTTGGCGCTGGGCCACCTGCAATGCGGCCTGATGTTACTGCTGGCGCCGCTGCAGATAGGGCTTTTTCATGGGATTAGCCTGACTTCATTGATAGCAAACCTGGTTGCCGTTCCGCTGGTGACATTTCTGATAGTCCCGCTGATTTTAGCGGCGATGCTACTGCATCTAAGCGGCCCGGTGTTGCTTGAAATGGCGTTATGGCAACTCGCCGATCGTCTGCTGGCAATATTATTCTGGTTCTTACGCCATTTGCCTGCCGGATGGTTATCGCTTGACGAACGGTGGTTGGCGATCAGTGTACTACCGTGGCTGGCGCTCCTGGCATGGCGTTTTCAGGCCTGGCGTCAGATGCCGTTACTCTGTATGAGCGGCGTGGCGCTACTCAGTTGGCCCTTCTGGCGCACCGCGACGCCAGGCGAGTGGAGAGTGACGATGTTGGATGTCGGACAAGGGTTAGCGGTGGTTATCGAGCGTCAGGGAGCAGCTATTCTGTACGATACCGGCCCCGCCTGGCCGGGGGGCGATAGCGGCCAGCGACTCATCGTGCCCTGGTTGCGCTGGCGTGGTCTCCATCCTGAAGGAGTCATCCTGAGCCACGAACATCTTGATCATCGCGGTGGCCTGAATGCGATTGTTCAGGCGTGGCCAAATCTCGTTATTCGTAGCCCGCTTAAGCTGCGTGGACATCTACCCTGCCACAGAGGAGAAACCTGGCGCTGGCGAGGGCTTCGATTTCAGGCGCTTTGGCCGTTGCCTGCGGGTGAGCATAAAGGAAACAATGGTTCCTGTGTGGTTAGGGTCGATGACGGCAAGCGCAGCGTTTTACTTACCGGTGATATCGAAATTCCGGCCGAACAGAAAATGATGAGTCATTACTGGCAGCATCTTACGTCTACACTTATTCAGGTTCCGCACCACGGTAGTAATACATCATCCAGTCTGACATTGCTGCAGCGGGTAGGAGGAGAGGCGGCTATCGCCTCGGCAGCGCGTTACAATGCGTGGAAGATGCCTTCCAAAAAAGTCGAACAGCGTTATCGTAAGCAGGGATATCTGTGGTTTGATACGCCGCACTCGGGGCAAATAACGATTATTTTTTCTCCAGATGGTTGGCAAATCCAGAGCTTACGGGATCAACTTTTACCTCGTTGGTATCATCAGTGGTTTGGCGCAGAGGCCTAGAACGGGTAGAATATGCGGCTATTTCAACATAAGCTGGTTTATTGAATGCAGAACGATAAAGATCTCTCCACGTGGCAGACCTTCCGCCGACTTTGGCCGATGATAGCGCCGTTTAAAGCCGGGCTAATCGTAGCGGCCGTGGCGTTGGTGCTTAACGCGGCAAGTGATACCTTCATGTTATCGCTTCTTAAACCGTTATTGGATGATGGTTTTGGTAAAACGGATCGCTCAGTACTGTTATGGATGCCGCTGGTAGTGATCGGTTTAATGGTGCTGCGCGGCATCACCAGTTATATCTCAAGCTACTGCATCTCCTGGGTTTCCGGCAAAGTGGTGATGACGATGCGTCGCCGCCTGTTTGGCCATATGATGGGTATGCCTGTCGCCTTCTTCGACAAACAGTCCACCGGGACATTGCTGTCGCGTATCACCTATGATTCTGAGCAGGTCGCGTCATCCTCCTCCAGCGCGTTGATCACCGTGGTGCGAGAGGGGGCCTCAATTATCGGTCTGTTCGCCATGATGTTCTATTACAGCTGGCAATTGTCGCTGATTCTTATCGTGCTGGCGCCTATCGTCTCAGTGGCGATTCGGGTGGTTTCGAAGCGTTTTCGTAATATCAGTAAGAATATGCAGAACACCATGGGGCAGGTGACCACCAGCGCGGAACAGATGCTGAAAGGGCATAAAGAAGTGCTGATGTTCGGCGGTCAGGCCGTTGAAACTAAGCGTTTTGACAAGGTCAGTAATAAGATGCGCCTGCAGGGGATGAAAATGGTCTCCGCGTCCTCTATCTCCGACCCGGTCATTCAACTGATTGCCTCTCTGGCTCTGGCCTTTGTGCTTTATGCGGCGAGCTTCCCAAGCGTCATGGAAACCCTGACCGCCGGTACTATCACCGTGGTCTTTTCTTCGATGATCGCGCTAATGCGTCCGCTGAAATCCCTGACTAACGTCAACGCGCAGTTCCAGCGTGGGATGGCGGCATGTCAGACGCTGTTCTCCATTCTGGACTCCGAGCAGGAGAAAGACGAAGGCACTCGCGTGATTGAGCGCGCCAAAGGTAACCTGGAGTTCCACAACGTCACCTTTAGCTATCCTGGCCGTGAGGTTGCCGCGCTGCGTAACATTAATCTGAGCATTCCGGAGGGAAAAACCGTTGCGCTGGTAGGGCGTTCCGGCTCAGGTAAATCCACCATCGCCAGCCTGATTACCCGTTTTTACGATGTTGACGAGGGGCAAATTCTGCTGGATGGCCACGATCTGCGCGAGTACAAACTGAGCTCGTTGCGTGACCAGGTGGCGCTGGTTTCGCAGAACGTGCACCTGTTCAACGACACCGTCGCCAATAACATCGCCTATGCGCGTACCGAAGAGTACACCCGCGAGCAAATTGAAGAAGCGGCGCGTATGGCCTATGCGATGGACTTTATCAACAAGATGGATAATGGCCTGGACACGATTATCGGCGAGAATGGCGTCATGCTTTCCGGCGGTCAACGTCAGCGTATCGCTATTGCGCGCGCGCTGCTGCGCAACAGCCCTATCCTGATCCTCGATGAAGCCACCTCGGCACTGGATACCGAGTCGGAACGTGCGATTCAGGCGGCACTGGATGAACTGCAGAAAAACCGTACATCACTGGTTATCGCCCACCGTCTGTCGACAATCGAGCAGGCTGACGAAATCGTGGTTGTGGAAGATGGGCGTATCGTTGAGCGCGGTGGCCATCTGGAGCTGCTGGAGCATAAAGGCGTTTACGCGCAGCTACATAAGATGCAATTCGGTCAATGATAGCGCGCATCTGGTCCGGCGAATCGCCGCTATGGCGGCTATTGCTGCCGCTCTCCTGGTTGTATGGCCTGGTGAGCGCTTTCATTCGCCTCAGCTATAAGCTGGGGTGGAAAAAAGCCTGGCGCGCGCCGGTGCCGGTTGTCGTGGTCGGTAATTTGACCGCCGGCGGCAATGGTAAAACGCCGGTGGTGGTGTGGTTGGTGGAGCAACTACAGCAGCGAGGCATTCGCGTCGGCGTGGTGTCTCGCGGTTACGGCGGCAAAGCCGACAGCTATCCGTTGGTTCTGGATGACGCGACCAGTACGGCTCAGGCGGGCGATGAACCGGTGTTGATTCATCAGCGAACCGGCGCGCCGGTAGCGGTTTCTCCGCTACGCAGCGACGCGGTAAAAGCGTTATTAGCCGCTCACGATTTACAAATTATCGTCACCGATGACGGTCTGCAGCACTATAAGCTGGCGCGGGATGTAGAAATTGTCGTGATTGACGGTGTACGCCGCTTTGGCAACGGCTGGTGGCTGCCGGCCGGGCCGATGCGCGAGCGCGCATCCCGTTTGCAAAGCGTCGATGCCGTTATCGTCAACGGCGGGGTCGCCCGCCCGGGTGAAATTCCGATGCAGTTGCGTCCCGGCATGGCGGTGAACCTGCTTACCGGCGAGCGTCGCGATGTTGCGACCCTCGATAACGTAGTAGCGATGGCCGGCATTGGCCATCCGCCGCGCTTTTTCGCGACGCTAGAAAACTGCGGCGTGCGGCCGGTGAAAACCGTGGCGCTGGCGGATCATCAGGCGCTGAGTCAAAGCGCTGTCGCCGCATTGGTAACCCCGTCGCAGACGTTGTTGATGACCGAGAAAGACGCGGTAAAATGCCGTGAATTCGCCGCCGCGAACTGGTGGTATCTGCCGGTTGACGCCATAATGACCGATGATCGCGCACAGCGGTTGCTCGCGGACTTAGTGACGCTGGCGCAACGTTAACCTGCGTGCTGGCTTTGCTCGCCGCTGTGCTTGAATCCCCTACGGAGAACCTGCATGTCGGTATTGCAACTGTCGCTAAAAGAGGCTCGCCATCTTCATCTTGCGGCGCAAGGGTTACTGAAAAAGCCCCGACGTCGCGCTCGCCAGACTGACATCCTTTCCACCATCCAGCAGATGTCGCTGCTGCAAATCGATACGATCAACGTGGTCGCCCGTAGCCCTTATCTGGTGCTGTTTAGCCGCCTTGGTAGCTATCCGCAGCACTGGCTGGATGATTCCTTGCGTAGCGGCGAACTGATGGAATACTGGGCGCATGAAGCCTGTTTTTTGCCACGCAGCGATTTCGCCCTCGTGCGCCACCGGATGTTGAATCCCGACAAGATGGGCTGGAAATACCATAAAGAGTGGATGCTCGAGCATGCCGCAAGCATAGAAGAGTTGCTGGCGCATATCGCGCAAAATGGCCCGGTTCGCTCGGCGGATTTTTCCCATCCACGTAAAGGCGCCAGCGGCTGGTGGGAGTGGAAACCACATAAACGTCATCTGGAAGGGTTGTTCACCGCCGGCAAACTGATGGTCGTTGAGCGGCGTAATTTTCATCGCGTCTATGATTTAACCCATCGTGCGATGCCGCACTGGGATGATGGGCGCGATGCGCTCTCCCGTCAGGAGGCCGAGTCCATTATGCTACGTAACAGCGCGCGCAGCCTGGGCGTTTTTCGTCCACAGTGGCTGGCCGATTATTATCGTCTACGCCAGCCTGCATTACCGGCGCTGCTGAAGGGCTGGCAGGATGAAGGGCTGGTGGTGCCGGTGATGGTTGAGGAGTTGGGTGAGATGTGGCTGCACCGCGATCTGCAAGCTGTGCTGGAATCGGCATCCGGCGGTAAGTTAACCGCCAGCCACAGCGCCGTGCTCTCGCCGTTTGATCCGGTAGTCTGGGACCGTAAACGCGCCGAGCAGTTATTCAACTTCATCTATCGGCTGGAATGTTATACCCCAGCGCCGAAACGGCAATACGGCTACTTTGTACTACCGTTGCTGCATCAGGGCAAACTGGTTGGCAGGATGGACAGCAAGTTGCACCGTAAGGGCGGTGTGCTGGAGATCTTTTCGCTGTGGCTGGAAGAGGGGGTTAAAGTGACTGCCGGACTGGAGAGCGGACTCCAGCGAGCAATTAATGATTTTGCGCGCTGGCAAGGGGCAGAAGAGGTTGTGCTGCGCCAGTTACCCGCGACGCTATTTGCTAACCAGCGGCAAGGTTGGGGCGTTGATGCCGCGTGATACGCGGGCTACCATCCTGTGATATGCTGCTGCCAAATCTATTCGGTCCATCAGGAGGAATCATGGATCACCGTTTACTCGAAATTATCGCCTGCCCGGTTTGCAACGGTAAGCTGTACTACAGCCAGGATAAGCAAGAGCTTATCTGTAAAGCCGACAGCCTGGCCTTCCCGCTGCGCGACGGGATCCCGGTACTGCTTGAAAACGAAGCGCGCTCGCTCGCGGTTGAAGAGAGCCAGCCATGAGTTTTGTCGTCATTATTCCCGCGCGATTTGCCTCCACGCGCCTGCCGGGGAAACCGCTGCAGGATATCAACGGTAAGCCGATGATCGTCCACGTGCTGGAACGCGCCCGCGAATCCGGCGCGGATCGCATTATCGTCGCCACCGACCATGAAGATGTCGCGCGTGCGGTTGAAGCCGCGGGCGGCGAGGTTTGTATGACCCGCGCCGACCATCAATCCGGCACCGAACGTCTGGCGGAAGTCGTTGAAAAATGTGCTTTCAGCGATGACACTATCATCGTCAATATTCAGGGTGATGAACCGATGATCCCGTCGGCGATCGTGCGCCAGGTGGCGGAAAACCTTGCGGCCAGCACCAGCGGGATGGCAACGCTGGCGGTGCCTATCCACGATGCCGAAGAAGCATTTAACCCGAATGCGGTCAAAGTGGTCATGGATGCCGACGGCTATGCGCTCTATTTTTCTCGAGCGACTATTCCCTGGGATCGCGATCGTTTTGCAAAATCGCGCGAAGAAATTGGCGATTCCCTGCTGCGCCATATTGGTATTTACGCTTATCGCGCCGGTTTTATTCGCCGCTACGTCAGCTGGGCGCCAAGCCCACTTGAGCAAATTGAGATGCTCGAACAGCTGCGCGTACTATGGTACGGCGAAAAAATCCACGTCGCGGTGGCGGAAGTGGTTCCTGGCACCGGCGTTGATACGCCGGAAGATCTGGAGCGCGTCCGCGCCGAGCTGCGTTAATCCTTGCCGTCCCCTTCGCCTGAAGGGGACATATTTCTGCCGCTAATTAGCCCATTTTTGATCTTATCCGCTGACAAGTCGCCCCCAGACGCTCATTATGAAAACAGTAGTCTTCATGAGGGTATCTATGATGGAACAGTTGCGAGCCGAACTGAGCCACCTGCTTGGCGAGAAGCTAAGCCGCGTGGAGTGCCAGCCCTTGAAGCTGATAATGAAATCCACATAATCCTGACCCGGATTGTACTGGTACTCAATATTCGGAACACCCTTACCGGTGTTATTGCCAGGATTGTGACGGGTTAACGGATCTACGATACTCGGACGGAGATAGCCTTTTTTGGTAGCTTCGCCAAGTGCTTCTGCGATGGTCTCTTTTGCGAAAGACGGGAAATTGTCATCGCCATAGGAAATCCAGGTGGTCGGATATCCCGGGGACTGGCAGACTGCCTTGTCCTGGGCCTTTGCAATATCCAGGTTCTCCAGCATGGAAGAAAGCATGCTCTTTGCGGTCTCGTTGGTTTCACGGTCCAGAGCAGCCTGAACCAGTGCTTTTACATCAGCTGAAATTTCGGTTACGGCTCTGATGCAGGCATCATGCATGGCTTCTTTCATCAGTTCTTTTTCCATAATAAAAACCTCCTTAAATGGTATTGGGTTTATGATAATTGAAATACTTTGTTGATATCATCGAATGTTTCCAGGTTATGCAGGTTGTCTAACAGGCGGGTAACCACGTCGGCACCAAGCATATCCTCCGTCAGCAGGCGGAATTTGCGGTCAGCCATAGCCCAGTCGAATGGATTCTTGAAGTCACCGATCGGGTAATCTACCTGATCCGTGATAACCTCGCCGTTCTTCATGGTGATGGTGAGCTTGTGGGACCACTGGTTCGGATCCTGATGGAACTCATCGTCCAGCTTCGGGCTGACATTGACCTTGATCTTGGACATCAGCTCTTTGATCTTCGGATTGTTGATGTTCTCGATGGTAAATACCCGGTCGCTTAAATCCCGTAAGATGATGGCAGCGGCAATACAGAACTGAACACTGAACTTGGCTGCATACGGATTCTCCGGATATGGGTTGTTTGTGGTCTGTACCGCGGTGCTGTAGGTATCGTCCGTAATGGATACGATATCGTCCGGATTGATGTCATGCGCTGCAAGAATCTTCTCAACACAGTAATCTGCGGAATGGGTGTGGCGGCAGCATGCATATGGCTTGAATGAGTTTTCCGTGATACGATAGCCTTCGCCGAAGCCCTTTACCAGATTGTTCATGTCATGCTCAGGGGCAAGGGCATTTACAAAAGCACGCTCACCTTCCAAAATGGTTGGAGCACCGGTAAAGCCAAGCTTTGCAAGTTCTGCAGCCCGCATGCCGCAGAGGTTTGCGTTTGCGGTATGGAGTACCTTACTCATGGAACCGCTTGCCAGGAATTCCCACAGGCCTGCAGCCTGGGTTCCGGCAGAACCGAAGCAGTTTACAATCTGCTCTTCGGTGAGACCGAGCAGTTTCGAGGCGGTGGCACCGGAGGAAAAAGCACCGACTACCGCAGTGGTATGCCAGTACTTGTAGGAGGAGGGGTTGATGGTTTCTCCGATGCGGGCACCGGCCTCATAGCCTGCGGCCACTGCCTCGATCACCTGTTTGCCGCTCAGATGAAGCTTCTGCGCAAGGGCAAAGGCAGTCGGCACGGTGATGACGGCCAGATGGGTGATGGAAGCGTTGTGAACGTCGTCCATATCCATGACGTGGCCAAATACCGCGTTCAGCGCGGCGGCCTGCTCAGCAGTCATATTCTGAAAACCAGGTTGGAACAGGCTGGCCTGGGGAGCGGTTACCTTCTCGGCATAATATTCTTTCCAGATGGATGATTCTTTCTTTGCGGAACCGGCAATGGCTACGCCCATGAAATCGAGGATACACATTTTGGTGATGTCAATGGTATGTTCATCAAAATGGTCATAATTCATATCCTTGATATAAGCGGCCAGTTTCCGGGTTTCCTGATTTGAACTGCTCATATAAAACCTCCTCACAGATGAATGAATTCGTAATAAACAAAAACACGGATTTTGTCGTTTTCACTGGTGGTATACCAGCTCTTATGTACAGAATACCACACATAATCACAAAAGAAAAGGGAAAATGAGAAAAAAATTATAAAAAATGCCGGGGTATTTTTGGGAACTATTGACAATAACAGAGGTTTTATTGTATCTTTTATATAAGAAAATGTGAAAAACGGAACAAACACATCATTTGTTATGAGATTTTCACAGGAGAAACAGAGGGGAAAACTATGGAAGAGAAGAAAGCGTCCAGGTCTGGAAACAAATACTATGAGGTGATTCTGGACTGGTTCCGTCAGCAGATCCTGTCCGGACAGATGAAAGAAGGAGATCCGATTCCGTCAGAGCGGGAACTGGCTTCTCAGTTTGGTGTCAGCCGGGTTCCGGTGCGGGAGGCCTTGAGAATCCTTGAATATATTGGAATTATCAACAATGGCCCGGATGGTATGACCATCCAGAGAGTGGATGTGCAGCTGTTTACGCCGGGGGCTAATTTTGCGACGGAGATCACCCAGGAAACCATAGAAAATCTGTTTGAAGTGCGAATTTTCCTGGAATCCGCAGCGGCATACTACGCGGCGCTTCGGCATACCGATGAGGACATTGTGCAGATCCGCGAAGCAATTCAGGCAATGTCGGTGGCCATCGATGATCCGGAATCGGACAGCGAATCCCTTACCAGGTCATCTCATGCGTTTCATCTGCGGGTGATCACGGCGGCCAAGAACCCGGTACTGGAAAATCTGTACCGCAGTCTCTACGATCTTCTGGAAATTTCCAAGCAGTATACCATGCGTCCGGAGAGTGTCAGTGATTCTACTCTCATGGATCATGAGGCGATTCTTTATAAGATTGAGAGCGGAAATGCCGAGGATGCCAGCAAATATATGAAATTCCATCTGAGCAGGGCACTGAAACGGGTCATGGCCGAGCATGAAAAAATGAAAGAATAGGGGAGAGGCCATGGATGCAAAGCGGGTCAATAAAGAATACAGCAATGCAGAGGCTGTGGATATCATCCACCAGGTGGCGAACCTTTATATTTCCACCAAGGTTCCGCGGGACTACGGAACCGGGGAGGAGTATACTTCGGTAGAAGTTCATACGCTGAAGCACATTGCGGACAATCCGGGAATTACGGTGACAGAACTGGCCAGGCACAACGGCAAGACAAAGGGCGCCATTTCCCAGATTTTAAAAAAGATTGAGGATAAGGGGCTGATCTGCCGCGGAGAATCCAAGGGCGAGAACAAATGCCCGTTGTTCCTGACGGAAAAGGGAAAGAGTCTGGACCAGGCACATCGGCAGTTTGATGAGGAACATTCCGGCGAGTCCATCAATCAGGTCCGGAAGTTTTACAGTGATGAGGAAATTAATCTGGCCTTTGATGTGCTGGAGACCTGGCTTTCCGTACGCCGGGAGGTACAGCAGCGGAGGATACAGCAGAAAAAAGAAGCCAGAAAGAAACAAATGTAACTGCAATACGGATCATAAAACAGAACAGGGAATTCAGCAAAGCGGAGCTGCCAGAACAGGTGGCTCCGTTTTATTGTATAAAATGCATAAAAGAGTTAAGAAATGTTTAGAGAAACGGCGACGAAGTTAACAACATATTAACTTCACAAGAGGGAGCCTTAGGGTTTAGAATCTAAACAGGCCAATTATTATTTTCATTTTCCTTAACGCGCGTACAAAAGAAGGTAAGGAGGTTGTGGGATGAGTAAAAAGCAACGGATCATCGAGCTTGCTATGCCGGCTGCCTTTATTCTGATGGCGGCTTACGTAGCGGTTCAGTCATTATCCATGGGAAGTGAGGGGATCTTTCCCATGATGTCTGCAGGAGTTCTGTTTCTTTGTGCAGTGTATCTGCTGTTCCAGACACTGAAAAAGCAGCAGGCGGTCGTGAATCTGCAGGGCGTAAATCTGAAAATGGTGGGAATTACGCTGCTGGCTCTGCTGGTATATGTGTTCCTGCTGAAAAAAATCGGTTATGTCATTGATACGTTTCTTCTCTGCGCGTTTATTATCCGCTCACTGGGATACCGGAAGTATGGCATGATCGCAGTCTGCTCCGCAGTTGCGGTGGCTGCAGTGTTTGTGATTTTTAAGGTGGTGCTGTCTGTGCCGCTTCCAATGATCATACTTGATTTTTAACGCGAGGAGGGAAATGTATGAGCGGTATTTTACTTGGGTTAGGGCAGCTGGCTCAGCCGATGGCCCTGCTGGCATTGCTTGGAGGCGTGGTGATCGGACTGATTGTTGGTTCGCTTCCTGGACTGAACGACAGCATTACCATGGCAGTTCTGATCCCGATCACATTTGGCATGGAGCCATGCGTAGCCATCTGTCTGCTGATCGGAATTTACTGTGCATCCGCGTGCGGCGGCTCTGTACCGTCTATTCTGTTAAAGATTCCGGGAACTGCATCCGCTACTGTAACAGCCTATGACGGTTACCCGATGTCACAGAAGGGAAAGAGCGGCGAGGCGCTGGGACTGGCTATCTCCAGTTCTACCTTCGGCGGCATCAGCAGTGCAATTGTTCTGCTGTTTCTGTCTCCGTTCCTGGCCCGTCAGGCTTTGAAATTCGGCCCGCCGGAATATTTCATGCTGGCCATCCTTGGCATGAGTACGGTAATCGGCATGGCTGGAAAGAACGTGGTAAAAAATATTCTGGCCATGGCCGTCGGCCTTTTATTCAGCTGTATTGGCATGAGCCCGCAGACCGGACTGGCCCGTTTCACCTTTGGACAGGTCAGTCTGATGGATGGGATTTCCCTGATTCCAATGCTGATCGGTCTCTTCGGTATTACTTCTATATTAGAAATGATCGAATCCATCAAGGGAAAGACCGATGCCAGGCAGTTTGTGGAGGACGTAAAAGAGAATTACCAGAAGGTAAAGGTAACACTGCCGGATCGGGCTATGGCCAAACGCCTGCTTCCAATCTGGATCCAGTCCAGTGTCATTGGTAATGTCATCGGAATCATCCCGGGTGCCGGCATGATCATGGCGATCTTCATGGCTTATGATCAGGCTTCCAGAAGATGTCCGAATCTGGAATTTGGTACTGGCGTACCGGAGGGCGTTGCAGCGCCGGAATCAGCCAATAACGCAGTGGTAGCAAGCTCCATGGTACCTCTTCTGTCTCTGGGCGTTCCCGGAAACTCTACCTCATCCCTGTTTCTGGGCGCGCTGACTATTCAGGGACTCAGAACCGGCCCGACTCTGTTCCGTGATACTCCGGAGATGGCCTACATGATCATTCTGGGCTTCCTGCTGGCGAATATCATTATGCTTCCGCTGTCTGTTTACTACTGCAATGTACTGGCCACGGCCGTACTGCGCCTGAACCGGAAGATCTTAAGCGGCATTGTTCTGGTATTATGTGTGACTGGTGCCTTTGCGGTAAGCAACAATATCTTTAATGTTGCGGTTATGGTATTCTTTGGATTCGTGGGCTACAGCTTTAACAAATATAAAATCCCGCAGTCTCCGCTGATTCTGGCTTCCATTCTGGGCAGCATGATGGAGAATAACTGGACCCAGAGCATGAAGTTTGCGGATGGTTCCCTGAGCGTGTTTGTTACAAGACCGTTAAGCTGCGGTCTGCTGATTCTCTCAATTATTTTCATTGGACTTCCGCTCTGGAAACAATGGAAAGCAAAAAAAGCATAAAGAAGAACAGGATATCCATTACAAAACAGAATGGATATCCTGTAAACAGGACTGTCTGAACGGGCAGTCCTGTTTTGCTTTCCGAGGTTGTATTTCTGGAAAAAATGAAAGAAAACAGATTGACAAAAAGGAAAATATCCAGTATAACATATTAACACACCAGTTAAGTAGGAATAAGGTTAAGCAAACAAAGAAATGATTGCGATCCGGGCATAAAGAAAACCTTTCCACTTTAGAAAACAAGACAAAATTAAAAAAATAAAGGGAAAAGGCAAAAAAACGGATCAAAACGGAATTCACACTTTCTTTTATGTGGTAAATTGCACAAAAAAAATCAATAACTTTATTGGAATACAACAAACTGTACAATGGTATATTGACAAACTAAAAAAAGGGTTTAGACTCTAAACATGTTCAACATATGGTATACCAAAGTGGTCCTGATAGGAAATGCCTATGGGACAATCAAAAAGCAGTATTTTACAAATGTCGGTCCAGAGCCTATGATGAAAACAGGCATAGGGAGAGGGTTACCGGTGCTGATGAAGAAAGGGGAATGCTGAAGATGAGTTTGGTACATGATTTTGACGAGGTTGTCAACCGGAGAGGAACTGATTCCAAAAAATATTCCGTATATCCGGAAGATGTCATCCCAATGTGGATTGCAGACAGTGATTTTAAGGCTCCGCAGCCGGTTGTAGATGCGCTGGTAGCAAGAATGCAGCAGGGCGTATACGGCTACACTCCGATTAGCGAGCGTTTAAAGAAAGCAGGAGCAGGATGGCAGAAAAAACGTTTCGGGTGGGACGTGGATCCGGAATGGGTTGAATTTGTTCCGGGCGTTATTACCGGACTGATTTGTGCGGTACGTGCATTGAGCCAGCCAGGAGACAACATTGTGATCCAGTCTCCGTGTTATCCGCCGTTCTCAGATCTTTCCGATCATAACGGACGCCATTTATTAAGAAACAAGCTGGTTTTAACCGGAGATCATTACGAGATTGACTTTGAAGACTTCGAAGAGAAATGTAAAGATCCGAGAACAAAATTATTTATCCTCTGTAACCCGCAGAACCCGACTGGTCATGTGTTTACGAAAGAGGAACTTACAAAGCTTGGAAATATCTGCATGAAATACCATGTAATTGTTCTTGCAGATGAGATTCATCAGGATCTCGTAAGCAGCGGACACAAGCACATTCCGTTTGCAAGTATCTGTGAGGAATTCGAGCAGAACAGCGTTTCCTTTATGAACCCAAGCAAGACCTTCAATGTTCCGGGATTCCGTACCGCGGCCTTCATCGCTGCAAACCCGGTACTCAAGAATGCAGTTCATGATATCGTAGTCAATAATAAGCAGATTGGTGAGAATATCTGCGGAACCATTGCATTCTGTACTGCATATGAAGCGTGCGATTACTATGCAGACCAGCTTGCAGTTTATATTGAAAAGAACCGTGCCCTTGTCGAGGAAACCCTGAAAGATGTAAAGGGAATCAAGGCAATCCATGCAGATGGTACTTATTTCGTATGGCTGGACTGCCGCGGACTGAATATGAGTCAGGACGAGCTAAACAAATTCTTTGTTGAGACTGTGAAGCTTGGATTTAACAGCGGCAAGACCTTTGGTCCGGATGGAGAGGGATTCCTCCGGATGAACATCGCCTGTCCAAAATCCACGGTAGAACAGGCACTTGATCGGATCGTGAAAGCGCTGGCATAAACCAGGCTTGGAAATGAACGATAGATAAAAGAAAAAGGAGAGAGACAGTATGAAAAAAAGAATGGCAGCATTATTATTCGCAGGAATCATGGCAGCATCTTTAGCAGGATGCTCCAGCAAACCTGCAGAGACCACTGCAGCAGCTACCGAAGCAGCTACCGAGGCAGCAGCTGAAACAAAGGCAGAGGAGACTGCAGCAGAAGAGAAGGCAGCTGAGACCGTGAAAGAGGCTGCAAAACCGGTAATTTTTTCGTTCATGTCAGGCACCTCTTTTCTTTGGAAATACTCATAGATTG
>OGZV01002234.1_pt1 | contig 15712 bp, 10 predicted proteins | sample 1576861 | NCBI WGS metagenome assembly OGZV01 (sample SAMEA3541501, study PRJEB24748) | human gut metagenome | biome: human gut; feature: human-associated habitat; material: faeces | place: China | collected 2012
CGAAGATACGGACGCCGATACCGATGCAGCAGCTGAAGCGATTCCAAGCGCAGCTCCGGACAGTACTGACAATTCCGATGATGGTTCCGCTGACGGTTCCGATGACGGTTCCGAGAATACCGGTGATGATACTGACAATTCCGGAACAGACGACAACACCGGTGGCGATGATGGCAGCGATGACACCGGCGAAGATCCTGTAGAATATTATGAATGACCTCCAGCATACGTATCTTTCATAAACACCATATAAAAAAGTGGTTTCCTGAAATTATGGAAACCACTTTTTTTACTTTTAATAACTTCTTACTGTCTCGCAGTTTATCAGTACAGGCAAGTCCCACCCCCTGCTTATTGCTTTTCGCAATTAAAGCAGGTGACTTCCCTGGTTCGGTTAAAGTACCATCTTGGCTGCACCGTAGATTCCTGCATCATTGCCAAGTGTCGCGATCACGATAGGAGTATCCTTGCAGGATTCAAAAGCATACTCTCTGTAATATTTCCGGATACAGTCAATAAGCGGCTGTCCGGCCTTGGAAACTCCTCCACCGACAACAATGGTCTCCGGATCTGTCACACAGCAAATAATGGCAAGAGCACCACCCAGCTGCTCTCCGACCTTTTCCATGGTTGCTACAGCTACCGGATCATTCTCCTTAAATGCGTCCAGAACTGCTTTTGCGGAAATCTCTCCGGCATCTCTGAGAACTCTGTTCTCACCGGAAGCTGCAAGCTCTTTTTTTGCCATGCGGACAATTCCGGTCGCAGAAGCATACTGTTCCAGACAGCCCCTGTTTCCGCAGTTGCAGGCTTCTGTTTCATGATGATCCACATTGGCATGTCCGATCTCGCCGCCGGCACCATGATGTCCGGTCACGATCTTTCCGTCAACAATGATACCACCGCCTACACCTGTTCCAAGTGTTACCATGATCACATCGGAGGAGCCTGCTGCAGCACCCTTCCATGCTTCTCCCAATGCCGCTACATTGGCGTCATTTCCGGCTTCAGCATGAAGGCCTGTAAGTTCTTCCATCTCTCCAACAACATTCTTATATCCCCAGTAGAGATTTACTGCACATGCTACTTCTCCTTTGGAGTTTACCGGTCCCGGAACACCGATTCCGACGCCTTCCACATCCTCTTTGGAGATACCCTTTTCTTCCATCTTGGCATTTACTGCTGCTGCCACATCAGGAAGAATCTGATCTCCATTATTTTCTTTACGGGTGGGAATCTCCCATTTCTCAACAAGAGTACCATCCGTGCGGAAAAGTCCGCATTTTACAGTTGTTCCACCTACATCGATTCCAAAACAATATGTTCTCATTTCTTACCCTCTCTTATTCTTCGTCATCCGGATTTTCTCTTTTTTTCGCAAGATTTGCCTGTACACGCTTGTACAGAGCCTCTGCCGCATTGTATCCCATCTTCTTCTGTCTGTGGTTGACAGCCGCTGCCTCAACGATGATCGCCAGGTTACGGCCCGGACGGATCGGAAGAGAATGGCATACCACCTTATTTCCAAGGTACTCTGTATACTCCTCATGCAGTCCAAGACGATCGTATTCCTTGTCTCTGTCCCACTCCTCAAGCTTGATCACAAGATCGATAGACTGGGTATCCTTAACGCTCTCAACACCGAACAGTGTTTTTACATCGATGATACCGATACCACGAAGTTCGATAAAGTGACGTGTGATATCCGGTGCAGATCCCACCAGTGTTACGTCACTGACCTTACGGATCTCAACAACATCATCACTGACAAGACGATGGCCTCTCTTGATCAGCTCCAGGGCTGCCTCACTCTTACCGATACCGCTCTCACCTGTGATCAGGATTCCCTCGCCGTAAACATCAACCAGCACACCATGAATAGAAATGCATGGTGCAAGCTCCACATTCAGCCATCGGATGATCTCTGCTGTAAATTCCGATGTCTTCTTCTCTGTCTGGAATACCGGGATATTTGCCTTTTCTGCCATCTCCAGAAGCATCTTTTCCGGTGGAAGGTTCCTGCAGAAGATCAGACAAGGAATCTTATAAGAAAGCAGTGTCTCATAAATCTGCTTTTTCTTATCTTCATCTGTCATCTTCTCCAGAAATGTATATTCTACATAACCAATGATCTGTACACGTTCCGAATCAAAATGTTCAAAAAATCCCGTCAGCTGCAGTGCCGGTCTGTTAATATCTGGTATCTCTACATCTTTATCAGACAAATCTACATCCGGTGTTAGATTTTTAAGATTCATTTTTTCAACAAGTGTTTTTAATTCAACTTTATTCGCCATATTCTTCTACCTCACACGTATTAAAAATCTGATACACTTATTATAGCATACTTAAGGATTCCGGTGAAAAAATTTATATACTTCCTGTGCAGATTTTCCATTCATACTTGGCAGTTCTTTTAACTCTTCTACCGTTGCATTACGGATTGCGTCAATATTCTCAAAGTGCCGCATCAGATCTTTTCTTCTTGCAGGGCCGACTCCCGGAATATCGTCCAGCACAGAATGCACCTGCCCCTTGCTGCGCAATTGTCTGTGAAATGTAATTGCAAAACGGTGCGCTTCGTCCTGTATCCTGGTAATCAGCCGGAAACATTCCGAGTTGCGGTCAATCGGAACTTCGGTATTATTAAAATACAGTCCTCTCGTTCTGTGATTGTCATCTTTTACCATTCCACACACCGGAATATGCAGATGAAGCTTTTCCAGTACTTCCAGTGCTATATTCACCTGACCCCGTCCTCCGTCCATCATGATCAGATCCGGAAATATCTGAAAGCCTCCGGTTTCACTTTCTTCCTGCTGTTCACGCAATCCATGCCCGAATCTTCTGGTCAGTACTTCATTCATACTAGCATAATCATCCGGACCCTGCACAGTTTTAATTTTGAATTTGCGGTAATCGTTCCGTTTTGGTTTTCCATGTTCATAGACTACCATCGATCCGACAGAATCGAATCCGTTCGTATTGGAAATATCATATGCCTCCATGCGTATGATGCCTTTTAGTCCCAGTATCTTTTCCAGTTCTTTCACTGCACCGATCGTTCTTCCCTCTTCACGTTTCAGACGTTCTCTGTCATTCTTTAACACCATCTGCGCATTCTTTTGTGCCAGTTCTACCAGTTTTTCCTTCGTTCCCTTCTTCGGAATGCGAAGATGTACTCTGCGTTCTCTCCTTGCCGTCAGCCATTCTTCAATAATATCCTGATCTTCAATCTCTTCCGGCAGCATCAGTTCCGCAGGAATATATGGTGTGCCTGCATAGAACTGCTTGATAAAGCTTGACAATATCTCGCCTTCCGTATCATTTTCTGCGCTCTTCAGATAAAAATGATCCCGTCCGATCAGTCTTCCGCTTCGAATAAAAAATACCTGCACAACTGCATCTTCTCCCTCAGAAGCCATTGCAATGATATCTCTGTCATCTCCTGCCGTATCTGTGATTTTCTGCTTCTGAGCAACCTTCTGTACACTTGTAAGCAGTTCTCTGTATTCAATTGCTTTTTCGAACTCCAGACTATCCGATGCTGCCATCATCTTTTCTTCCAGTTCTTTTAACACCAGATCATAATGTCCATTCAGGAAACGTACAACTTCGTCTATGGATTTCCGATACTCTTCCTGAGAAATGTATCCCTGGCATGGTGCCTGGCACTGATGGATATGATAATTCAGACAAGGTCTCTCTTTCCCTATGTCTTTTGGCAGCGAACGGTTACAGCTGCGGATATGATAAAGCTTACGGATCAATTCTATCGTATCTTTCACTGCACCTGCACTGGTATAAGGCCCAAAATATTTTGCCTTGTCCTTCTTCATCTGTCTTGCCAGCATAACCCTCGGAAACGGCTCATTTACTGTAACTTTTATAAACGGATAACTCTTGTCATCCATCAGCATAGTATTATACTTCGGTCTGTGTTCCTTTATCAGATTACACTCCAACACCAGTGCTTCCAATTCAGAATCTGTCACAATGTATTCAAATCTGGAAATATGTGTCACCATCTGTTCTATCTTGGCACCTTTATTCCTGCTGCTCTGAAAATACTGACGGACACGGTTCTTAAGGCTGATTGCCTTTCCGACATAGATGATTGCATCCTTTTCATCGTGCATCAGGTATACACCCGGTTTTCCGGGCAGCTTCTTCAGTTCTTCCTGTATGTTAAAATTCTCCATATACGTCTCCTGTATATTTTTTATTTTCTAATTCTAAACATCTTCTCTGATTTTTGAATCCTGTTATCGCTCTTTTTCCGAATCTTTTACAATCAATAAAGAATAATAGCCTGCCTGCTCCGGAACATCTTCTATTCTTTCATAGATCTGCTCCTCTGGCATTCCACAGTTTTCTATCATCTTTACATTCACATTTCCGTCTTTTTCTTCCAGAGTCCTCTTTACTTCACTTATTCCGGATGCGGACTTCATCAGAATCTTTGTACCGGAATAGTTTAGTGCCGCTTCTATACCATAGCTGGATGGGATTACATGAAGTTCTTCTGCCCGGTCAACAAGACTGTCATCCAGTCTCGCCGCTGCAGCACAAAAGGACGGAATTCCGCTGATGATCGTTGTCTCATACCCTTTTGCTTTTACTATGCAATGAATGTACATATAAGTCGAATAGATTGTCGGATCTCCCAGCGTCAGATATGCTACATCCTTCCCTTTTTCCAGTTCTTCTATAATTCTCCCTGCTGCATTTTCATAATTCCGATCCAGAATCTGTCTGTCCTTTGTCATCGGCGTATCCAGATCCAGGAATTCTTTTTCTTCCATGTTCTCTATCATCTCCGCTGCAATCCTGTAGCTGACCGCATGTTTCCTGCCTCTCGCAGGCACTGCGAGCACTTGGCATTCCTTTATGATACGCACTGCTTTATATGTCATAAGTTCCGGATCTCCCGGCCCGACTCCGACTCCGAATAATCTTCCCTTCATACTCTTTCCTCCAGAATACTCTCATCCTGCCTATTATATACCAGGCAGATATAATTGAAAAGAAAAAAGATACAGGGCTTTCTCAAACTTTACCCTGTATCTTTCCTCGTATATCTATTCTCTTTATACTTATTCTTCTTCGCAGACAACTTCCTTTATTGCTTCAACAGGTTCTTCGGCTGTATCATCTGCAGATTTCATAACAAACCCTTCACCTTCTACCGGATTCATACCGATTCTTGCTTCTTCCTTCTTCGGTGCATCCGGATCAATTCCTTCTACTTCATGGAAGATTTCCATAAATTCTTTTCCGGTGATCGTCTCTTTTTCGATCAGGAATGCCGCAATCCTATCCAGTGACTGTCTGTGATCTCTCAGCAGTTGTTTTGCTTCTTCATAAGCATCTTTCAGCATTTTCATGACTTCTTCATCAATCTCGGATGCTGTCTGCTGTCCACAGTTGCTGACCGGACGTCCGTCCAGATAACGGTTCTGAATGGATTCCAGACCGATCAGTCCGAACTTCTCACTCATACCATACTGTGTGATCATGGCTCTTGCAACGCTTGTTGCTTTCTCGATATCATTGGAAGCTCCCGTTGTAACCGTATCAAATACCACTTCTTCTGCGGCACGTCCTGCAAGCAATCCGACTAACATCGCCTGAAGTTCCTTCTTCGTATTCAGGAATTTTTCTTCCTCCGGAGTCTGCATAACATAACCAAGTGCTCCCATCGTACGTGGAACAATCGTAATCTTCTGTACCGGTTCCGCATCTTTCTGCAATGCGCTTACCAGCGCATGTCCGACTTCATGGTAGGAAACGATTCTCCGTTCTTCCTGACTCATAATCCGGTCTTTCTTCTCTTTTCCTACAAGTACTACTTCTACTGCTTCAAATAAGTCTGACTGACACACTGCATTTCTTCCATGTTTTACTGCATTGATTGCTGCCTCATTGATCATATTGGCGAGATCAGAACCAACTGCTCCTGAAGTTGCCAGTGCAATCTCTTCCAGATTAACAGTCTCATCCATCTTTACATCTTTAGAATGTACCTTCAGGACCTCTACACGTCCTTTCAGATCTGGTTTTTCCACGATGATTCGTCTGTCAAAACGTCCTGGTCTCAATAACGCAGGATCCAGGATCTCCGGTCTGTTGGTTGCTGCAAGAAGCACCAGTCCTTTATTGCTTTCAAATCCATCCATCTCCGCAAGAAGCTGGTTCAGTGTCTGCTCACGCTCATCGTTGCCGCCCATCTGATTGTCACGGCTCTTACCGATTGCATCAATCTCATCAATGAAAATGATACATGGTGCCATCTGCTGAGCCTGTTTAAACAGATCACGTACCCTGGATGCTCCTACCCCGACATACATTTCCACAAATGCTGAACCGCTCAGTGAGAAGAATGGTACCTTTGCTTCACCGGCTACTGCTTTCGCCAAAAGTGTCTTACCGGTTCCCGGAGGACCGACTAACAACGCTCCTTTCGGAAGCTTTGCACCGACACTCGTATATTTCCCGGGATTATGCAGAAAATCTACTACTTCCTGTAAGGACTCTTTTGCTTCATCCTGACCGGCCACATCTTTAAATGTCACACCTGTCTGCTTCTCTACATACATCTTGGCATTGCTCTTACCGATTCCCATCATGCCGCCGCCTTTTGACATACGCTTTGTCATCCAGACGATCATTCCGACAAAGAATGCGATTGGCAGGAATGTTAAGATAACGTTCATTGCTACCGCGGATGTGGTATCCGGAATCTCCTGATTAAATTCTACACCGGCTTTTTCCAGACGCTTGGTCAGTTCGTCATCATTCACAACTCCGGTATAATATTCCTGTGAAATTCCACTGTCCTTATCCTTCTTCGTGACAATCATGATCTTATCACTCTGAATCTCTACTTTTTTGACCTTGCCGTCATCTACCATCTTCAGGAATTTATTATAAGTAATCTCTTTTGCAGAGGTCATTCCCTGAAACTGGAACAGTGCAACCACAAGAATCGATGTAATAACTGTGACCAATAAAATAAACGAAATACCTTGTTTATTATTCTTGTTATTCTTATTATTCTGGTTGTCCATTTTAATCCTCCTGTATAACTAATTATTATAAAGACCACTATGTTAGAAATCAATAAAAACATTATGAAAAGATTGTAAACTTCCTATGTGTTGTAGTATACTTAAAATGAAAATGCTTATGCCGGTTCCGGCAGATTTTCCACTATAAAAGATTAAATATATTTTAGATGAGGGAATGTACTTATGAAAATTGGATTCGATAATGAAAAATACCTGAAGATGCAGTCTGAACATATCCGTGAACGTATCGGACAATTTGACAACAAACTGTATCTGGAATTCGGAGGCAAACTTTTTGATGATTTCCATGCCTCCAGAGTTCTTCCTGGATTCCAGCCTGACAGCAAACTCCGTATGTTATGCGAGCTGTCCGATCAGGCCGAAATCGTAATCGTCATCAGCGCTGAAGATATTGAAAAGAATAAAATCCGTGGTGACCTTGGTATCACGTATGATTCCGATGTACTCCGCCTGATGCATATCTATCAGGGACTTGGGCTCTATGTCGGAAGTGTCGTTATTACCAAATATAACGCACAGGAAAGTGCCGAATTATTCAAAAACCGTCTGGAAAAGCTTGGCATCAAAGTGTACCGTCACTACCTGATTCCCGGATATCCGACAAATGTACCTTTTATCGTAAGTGACGATGGTTACGGAAAAAATGATTATATAGAAACAAGCCGTCCTCTGGTCGTTGTGACTGCTCCGGGACCTGGAAGCGGAAAGATGGCTGTCTGCCTGTCACAATTATATCATGAACACAAGCACGGAATCAAAGCAGGTTACGCCAAATTTGAGACATTTCCAATCTGGAATATTCCGTTAAAACATCCGGTCAACCTGGCTTACGAGGCAGCTACGGCCGACCTGAATGATATTAATATGATAGATCCGTTTCACCTGGAAGCCTATGGTGAGACAACGATCAACTATAACCGTGATGTAGAGATTTTCCCTGTATTAAATGCTATGTTCCAGCGCATCTACGGAGAAAGTCCTTACAAATCCCCAACAGATATGGGGGTAAATATGGCTGGCAACTGTATCTGCAATGATGACGCATGTAGAAACGCTTCCTGTCAGGAAATCATCCGCAGATACTATGCATCCAGGAGAAGACTTCTTCTCGGCGCATGCTCTGAAGAAGAAACTTATAAATTAGAAATGTTAATGAACCAGGCAGATATTACCGTTCATGACCGTCCGGTAGTCGATGCGGCTCTCACCGAATCCGAGCGTACAGGCGGGCCTGCAGCTGCACTGGAACTCCCAGACGGCTCGATCGTGACAGGCAAGACATCGGATCTTCTTGGCGCATGCTCTGCTCTTCTTTTGAATGCATTAAAAGAACTTGCAGGTATCGGACATGAGATCAAAATCATCTCTCCACAGGCGATCGAACCAATCCAGAGTCTGAAAACAAAATATCTGGGAAGCCGCAATCCACGCCTTCATACCGATGAAGTTCTGATTGCCCTTTCTGTAAGTGCTGCTACCAGTGAAGATGCAAAACTTGCGATGGAACAGCTTCCTAAATTAAAAGGCTGTCAGGCTCATGTATCTGTTATGCCGGGGTCTGTAGACATCAAACAATTCAAACTGCTGTCTATTCAGGCAACTTTTGAAGCAAAATATGAAAAAAACTCTGTATTTTTTAATAACAAAGGTGTATAATCTTAAAGTATTTTTTTTGAACACTTTATATAACAGAGAAACTAATTTTGACTTAAGGAGGAAGTTATGGCAGTAAAATACGTATTCGTTACAGGCGGTGTAGTATCTGGATTAGGTAAGGGGATTACAGCTGCATCTCTCGGACGTCTGCTGAAAGCTCGTGGTTACACAGTTACAATGCAGAAATTTGATCCATACATCAACATTGACCCTGGTACTATGAACCCTGTACAGCATGGTGAAGTATTTGTAACTGATGATGGTGCTGAGACCGACCTTGACCTTGGACATTATGAAAGATTCATCGATGAAAGTCTGAGCAAGAATTCCAACGTAACAACCGGTAAGATTTACTGGTCTGTTCTTCAGAAGGAACGCCGTGGAGATTTTGGCGGAGGAACGGTTCAGGTTATCCCACATATTACAAACGAAATCAAATCCCGTTTTTATCGCAATCCAGCCGCTGAGAATACGGAAATTGCCATTATTGAAGTCGGCGGAACCGTTGGTGACATCGAAAGTCAGCCTTTCCTGGAAGCCATTCGTCAGTTCCAGCATGAAAAAGGACGTGAAAATGTTATCCTGATTCATGTCACACTGATTCCATATCTGAAGGCTTCTCAGGAAATGAAGACAAAACCTACCCAGGCAAGCGTTAAAGATCTTCAGGGAATGGGAATCCAGCCGGATATTCTGGTATGCCGTTCCGAATATCCACTCGGTGTCGGACTGAAAGACAAAATCGCATTATTCTGTAATGTACCGTCTAATCATGTACTGCAGAACCTGGATGTAGAATATCTGTATGAAGCTCCTCTTGCAATGGAAGAAGAGAATCTTGCAGGTGTTGTATGTGAATGTCTCCACCTCGACTGCCCGGAACCGGATTTAAAAGACTGGACAGAAATGGTCGACTACCTTAAGAATCCAACCACCGAAGTCACAGTTGCTTTGGTTGGTAAATATATTCAGCTTCATGATGCTTACATCAGTGTTGTAGAAGCATTAAAACACGGTGGAATCTTCAGCCGTGCTACTGTAAATATCAAATGGATCGATTCAGAAACCGTTACTGCCGATAATGCCGAGGAATTATTTAGTGACGTAAGTGGTATCCTGGTTCCCGGCGGATTCGGTAACCGTGGTATCGAAGGAAAGATCGAGGCAATCAAATATGCACGTACACACAATATACCGTTCTTAGGTCTCTGCCTTGGAATGCAGCTTTCTATCGTAGAATTTGCAAGAGATGTCATCGGTTACAATGATGCTCACAGTGCAGAACTTGATCCAAACACCACTCATCCGGTCATCCATATCATGCCAGAGCAGATTGGCATTGAAGATATCGGCGGAACTTTAAGACTTGGGGCTTATCCTTGTGTACTTGATAAGACATCCAAAGCTTACGAAATGTACGGAACAGATCAGATCAGTGAGCGCCACCGTCATCGTTACGAGGTCAATAATGACTACCGCGAGGCTCTTACTTCTCACGGCATGAAGCTCTCCGGTCTCTCACCGGATGGAAGGATTGTTGAAATGATTGAAATTCCTGAACATCCTTGGTTCATCGCCACACAGGCACATCCGGAATTAAAATCAAGACCAAACAGACCGCATCCATTGTTCAGAGGATTTATCGAAGCTTCTCTGAAATATCAGGAAGAACATAAATAACTATTAAACGAATAAAAACAGGGAAGCTGTTGCTAACGCTTGCGTATCATGCAACAGCTTCCCTGTTTTTATCTCTGTATATAACGGATCCGATAACAGATTTTCCGTCCTTATACCGACCAGCTTACAGAACTTCCCTTGTCCGTCTTTTTCACTACAAGCTTATGATCGATCTGTTCTTTCAGTTCATTTACATGTGAAATAATTCCCACCAGTCTGTCTTTATCCGCAAGATCATTCAGTACACGAATTGCCTGATCTCTCGATGCATCATCCAGAGATCCGAACCCTTCATCTATAAACATCGTATCCAGATGGATCGCACCTGCTGTATTCTGCACTATATCAGAAAGTCCCAATGCCATAGACAGCGCTGCCATAAAAGATTCTCCGCCGGATAAGGTTTTGACATCTCTGATCGTATCTGTTGCCATATGATACACATCCAGTTCCAGTCCGGCCTGTCCCTGGCTTCCCAGCTTTTCAACATCTCTGCATTGCAGAATGAATTCGCCGGATGTCATACGGATCAGCCTCTTATTTGCGGCACGTATGATCTGCCGGAAATATTGCCTCTGGATATAAGTCTCGAAGTCCAGTTTTGCAGTTCCACTCAGATTTCCATTCGCCGTCTTACTCAGATTACCAATGATTTCATACTGGTTCTGCAGTCCACTGTTCTTCTCAAAATTGCGTCTCAGATTCTCCCTGATTTCTCTATTCTTTTCATTGATATTATGAAGCCTCATATATTCCCTTCGGATCTGCTCCAGCACTTCAGATGCTTCTTTTATTTCCTGTTTAATCTGCGCTATATCTTTCTTTTCTTTCCCCTTCAGTTGCTGTTCCAGTAATTTTCTGTTTGCTTCCAGTTCCTGAAGTTCTCTCTGATATGCTTCTGTCCACCGTTCTGCTTCTTCCAGTTCTGTCTCCTTCATGCATTTCCTATGATAACTCTCCTCATCCGCAAATCCCTGTGCCTTCATTACCTGTTCATAACGGAGTTTCTTTTTCTCTGCTTCTTTCTGAGATTGTAGAGCAGATGCCTTCACGGTCTTACTACGTCCTTCCAGTTCCTTTTCTTTATTTTGCATTTCTGTCAGACGTCTGGTCACTGTCTCATAATTCTTTCTCAACTGCTCCAATGCTCCTACTGTCTGTGCCAGATGTTTTTCTGCTTCTTCTATGGTCTCATATGGCAGTTTCTCCTTCGCAGTCTGATATTCAGCCTGTACTTTTGTATATACCAGCTTTGATTCCGTCAGGCATTGGTCCGTTTCCCTTTCTTTTCTTTCCAGTTCCACCGACTGCTCCGTAATCTGTTCCTGATTCTTCTTTAATGCTTTACATTTTTCGGAAATCTGTTCCAGTTGTTTTAATTGTTCTTCTGTTTCTGCAAACGTCTGTCCCAGATTTTGCATAATCTTTTTCCAGTTAGTCTTAAATCCGTCTTCCGGCGCATCTTTTATGTTCATTTGAAGCGTCTGGCAGATTTCCTGTGCTGCCTGGTATCCTGCAAGACATTCCCTGAATGCAGCGACTTTTATATCTCTTGTTTTTTCTTTCCTGTCTCTTTCCTCCTTTGCAGATTCTACTTCTGCCTGTGTCGGTGCTTCGTCACTTAATAATGTAATCTGAGGATGTTCTCTGGAACCACAGACCGGACAAGGCTGTCCTGCTTCCAGTGTCAAAGCCAGTATTCCCGCCTGTTCTTTCAGAAACTTCTGATACTTCATTTCATATTCCGCCCATGCATGTTCATAATTCTTCTGTTCACATTCAGCTTCTTTCTTTGCTCTTTCGCAGTCTTCCTTTAATTGTTCTTTTCTGTTTTCCTGTCTGTCCAGTTCCTTATATTGCCGCATTTTTTCTTCTGTCTGTTGTTTTTTATTTCTGCATTCATTTATGCATATCTCAACATCTTCGTGTTGCTTTAGAAATTTAATTATTTCTTCATTCTTATTCTGCAGGATTTCATTCTTTTCTTTTATTATTCTTGCATGATTTAGATATTTTTTTATTTCTTCTGCAAGTTTATTCAAAGTTTCCTGCTTTTTATTAATACTCTCATATTGCAAAATTGCATCCTGTATCCGCACTTTTTTCTCAGTCAGTACAATCTCTTTTTCTGTCTTTTCTTTCACAGCCTCTTTCTGATCTTCTGTAAGTTCCTTCAACAATTGTCTGCATTCCTGTAATTTCTTTTGAAGACTGTGATCCTGTGTTTTTAACTCTGTCAGCCTTTTTTCTTCTTCCAGATATCTCTTTTCCTCTGTCCTGACACGTTCTGCACTCTTACCGGACTGTATCTGCTCTTTCATAAGCTCATATTTTGCCTTTTCCGCTGTTTTTTCTTTCAGATGGCTCAGTACCTGTCCATACGAATCAAAGAGCTGATCCAGAAGTTCTGCTTCCTTCAGCAGACGGTTCTTATCTTCCAGAAGCACCTGTGCCCCGTCTGCTTCTTTTTTGCAGGCCTTTTCCAATCGGCTTCCCTGTCCGATGATTTCTTTTAGTATCTCCGATATTCTGTCTCTGTCCGGAATATCCTGTCCGGATACTTCTTTCCATTTTCTGCTAAGCTCCGTTTCTTTTCCGTTCTCACACACCGGATACTCTGTCCTGGCCATCTCAAGCTTCATTTCCTGCAGATTCTGTTCCAGTTTGACATATAACTGTACTGCCTGTTTCTTCAATTCTTCCTGTATTCTGTAATAAAAGCGTGTCTGAAATATTCTGGAAAATATCTTTTTCCGTTCTTTTGATTCAGCCAGCAGAAGCTTCAGAAATTCTCCCTGTGCAATCATGGAAATCTGGGTAAACTGATCTGCATCCAGCCCTGTAATTTCTACGATCTTCTGATCCGTCTCTCTCTTCTTTCCTTTGAATACACTTCCATCCGGCAGTGTCAGTTCTACCTTTGGGGTCTCCTTCACATATCTCAGTGACCCGTCTGCATATTTTCTTTTTCCCAGGCGCATATATTCTGGATTTCTTAGTATCTTATATTGTTTCTTTTGATATATAAACGTGTACTCAACATAAGTATCCGTTCCTTCATCCGCATACTGGCTCCGCATCATATTTCCATCTCTGGTGCCGCCGCTGGTCCTGTCATACAACGCATATGTGATTGCATCAAAGATCGTAGTCTTACCTGCACCTGTATCTCCTGTGATCAGAAACAGTCCATTGGGAATCTCTGTAAAATCAATCTCTGTTCTGCCGGCATATGATCCAAACGCTGACATAATAAGCTTAACCGGTCTCATCTACTCCACTCCCTTCACATTGTCAAAGATTTCTTTCATGATTGTCTCCTCCTGCGTATTCATCTCTCTTCCCTGCATCTCCTTATAGAATTCACAAAAAGAGGTAAACGGATCTTTCATAACAAGTTCTTCATCCATTTCTTTTAATTTGGTTCTTGTTCTCTGATTATCTACCCGGATCTCTAATATATGGGAAAATACCCGTTCCAGCTGCTCTTTCGGTTTATATGGATCGATCTCATCCGTCAGCGTAATACTGATGTAATCCTCTTTTTCTTCTTCACCGGCTTCTTTTATAATTTCTTCCAGCGTTCCTTTTTTCTTCCTGACATCTCTGAGCGGATGCAGCGGATAGCATGCAATTTCCGGCTTCTCCCCTTTTTCTTTTAAAGTCACCACAGTAAGACTTTTGGTCTGCGTGCTCTCACTGACAGAATACTTCAAAAGCGTACCGCAATACCGGATCTTTGGCCTGCTGACGTACTGTGCCCCATGAAGATGTCCAAGCGCCACATAATCAAATTCTTTCACTGCCCCGATATCTACATTATCAATCCCTCCTACGGAAAATACTTCCGAATCACAGGTTTCCGGACTTCCTTCCTTTTCTCCCACATAAAACTGATGAGAAACCAATACATTCCTTTTATTATTATAATCTATCTTTTCTCGTTTAATGATTTCTCTCACAGCATCTGCATATGTCTCTGGGACATTGTTAACAAAAACATTTCTTACATATCCAGGTTTCATAAATGGCAACAGATAAAAATCTACCTCTCCATATGTATCCTGCAATGTTACTTTTTCAATATGCTCTTCCGGCTGCTCCGGAACATTCCCCACAAGATAAATATGATGCCGTCTCAAAATCTCTGAAGCATAATTCAGACGATCAGGTGAATCATGATTTCCGCTGATGATCAGAATTGGAATTACCGGTGTGATCTCTGAAAGTTCCGTCAGGAACTCATCAAATATAGTCACTGCTTCCGCTGATGGAACTGACTTATCATAAATATCCCCGGCAATCACAATTGCATCCGGACGCAATTCTTTTGCATAGGCAATGACCTCTTTTAAGATCACCTGCTGATCTTCTTTTAAATTATAACGATGAAGCTGCTTTCCGATATGCAGATCCGATAAATGAAAAAATTTCATACCTGTCCACATCCCTTCTATTTTATTTGCATCTTTCTCTATATTACACTATAATCAACTTATCTAACAAGACTATACAAAAAACTATAATCACAGATATGAGGTAATGAGTATGTTAAGAGAGATTAATCTGGATGAAATATCCGATGGGAAATTATACAGCAGCAACGATATGGTCAGGACTGACTGCAAAGGCTGTGACGGTTGCTCCGCCTGCTGTCACGGTATGGGAAGTTCCATCGTCCTTGATCCACTGGATGTGTACCGGCTTTCCATCAATCTGTCAAAACCAGTGAATGAACTCCTGGCCGGTCCGCTGGAACTGAATGTGGCAGACGGGATCATTCTTCCGAATCTGAAGATGACTGGAAGCAAAGAGGCCTGTTCTTTCCTTGATGCGGACGGACGGTGTACGGTTCATGCATTCCGTCCCGGAATCTGCCGCATGTTCCCTCTGGGACGTTTTTATGAAAACTATTCTTTCCAATATTTCTTACAGGTACATGAATGTCCGAAAACGGATCGTTCTAAAGTAAAGATCAAAAAATGGCTGGATACACCGAATCTGAAAACCTACGAGAAATATATTGCTGACTGGCATTTCTTTCTGAAAGGGCTTCAGGAATACGTTATGAATCTTACTTCTGATTCTTCTTCAAATTCTGATTCAACTGCCAGAACGATCAGTATGCATGTGCTGACACAGTTTTATCTGACACCTTATGGGGAAGATAGGAATTTTTATGAGGAATTTTATGAGAGGCTGGAGAAGTCGCAGCTTTTTACGCAATCACTTGGGATTTAATTCAGAAAGGCACGACGACCCGGACCTGCATAAAAAGTAGAAAG